>Ga0055584_100002741_pt1 | contig 17466 bp, 15 predicted proteins | sample OSDHelmetaG_FD_58716 | JGI IMG/M metagenome (GOLD analysis project Ga0055584, IMG submission 58716) | Pelagic marine sediment microbial communities from the LTER site Helgoland, North Sea, for post-phytoplankton bloom and carbon turnover... | ecosystem: Environmental > Aquatic > Marine >... | reverse complement strand
GGCAGAACCGGCTTCTCCCACAAATGAGACCCTGCAACGCAGCGCAGGCTGGCCTCTTTCACGGGTTCCATCGGAGACCAGAAGCTGACGGTCTGTCTACCATTGACAAAATAATAGGGCGAATCCTGGTGCCACGGGGTCTGTTTAGAGGTGCCCGGCTCTTTCACCAGAACGTGATCGTGAAATAGCTGAGTGCGATGTGAGCGCATGAGTTCTGCAGCTACTCTTCCGGCCTCTGACTGTCGAATTACTTCTTCGAACTCCGCAATGCGATCCCAGTTGCAGTAGTCGTCGAAGAAGCGCCCTGGTTCTCCGGGATTGAGATTCTCCGCAGCGTAGGGACCGGGTTCGGCCAAGTTTTTTTCGATACCAGCCTCGATCGTATCCACCCAGTCATGGAACAGCCCTTTGATCAGGATCGCGCCGTCTGCCTCAAAATCTTTGACTTGCGACGGTTTAAGGTACACGGATTCCTACCAGGTGACGGTGGCTGCGTCGAAGACAGGACCGTCAACGCAGACCCTCTTCATGGCATCGCCCTCGGGCGTTCTGATCTTCACGGCGCACCCGGCGCACCCGCCGACAGCACAGGCCATGAACTCTTCCAGCGATACCTGGCACGGCAGGTCGTATTTTTCGGCCAGCGCGGCAACGGCCTTGAGCATGGGCGTCGGTCCGCAAGAAAAAATCTCGGTTGCCAGGCGTTCATCTGCAGACAAGGTCGATAGCCAGCGTTCCGCAAGATCGGTGACATAGCCGTCAAAGCAGCCATCGAAACCGGCGAGAGTTGCTAGACGACACGGAATTCCCCAGTTTTCCATCAGGGGCATAGTGGCATCGACAGAGCCGTCGACCCAGGGCGTCGAAATATCCGAAGACATCGTCTCGAACGGGAACGGTAATTCTGACCCCAGGATTGCCAGCGGCGCCCAGTTACCGCCCTGTTGCCTGAGAAAGTCTGCTAGGAAAACCATTGGCGGTATGCCGACACCACCGCCGATTAGCAGCGTATTCGGGCGTTGGCTCGATGGCCGAAACCCCTGGCCGATTGGGCCGAGCACACTGATCGAGTCTCCGGTTCGTTTCTTCGCGAGTCGCCGCAGGCCATCGCCAACTATTTTATAGAGAATATCGATGCAATCGTCTTCGACACGCATGATCGACAGCGGTCTGCGCATCGGCAGCGAGTCGTCACAAGTTATGTGGACAAAGCTGCCAGGCTGAGCCGCCGCGGCGCATTTCGGCGCCCGAATTCGCATGACGAACTGCTCGCCCGGAAACTCGTCGATTCGAAGAAGTTCGCCATCTTCGACAAAGATCGTGTTGCGATTGCGCTGGGCTTCTTTCTGCGCGGCGTTAATGGGTGTCATCGAGCGCTCATTACTTTGCCAATGCGGTCGAGCACAGCCATCCGAATGGCGACGCCATTCGTAACTTGCTTCGTGATCACGGATCGGTCGCTGTCGGCCAGGGCGCCTTCTATTTCGATTCCGCGGTTCATCGGGCCGGGGTGCATGACGATCGCATCCGGTTTCGCCAGCTTCATGTTCTCGTAGCTGACCCCGTAATTGGCAAAATACTCATCAATACCCGGAACGCCGTCGAGGTTGCCGATGCGTTCGCGTTGAATCCTGAGCGCCATCACCACATCAGCATCTCTCAGACCGTCAGCGATGTTGTCGACGATGACCGCACCGGGAAACCGGGCGGCATCGGGCGCGAGTGCTGGCGGCGATACCAGGCGCAGCTCCCCAATCCCCATCGTTTGCAGAGCTTCTGAGGCGGACATCGCGACGCGTGAATGCTGTATGTCACCTACGATGGCGACGGCCATATTCCCGAAATCCGGGTTGTGCTGGCGAATGGTCATAAGATCAAGCAGCCCTTGAGTAGGGTGCGATACGTCGGATTCACCTGCGTTCAGGACACTGACGTGGTCTTCGACATGCCGTGCAATATAGGCAGGTACGCCGTCGCTCGCGTCACGAACCACCATGATATCGACCTGCATGGCTTCGAGCGTATGGATCGTATCGAGTATGCTCTCGCCCTTCTTACGTGACGATGTATTGACGTCGAGGTTCAGAACGTCAGCACCCAGTCGACGCCCGGCGAGGTCAAACGATGCGCGCGTGCGGGTACTGGGCTCGAAGAAAAGATTGCCGACCGTTCGGCCCTCCAGGGAATGGCTGCGCGCGGGTAATTCGCCGGGTGCCGTCAGGAACTTTTCGGCTTCATCCAGGATTTCGATCAACAGGGACGCGTCCAGCCCCTTTAGCGACAATAGATGCCGCAGGTTGCCATTGTCATCGAACTGAAGTTGAATGTCGTCTTGCTCCATCGCGGGGGCATTCTACCCAGATGAGAGGTATCTTTCAGCGATAAATACCGCCGCGGCGCTGTCGATCATTCCTTTCGATATGCGGCCGCGACTGCCGCTTGCCCGAGCTTTTTTCAATACCTGCTCTGCCTCGACCGAGGTATGGCGCTCGTCGACCGTATCGACGCCCAGCCCGTAGCGCTGCAACTCCAGAATGAAGGCCTCGATTGGCTCCTGCATGGCGCTGGGCGAACCGTCGGCGTGGGAGGGCATGCCGACGACGATGCCGGACGGGTTCCATTCCTTTATCAGCGATGCGATAGCCGCGTGATCCACGCCATCGTCTCGGTTGTTAACCGTACCCAGCGGGCTCGCAGATCCCGTGACGTCCTGCCCGACGGCAACGCCAATGCGCCGCAGACCGAAATCAAACGCCAGTATGGTTCTCGGGGCCGGCAACTCAGGCGTGACCCGAGACCGGGGAGATGCGCGAAATATCGATACCCAGTAGTCGGGCGGCCGAATCCCAGCGTTCTTCGAAAGGCGTATCGAAGACCAGTTCTGCCGTTGCATCGACGTTGAGCCAGGAATTCGACAACATCTCTTCTTCAAGCTGACCTGGCTCCCAACCGGCGTAGCCGATCGCCACCAGGGATTTCGCGGGCCCAACACCACTCGCCATCGCATCGATTACGTCGCGCGACAAGGTCAATTGAATGTCGTCGGACACAGCCAGCGTGTTTTCGAATCTGTGTTCACTACCGTGCAGTACGAAACCGCGTTCGGTGCCCACGGGCCCGCCGGCCATCACCGGGCTGCCGGCTACGTCCGGGTCGGCAGCTTCGACGGAAAGCTGTTCGAACAGGCCGGATAGTTTTAAATTCAAAGGGCGGTTGATGATGATACCGAGGGCACCGTCTTCATTATGTTCGCAGATAAGCGTCACTGTCGTGCTGAAGTTCGGGTCTGCCATCCCCGGCATCGCGATAAGTAATTGATTTGTAAGCAAGCCGTCCGAGTCCATGATTCTAGTATCCGCGCTCACGCTATTCGGTACAAGTTAGGAGGCGACTTAGTCGGGAGCACTCGTAACAAGCTGATCCACAAACAGCCATTTGTACTCGAAACGCACGAAGTCGTACTCAGCGGTGACTTCGGGCGGAAAAGCGTCAAAAGGTGATGCACGATTCAAAATATCGAGGGCGGCGAGATCGAGGACTGTCGAACCGCTGCTCTTGCGAATCACCGCCTCAGTCAGATCACCCGACATATCAATCGTGACCATCAAGGTCGGACTGCCGGAAATATTGTCGAGTTCGCCCAGCTGCGGCAGGTAGGATTCACCGACCGCCTCGATTCGTCGCTTCCAGTTGTCGAGGTAAGCCGCAATCACCGACTCCCGCGTATCGGCGCTAACGATAAGCTGGCGCGGCTCATCATCCCGAATCAACATAGTCGCCTGATCTTCCTGCGGCAATGGCAGGGTAACCTCGCTCCCAGCCTCCATAGCGATTGCGGTGCTGCTTTGGGGCTGTGGTCTTGATCTTGGGTCAATCCTGAGCCGCCGGTCTGTCGAATCACGGGTAATCAGCAGCTCATCCGCCGACCGCTCATGCGCGCTGGCGTCGTCGACATCGCTGCCGTCTACCTGGCCGTCATTATCGACAGGCATCGCACTTTGCAGGGGAGCGGCGGGGCGAACCTGTTCGCTGGTGTTGCCGCCACCTTCCTGGCTTGCCTGAGCCAGGTAGGACGAATTATCGGGCCGGTCGATGTGTTGGTCAGTGTCGGCGACGATAGTCACTTCCAGCGAAATCGCATCCGCCATTGGTGCTGCGAATTCAGGATTGAAGGAAATGCCGATAATCAGCACACCGTGAATGAGCGCGGCGAGGAACAACATTGCGGGCAGTCGGTCGGGGACGATGGGCGCGAAAAGCCGCATTTCGTCCATTGGGTCAGTCTGTAGCGCTACGTTGGCCATATTTGCGCGAATACTCCGCCATTTTGTCTATAAAAACAAGGGAGTAGCTTTTCTGCCTGTGTGCCTCTCAGAGATGCCGTTGTATGGCATCGAACATCAGGCCAGCGATATTAAGGTCGTAGTTGCGATCAAGTTCACGAATCCCCGTCGGACTGGTCACGTTGACCTCGGTCATGTAGTCGCCGATGACGTCGATCCCTGCGAACAGGACTCCCTGACCACGTAAAACCGGCCCAACCTCGGCGCAGATCCGCCGGTCAGCATCCGATAGTTCCTGTCCCTTTGTGGTCGCGCCCGCGACGATGTTGCCGCGATTGTCATCGCCGGTCGGGATGCGGGCCAGCGCGTAGGGCACAGGTTCACCGTCGATCAACAGGATGCGTTTGTCACCGAGAGTGATTTCGGGAATATAAACCTGCGCCATCGCGAAGCGTTGCCCGTAGTCAGTCAGCGTCTCGAAGATTACATTGGCGTTGTTGTCGCCTTTGGAAATGACAAAAATCGAGCGTCCGCCCATACCATCGAGTGGCTTTACGACAATCCTGCCGTGTTCAGAGAGGAAAGCTTTCATCTCAGCCATCGAACGGGTGACGAGCGTGAGCGGCGTGCAGTCCGGGAACCAGGCCGTATAGGCCTTTTCATTCATGTCACGCAATGCCTGTGGAGCGTTTACGACGAGCGCGCCGGAAAGTTTGGCCCGGTCCAGTATGTAGGTTGTGTAAACATACTCCATGTCGAACGGCGGATCTTTGCGCATCAATATGACGTCCAGATCACCCAGTCTGATCTCGGCCTGTTCGCCGAAATCGAACCAATCGTCATTGTCATCACGAACGCTTAAGCGGGTCGATGAACCTATTGCTTCGCCGGATAACATGCGCAGATCGTGCTGCTCAAAATAATGGATCTCCGCGCCGCGCCGGCTTGCCTCCAGCAACATCGCCAGGGATGAGTCCTTTTTGGGCGATATTGCCGCGATCGGATCCATCACCATGCCAACTTTTAAGGGTTTATTTGCCATGTTTTGCGCTTGTGAAGTCGTTTCAGAATGAGGCGGGCAACTATACCGTGAAATCCGCTGTAAGCACCGGAAATCGCATGATTTTGTGATTCATGTCGCGCGTCATAGCAGGAGTTATGTCAATATGGTAAAAGTCGCTTTTGATCCTTGGGGGAATTTGGTGCCAGCAAACGAATCGCGAAGCTTGAACGGGCTCAAAATACTCGTCGTGGATGACAGCAAGACCATCCGCAGAACGGCAGAAACCTTGCTGTCAAAAGAGGGTTGCCAGGTATTTACAGCGATCGATGGCTTCGATGCATTGTCCAAGATTGCGGACCATCAGCCCGACCTTATATTTGTCGATATCATGATGCCTCGTCTGGACGGCTACGAGACCTGCTCGCTGATCAAGCACAACAAAGTCTTCAAGAAAACTCCTGTCATCATGTTATCGAGCAAGGATGGCCTGTTCGACCGCGCACGCGGCCGCATTGTCGGATCGGAGCAGTATCTCACCAAGCCATTCACGAAGGATGAGTTGCTTGGCGCTATTTCTAATCAAATCAATTAAGGACGTTTAATGGCAGTTGTACTCATCATTGATGACTCACCGACTGAGCTGCACTTGTTTCAGAACATGCTTGAGAAGGCCGGGTTCGAGACCTTGGTAGCGGACAGCGGGGAAGAAGGGCTTAAGGCTGCGCAGACCGCACTACCTGATTGCATCCTGATGGATGTTGTAATGCCGGGTATGAACGGTTTCCAGGCGACACGCCAGTTGACGAAAGATCCGAAGACCGCTTCGATACCCGTCATCATGATCACAACCAAAGATCAGGAGACGGACAAGATTTGGGGCATGCGTCAGGGCGCGGTTGAATACGTCGTCAAGCCCGTCAAGGACAAAGATCTTATCGCGATGATCAACACGGTGATGGCGAACTGAATGAGTAGTTCCGCAGATCTCGCGGCGCTGGTTGAGCAGCCGTTCGAGCTGTTGCAGGAAATGGAGCTGCGCAGTCGTGCAGCGCATGCCGGTCAGGGCGCCGGTTCATTGCCATCAGAATGGGTGGGTGTCGGATTCAGGATAGGTGACGAACAGTTTATCGCGAGTCGTGAGCAGGTTCGCGAGGTCCTGATGTTGCCGGAATCGATGACGCGGGTGCCTGGATCCAAGCGATGGATGTTGGGCATTGCCAATTTGCGCGGCCACTTACTGCCCCTTATCGATCTAAAACTCATGCTCGGCAGCGGCAGGACAAGCTTGCGTCGCACCTCGCGCGTCATATCTGTCAATCATCGTGAAGTGCCGGCCGGGCTCGTCGTTGACGAAGTTCTGGGTTTTAGGCGTTTTTCGGACCACGAATTTGCAAATGAATCTCCGGAAACCATCGTGCGCTGCGATCGTTTCCTGGCCGGGGCCTACCAACGTGGCGAAGACTCCTGGCCGGTTTTCAATTTGTTCGATTTAGTCGAAAGCAATATGTTCCTGCAGGCATCTGCGGAATAAAGGTGAACTATGGCCAGTAATATCGACAATTCATCCACTTTTAGAGCGGTTGCAATATTTGCAGTGTTTCTCCTCTTCGGAGCTGCGGCACTAGTCTACTTGCAGCCTGGCGGTGGAAGTCCGTCTGCCCCGGAACTTGCAGCTTTGTCGCAGGCGATCCCGGCGCAGGTATCGCGGGTGTTGAACGGTGATACAGATGCGTTCGACGAGCTCGACAAAAGCGTCAACAAGCTTCGGAGATTACGGCAAAATGGTGCTCCGGGTCGCCCGGCAGATTGGCAGCAACTGGAGTCAAGAGCGGCGACAATCCTTTCAAAGCGCAGTGAGGTTGAGGCGGTTCTCGCAGCTGCTGAACGCATGGCCACAGATGCATCGGCTTTGGTTGCGCTGTCTAACGAGCTGTTGGATCGCTCGAGCGCGACTGCAGCGCTCATGGAGTTTCAGCAGCGCGCAAATCGCATTCGTGAGGTATCAGTCGACGTGATCGAAGGCGGCGTGAGTGCCGCAAGCGCAATTGCGGAGGACGTCGCCTACCTCCGAAACGTAAGCAACGCACTGGACGGCGCAGACAGCGACCTCGACATTCTCCCACTAAGCGGCGAGAGCCGCGAGATCGCCCTGGTGCCGGTTATCAGCAGCTTGATGAGTCTCGAAGCGCAAGTGACAACTCTGGATAGCAACATTGCTGAGGTCAGTGGACTGACTGATGCAGCGGCAGAGCTCAGGGCAAGTGCAGGCGCCTTGCTGGGATCAGCATTTGGCTCAAGACGCGGCGAAACGATTCTGCCGTCCTTCCTGAATAATGTATCTATTCCGCTTGGCCTCGTTTGCGGCGCGATACTTCTTATCATCGGACTCCTTGTGTTGCATTCGAAGAGCTCGATGTATGAGAGAACGGCGAGAGAGCAGGTAGAACAGAACGAGCGTAATCAGCAGGCGATTCTGCGCTTGCTTGACGAAATGGGCAGCCTTGCCGACGGCGATCTGACCGTTGAAGCGACGGTAACCGAGGACATTACCGGCACGATTGCTGATTCGTTTAATTTCGCGATCGAAGAGCTGCGCAAGCTCGTCGCGACAGTTAACAATACCGCACTCATGGTCGATACAGCGACCAAACAGACAGAGAATACTGCAGCTCACCTTGCTAAAGCTGCCGACAATCAGGCGAAGGAAATCAAAGCGGCATCGGAGTCCATTGATTCGATGGCGGTGTCAATCGAAGAAGTATCGGGCAATGCCGAACGCTCGTCTGACGTCGCTCGTCATTCGGTTGAGGTCGCACATAAAGGCGGCGAGGCCGTGCGACGAACGATCGACGGGATGAACGCTATTCGCGAAACGATTCAGGAAACATCGAAGCGCATCAAGCGACTGGGTGAGAGTTCACAAGAGATTGGTAACATCGTTGAGTTGATTAACGATATCGCTGAGCAAACCAATATCCTGGCACTCAATGCGTCGATTCAGGCGTCGATGGCTGGCGAAGCAGGGCGAGGGTTCGCTGTCGTTGCCGATGAAGTACAACGACTCGCTGAGCGGTCGACAAATGCCACGAAGCAGATCGAAGTGCTCGTTCGGACTATTCAATCCGACACTAACGAGGCCGTTGTTTCAATGGAGAGAAGTACCACCGATGTAGTGGGTGGCGCTTTGCTGGCCGAAAACGCAGGTGCGGCACTTGATGAAATTGAGCAGGTGTCCAACCAGATCGCGAGCCTTGTTCAGAACATATCGAGTTCGGCAAGACAGCAGGCAAGCTCGGCTGCTGACGTGACCAGGCGCACGACGAGGCTGCGCGAGATCGGAAGCCAAACCGGCAAGGCGACATCAGCGACAGCAGCTTCGATCGCCAAACTGTCGGAGCTCGCGACCCAGCTCAGGCAGACGGTCGAAGGATTTACTTTGCCGGCAAACATGATGCAGACCGGTGCGTTATCAAGACCGCCATCCGAAGATCAGCAACCTGCCCCGACTACCAACCAGGCAAAAACCGGTTAATTAACCGTAATTGACACGGACGACCAGACGATGGGCGATAGCGGTATTCATGAGCAAATGATCGGAAACGATAAAGACAGCGGCGCTGTCAGCGCGTTGTCGATCGTCTATGCCGAGCTCATGGATACCATTCGAAACGCACACCTTGCGTTAGAAGACTGCGTCGATGGTCGTGGCGGGACGACCGCGCTGAGGCGAGCCGGTGAGCTGTTGCATCAGGTAGGCGGCGCTTTGCGCCTTACTGAAACCTATGGTGCCGCGTTGCTCGTCGAAGAAATGGAGCTTGCCTGTGAACACCTTTCTTCTTTGCGCTCGGGCAGGGGGCGTGCGGACGGTCTGGACGCGCTGACCCGGTCGATGGTGCAACTACCGGTTTACATCGAACGCCTGCTGGGCGGTGGTCGGGATATCGCTCTGGTGCTCCTGCCGATGCTCAACGACCTGCGAGCCGCGCGCGGCGAACCCTTGTTGTCGGAAGGCACGCTGTTACTGCTGAACCTCTCGCCCAGCCAGTCTAAAAAGAGAGACGAACTTCGCGAGGGCAGCGGCGAAGACCCGGTGCGGGTCGCGAAACGTCTACGGCCGAAATTTCAGCTAGCGCTGCTCGGATGGATTAAGGGGGGCGATAACAGTCGCCATCTGGATGTGCTGACGAAAGTCTCTGAGGCAATCAAAAAATCGTCCACTCGCGATGACATGTACCAGCTCTGGTGGGTTGTGTCCGGCGTGCTCGAAGCGCTGCAGAACGGCGGGCTGGAGACGTCTATCGCAATCAAACGCTTGTTGGGGCAAGCGGACAAGCAGATCCGCTATGTCATCGAGGAGGGTCTTAGCGCATACGATAACCACCCAATTGACGATCTGTTGAACAACCTCCTTTATTACGTCGCAAGAGCAAGCAACGCCGGTACCAAAATTAGCGAGATTCGTGCGGCGTTCAATCTTGCGGAATTACTACCCGGTGACGAACAGGTTGAGGAGGCGCGCGATGCATTGTCAGCGCCGAGCGCCAAGCTCATGGAGACGGTTGCCTCGGCGATCAAGGATGATCTAAGCAACGTCAAAGATGTCCTGGATATTTTCGTTCGGACCGGGATGAACAACTCGTCGGAACTCATTCCGCAGCTCGATCTTCTGAAGAAGATCAGCGACACCCTGGGCGTGCTCGGACTGGGTGATTTGCGTGGTGATATTGATGGAGAGATTGAGAGGTTAAAGGGTGTTGTCGAGCGCGGCGGCGTCGCAAATGATCGCTTGATTCTGGACATCGCGTCGACACTCTTGCGAGTGGAGGATCGCCTCGATCAGCAACTCGTGCGACTTACTGCGCCAAGAGAACCCGATTCAAGCGACGCAGACGACGACGATGACGGGGAATTTCAAAAAGTTACTGAGTCGGTGATGCGTGAGTGCATTATCAATCTCGCACGAATCAAGGAAACGATTAGCCAGAGCTTCGGGGCGGAGTCCGCCTCACGCGGTCTCGATAGCATTCCCTCCTTGATAAGTGGCATCAAATCCGGATTGTTGCTACTCGACAAGACGCGGGCGATGGAGGTGGTCGAACGCGTAGGGAGCTTGGTCACGAGCATTCTGAACGCAGGCGGCCCCGGTGTACTGGACCAAAAAGAGACCGACCGGCTTGCTGATGTCATCGTCAGCATTGAGTACTACATGGAGACGGTTAAGGCTGGTCGCAGCGAGCCCTGGTACATGCTCGACAACGCCGAAGCCTGCCTCAGTGTATTGAGCGATGTCGAGCATCGCCTGATTCAAATCGAAAAACAGAAAGAGGCCACGTTTGAGCCGACAGAACGCATGTCGCTCGCGGGAATGGAAGAGCTGGCGGCTGCGGCTTTGAATGATCGAAGGGTTGATGTGCCAACGCAAGCCGCCGACGCCGTTCCGTTACCCGTTGTTTCCAAGCAAGAAGTGCCACAGGATCCGGAGCTCATCGAGCTCTTTATCGAGGAAGCGAAAGAAGAAATCACTTCAATCGACCGACATTTTCCGCTTTGGTGCATGTCGCCAGACGATATGGAGTCGCTTATCACTGTGCGGCGCTCCTTTCATACTTTGAAGGGCAGTGGACGCATGGTAGGCGCAGAGCGAATTGGCGAGTTCTGCTGGTCTGTAGAGAACCTGCTCAATCGCCTGATCAACCACACGCTTCTTCGTACGCCGCCAATGGTCGATTTCATTCAGCTTGCTGTGGCCGCTGTGCCGGAACTGGTCGAACAGCTTGAGATCGGTACCGAGCCGACGTCGAATATCAGTCTCTACATCGCCCGGGCCAATGCGTTTGCCGACGGCGATCCGAATGCCGCTGTTCTGGAGATTGCGCTGCCGGCGAGCGAACGACCGGCCGAGGCCGAGCGTGCGCTCGAGATGGACCCGGTGCTCTACGATATTTTCTCGAAAGAGACGGAAGGTCATCTGCAGGTCATTACGGACTATCTTGCGGCGTGCGAGGGGCACGCACCGCCATTTGATGTGACGGATAAATTGCATCGCGCGTGCCATACGCTGCATGGCAGCGCGAATATGGCGAACGTCGAACGCGGAGTTGCGGTAGCGGCGGCCTTGAATCGATTCGTGCGCCGCGTATTCGACCACAAGACAGGCTTTCAACAATCCGGTCTGGATGCCCTGCGGGCAGCCGCCAAAGCCATTCAAACGATCGTTGGTGATATCAATAATCCAGTTCGGGATCGAGCTGATTACACGGCGCTGATCGATCACATCACCAAGATATCGGAAGTGGCGCTGCCCGGCGAAGAAACTGTGGCGTCCGCGCCGCCCGATGTCGTGAAAAGCGTCCCCAAGCCGGCTGTGGATGAGGAGCCCGTCGAAGAGGAGGCGCTGGACGCTGACTACGATGCTGAAATCGCGGCGATATTCACGGAAGAATCAGCTGAGTTGCTTGAGGAGGCAGATCAGGCGCTCATAGATTGGTCGAAAGACCGGTCTCAGCAACCAATGAATGAGCTCAAGCGCCACTTGCACACACTAAAGGGTGGGGCGCGCATGGCTGGCATAACGGCTATGGGCAATCTGAGTCACGAAATAGAGACACTGCTGACCTCGGTAGACGAAGGGCGCGTTAGACCCGCCCCAGTCATAGACGATTTACTGCAACGAAGTATCGACGAACTTCATCGCATGCGGGATACCGTTATCGCAGGCAAGGCAGTGCGACCATCGACAGAACTCGAACAGCGTATCCAGCGTGCCAACGCGGGCCTCGCGGTGGATGACGAGTTACCGCCGGAGGCTGTGTCTACGGACACGAGTGTTGAAATTGCCCCATCAGCAGAATTCACCACTGAGCCGGCACACACCGTCAGCATGGTGATCGTCGATTCGCCAGTGGCCGACGAACTGGATGAGTTGATCAAAGAAGAGCAGATTCTTGAAGCGGCGACACTTGAGCAAGAAGCAGAGTCAACCTCCGCTCTTGTCGCGGAACTCGATCCGGAATTCGAGCCAGAATCAGAACCGGAACCAGAGGCAGAGCCAGAACCGGAGCCAGAACCGGAGCCAGAACCGGAGGCAGAGCCGGAACCAGAGCCGGAACCAGAGCCGGAACCAGAGCCGGAACCAGAGCCAGAACCAGAGCCGGAACCAGAGGCAGAGCCGGAACCAGAACCGGAGCCGGAGCCAGAGCCAGAGCCAGAACCAGAACCGGAGTCTGAGCCCGAGGTTGAGCCGGAGCCTGAATCAAAACCAGCACCTCAGCCTGAACCGCAGCCGAGAGCACCGGCCGACATTCGGCCCATTCGCTCGCAGGAAGCGAAGCAGGAGTTTGCGCGGATCGATGCGGATCTGCTGGAAGATTTGCTGAATGCGGCCGGCGAAATCAGTATTTACCAGTCACGACTGAGCCAGCAGGTCAATACGTTTGATTTCCACGTCGAGGAGCTTGAACAGACCGTCTCGCGTTTGCGTGAGCAACTCAGAAAACTCGAGAATGAAACCGAAGCGCAGATCATGCACAGCCACCAGGAAACAATGGTGGCCCGCGACTTCGATCCTCTGGAACTCGATCGCTACTCCAAGATTCAACAGTTGTCTCGTGCGCTGGCGGAGTCGGCGAGTGACCTCGGCAGTCTCAAAGACCTGCTTCAGAACGTAACGAAAGATGCGGACGGGCTTCTTGTGCAGCAGTCGCGCGTCACGGCTGAACTGCAAGACGGCCTGATGCGGACTCGCATGGTGCCCTTCGAACGTCATGTGGGTCGATTGACGAGGCTCGTTCGTCAGGCTTCAGGTGAAGCAAACAAGCGCGCAGAGTTGGTCGTCGAAGGTGCATCCGGGGAACTGGATCGTCAGGTACTCGACAAGATGCTGCCGCCGTTCGAGCATATGTTGCGTAACTCGATTGTGCATGGCATTGAAGAATCGTCCGAACGTCAGGCTGCTGGAAAACCTGCTGCAGGTCGTATCGCCATTCGTTTGCATCGCGAAGGTGCGGAAATGGTCATTGACGTATCCGACGATGGTGCCGGTTTGGATGTTGACGCGATTCGCCGCAAGGCCTATGAGCTGGATTTGCTCAAGCCGGACAGCAAGGTCACTGACGAAGAGATTATGCAGCTGATCCTGACACCGGGATTTACAACGGCCAGTACCGTAACGCAGTCGGCTGGTCGTGGTGTTGGTATGGATGTGGTCGCCAACGAAGTGAAGAAACTTGGTGGCTCGTTGCGCATAAGCTCGGTTACCGGCCAGGGTACGAATTTCACGGTGCGATTGCCGTTTACGCTTGCGATCACGCAAGCCTTAATTGTTCAAACAGGCGAGGAGGTCTATGCGCTGCCTCTGCCGGCGGTCGAGGGCGTTGCACGAATTCCGCGTGCCGAACTCGAGAGTTTGCTTAGCCAGACCGAACCAAGCTATCAGTACGGTGAGCAATCTTACAAGTTCCGTCATCTGGGTATGTACCTCGGCGGACAGGCGGCCAGCTTGCCGGAAGATGAAGCGTTCATACCCGTGATTCTCGTTCAGGCTGGCGAGTTTTCGGCTGCACTGCTGGTCGATGAAATGCTCACAAGTCGCGAAATTGTCGTAAAGGCCGTCGGCCCGCAGCTTGCCGGTATTCGTGGTGTATCCGGTGCCACGATTCTGGGTGATGGCAGTGTCGTGTTGATTCTCGACATTCACGCCTATGTGCGTACTGGCGCCCCGGTAGTTGAGATCAAGAAAGCCGCACCGACACCGGCCGATGACCGGCCTCTGGCGCTGGTAGTGGATGACTCAATTACAGTCCGCCGTGTGACAGAGCGTTTTCTGCAGCGCAACGGCATGCGCTGCGCAACAGCGAAAGATGGCCTGGATGCGATCAGTGTGATGCAGGAGGCGAAACCGGACATCATCCTCCTGGATATCGAGATGCCGCGGATGGACGGTTACGAATTCGCTTCGCATGTACGCAACGACAACAGGGTTTCTGACGTGCCGATCATAATGATTACGTCGCGAACCGGCGATAAGCATCGCGCCCGCGCGATTGAGTTGGGTGTGAATGATTACGTCGGTAAACCGTATCAGGATACCGAATTGCTGGAAGCTATCCGACGCCAGTTGGAAGAAAGAGGAATTGAACTGCAATGAGTGCCGAGTCGGAAGAACTGTATAGCTTGCTCGTGCCGCTCTCCGAGGATCGCCTGATCGTGCCGCGCGCCTGTGTTGCAGAAGTTGTCCGTTTTACCAATGTCGATACAGAGGAAGGCGCCAACGACTGGATGCAGGGAACGATAAACTGGAACGGTCGACCCTTACAGGTGGTTTCGTTTGAGGGCGCTATCGGCAAGGACATCCCCGCGGTCACAGGAAGAACGCGAGTTGTTGTGTTTTATGCAAGCACGGGCGAACTCAAAACCGGTTTCTTCGGCGTGCTGACACAGGGATTTCCTCAGCTCGTGCGTGTCAACCGCGATGTCCTGAAGCTGGAAGCCAAGGACGGTTGGCCAGAAGATGCGCCGGTGCTTTGCCGCGTTCGCATGATCAACGAATTCCCGATGATCCCGGATCTCGAAAAACTCGAAGCCATGCTGGCCAGAGAGTCGCTTCAGGCTTGACGCGGCTGTCCGAGATCACCCCATATTGACTGCAGCACAGCCAACGCCGCGATTGCGGCTGATTCGGTGCGCAGTATCCGAGGGCCCAGCGATACGGCCTGGAAACCGGATATATCTGCATCACCGTACTCGTTGTCGCTGAAGCCGCCCTCCGGGCCGATCAAAACGCAAACCTTGGTTTCCGGCACAGGAATTGAGGCCAGGGGGACAGCGGCATGCGGCGTAAGAATTAGTTCGGCACCTACTCTTGCAGGTTTGGCTCCGAGCCAGTTTTTCAGTGGTATGGGCGTATCGATCAACGGCAATCTCGTTCGCCCGGATTGTTCGCAGGCACTGTTCGCAATCTTCTGCCAGTGATCTCGACGCTTCTGTGCGCGGTCGGGATTGAGCTTCACGACGCCGTACTCAGTAAGCACAGGTGTAATGCGCTTTACACCAAGCTCGGTGGCTTTTTGGACAACAAAGTCCATGCGATCGCCACGGGATATACCCTGTACGAGATGTATCTTGAGCGGGGACTCTGAACCCGCCTCGCAGCTCTGACCAAGTTCCAGATCGACCGTGTTCTTGCCGACGCGTTTAACGATCGCGGGCCATTCGGGACCTTCTCCGTTGAAAACAGTGACCGAGTCACCAGCGCGGATCCGCAGTACCTTTCCAAGGTATCTTGCTCGATCCCCGTCAAGTTTCAACTCGGCGCCGTTGATCAATGCGCCGGAAACAAATAGCCTCGTACTCATGTCTTCGAAATCATGCCTGAACCGATCGTGACGAGCGAGTTTACCGTTAATCCACTCTCCGGGCTCATAAGTCCTGCCAGGCAGTGCCTCAGCCCGAATCGGGACGCGCGGCCTGATGGTATGACACCGGACATGGTTATTCTGCATGGCATCAGCCTTCCCCCCGGGAATTTTGGCGGCGGTGAGATCGAGGCGCTGTTCCTAAACCAGCTTGACTGGGGCGCGCATCCTTACTTTGCTGAGATCACGGGCCTCAAGGTTTCTGCGCATTTGCTGGTCAGACGGGACGGCGAGCTCGTTCAGTTTGTGCCTTTTTCCGAGCGTGCGTGGCACGCCGGGGAGTCCCGTTTTCGTGGCCGCGGCTGTTGTAATGACTTTTCAATCGGCATTGAGCTTGAGGGCGAAGACAGCACACCCTACGATGACCGGCAGTATCAGGTCCTGGCGGCGGTGCTGATGGCCCTGTCGCAAGCCTATCCCGAACTGTCGCCGCGCGAATTTGCAGCTCACTCTGACGTGGCTCCGGGTCGAAAGAGCGATCCAGGCCCTGCTTTCGACTGGCTGCGATTGTATGATGCACTTGGGAATTCACTCGAGCACAAAAACTCATGCACCTGATTGCTTTACTAATTGGACTGGTCATAGAGCGATTCGCTACGCGATTCTTTCATTGGCGCCGCATGCGCTGGCTGGAAACAATGATCGACGGCGGATTCCGCCAGGCCGAGCGCCTCGGCAACTGGCCGGCCATCATCCCGGTCATCGTACTGGCCGTGCTATTGGTCCTGCCGGTCGCCGCGATCATGTTCAGTCTTGGCGAAACCTTGCAGGGATTCACCTATTTGATACTTGCCGTGTTCGTCCTGTTGTTTTCGATCGGACCCAAGGATATCGGCGAAGAAGTCGATGACTATTGCAGGGCGCTGGAGTCAGAGGACGAAGAGCAGATTCACCGCGCGGCGAAAGCGATTATCGAGGGAGATGTTCCGACGGATGCCCGCGAAAGAATCGCTCGCGTAGAAGAGGCCGTTTGCGTGCAGGCAAACAATCGATTATTTGCCGTGGTTTTCTGGTTCGTCGTACTGGGTGCGGTAATGGGGTACATCGGTCCACTCGCCGCGTGGAGCTACCGCGTAACGGATCTTATACGGCGGCGAGCGGTATTTAATGCTGCACGTAACGAAGAGGCTGAGAGTAATTGCGAGAGAATTCGTGATGCAGCAGAGCTTGTGCATGGTCTGCTGGCCTGGGTACCCGCCAGGCTCACGGCACTTGGCTACGCGACTGCGGGACATGCCGATGATGCGATCGCCGCGCTGCGTGCACCCACGGAGAATCGAGACGCTTCTCTGTCCGAGAACAGCGAGCATCTGCTGGCGCGCGTGGGCGTAGCCGCTCTCGCGTTGCAGGATCGACCCGATGAGTCGATCAAAGAACGTGGAATTCGAGGGGCAAGAGCGGCGAACATGCTGGTTTTCCGGCTGCTGCTGATTTTCGCAGTCATCATTGCGGCGATGACCCTGTACGGCCTGACACGCTAGTGACGCTGGCGATCCGCCCCGCAAGCGCGGCGGATCTTGCCGCTTCTATGGACCTGCTGAGAAAATCCGGGCTTCCGGTTACCGATCTATCCGCGGAACGGCTCGCATTCGTGGCCGAGAGGAACGGTGTTTTTCAGGGCGTCATAGGTGTCGAATCCTTCGGCAGGATAGGGTTTCTGCGATCGCTGGTGGTCTCGGTTGACGCTCGGGGGGCAGGAGTTGGACCGGCCCTTGTTACCGCGCTCGAAATTGACTCTCGCGCGAACGCCATAGAAGAGTTATGGCTA
>Ga0055584_100002740_pt1 | contig 17467 bp, 16 predicted proteins | sample OSDHelmetaG_FD_58716 | JGI IMG/M metagenome (GOLD analysis project Ga0055584, IMG submission 58716) | Pelagic marine sediment microbial communities from the LTER site Helgoland, North Sea, for post-phytoplankton bloom and carbon turnover... | ecosystem: Environmental > Aquatic > Marine >... | reverse complement strand
TTTTTTTACTGTCTTTTCCTTGGGAGGATAATATGAAATTCAACAATATTCTCGAGAGTATTGGTAATACTCCTCACATTCGATTAAAGCATGTGCTTGGCGATAAAGCAGAGATTTGGATGAAAGCCGAGCGCGCCAATCCTGGCGGCAGCATTAAAGACCGAATCGCACTTGCCATGATTGAAGCCGCTGAACAAAGTGGCGAGCTCACTAAAGGCAGTATCATCATTGAACCAACTTCAGGCAATACCGGTATTGGCCTCGCTATGGTTGCCGCTGTTAAAGGCTACCGACTTATATTAACCATGCCAGAATCAATGTCTATTGAGCGGCGCCGTTATATGGCAGCGCTGGGTGCCGAACTGGTATTAACGCCTAAAGAATTGGGTATGGGAGGCTGTATTGAGAGAGCCAATCAATTAATGACTGAATATGATAATGCCTGGATGCCTTCTCAATTCTCTAACCCTGTAAATGTGGCAGTTCATAAAGAAACTACCGCACAGGAAATACTAGCTGACTTCCCCGATGGCGTTGACTATTTAATTACCGGTGTTGGTACTGGTGGTCACATTACCGGTTGCGCTGAGGTCCTTAAGGAAACATTTCCCAATATGAAAGTCTATGCAGTTGAACCCGTCAAATCTCAAGTAATAGCAGGAATGGAAAAGGGCTTACATCGAATACAGGGTATTGGGGCAGGTTTTATACCAGAGGTGCTTAATACAGAAATATTGGATGGCACAATTGCTGTTACTGAAGAAGAAGCTTTTGATATGGCTAGACGTTGCACTAAAGAAGAAGGCATTTTCATCGGCATTTCTTCAGGCGCTTCATTGGCTGCAGTTGCACAAAAACTTGAAGAAATTCCTGCTGACGCAACAGTCTTGGTCTTCTCATATGACTCCGGCGAGCGTTATCTATCCATAGAAGATTTATTCCAAGCCTGAGTTAATCTTAATTCCTATTTTCGTAGGCACGCAACCGAGTGTGCCTACCTATTAGTATTGCTAATAGTATTGCTAGAAAGGTTAGTAAATGTCAGAAACCTACGAAAAATGGACGCCCCCAGAAGGCTTTAAATGGATTTATGGCTCATTACTGATGAGCATGTTATTGGGTGCACTGGATCAAACCATAATCTCTACCGCCCTTCCAACTATGGTCGGTGAATTAAATGGTGTTTCCTACATGGCTTGGGTTATCACGTCCTATATCTTGGCATCGACTATCTCCATGCCAATTTATGGCAAATTGGGTGACCTGATGGGTAGACGAACCATGATGCTGACCGCCTTAAGTATATTCTTACTTGGCTCTACCTTAGGCGGTTTCAGTCAGAATATTGAGCAACTGATTGCTTTCCGGGGCTTGCAAGGCCTTGGTGGCGGTGGCTTGATGGTCTTAACCCAGGCTACTCTAGCCGATTTAGTGCCGATCCGTGAACGTTCAAAATACATGGCTCCAATAGGCATGATGTTCGCTATAGCCTCTATTGCCGGGCCCTTGATTGGTGGTTACCTGACTGATTATGTCAGTTGGCGTTGGACTTTTTGGATTAACCTACCTATCGGCTTGACTGTCATAACTATCGTCTGGAAAGGCCTTAGATTGAGCAAACCTGATAAAGAATTCACACTCGACATTAGTGGAACCATTAGCATGGTTTTTGCTGTGTGCTTTCTGACATTGTTTTTCAGCTGGGGTGGCACTACCTATGCCTGGGTCTCACCTCAAATAATCGGATTAGGTTTACTAACAGTTATTTCATCTTTGCTATTTTTATATGCTGAAAATCGCGCGAAAGATCCAATAATCCCAATGAGCTTGTTTCACAATGCAACCTTTAACATTACTACACTGCTTGGACTCCTAGTGGGTATTGGCATGTTTGCATCTATCGCGTATATGCCAACTTATTTCCAGATGGTCTATGGATACTCAGCTATAGCCTCAGGTTACTTGATGATTCCGATGATGCTTGGCATTATTTTTACCATCAATTTAACCGGGCAATTAGCAGCCAGAAGTGGCTATTACAAAAAATATCCTCTCATTGGTTTAGCCTTGTGTGCATTTACCCTTTTCCTATTTTCGACATTAGAAGTCGGCCAACCTGTCGCCTTAGTGTGTTTATATATTTTTATGATGGGTGCAGGTGTTGGCTGCATCTTTCAAATACTGATCTTAGCTGTACAAAATTCAGTGCCATTTAATGAAGTCGGGACGGCTACCTCAGCCAATGCATTCTTCCGCGAAATCGGCGCCACTATGGGTATTGCTATTGTTGGTTCATTGTTTTCAGCTCGGCTAACCTCCATGCTCACTGCACGACTGTCAGGAGACTTGCTTCTACCGATTGGCAATATAGAATCCATTACACCAGCTATCTTGCGTGCCATGCCTGAAGCTATGCAGGATATTTTTATTAACACCTATGCCGATGCCCTGACTCCTATCTTTTTGTATATAGCACCAGTATTTATTTGTGGCATTATTTTGGGCAGTTTTTTGCCGAACAATAAGCTTGAGCAGAAAAAACCGAACATGACGAAAGCACAAGAAACTGACACCCAGGTCGATAACCCTCCTGCTTAAATATGTCACAAGGAATCAAGCTAGCTTAAAAAGCATATTTTAAAGCCAGCTTTTTTATCCTAAACAGACATTGCTTGTATAGTCTGATTGAGGCCTTCATAATTCTTCAAATTAAGAACAATAATAACCTATGAGAAACAAATATGACCGAAGCAATAATTGATTCTATTCCTACTAGCGATATGGACTATTACGCTGATGATCTCATACTCGACCCATATCCTTTTTATAAAAAAATGCGCGATTTTGCCCCTGCTGTTTGGCTAAATCGTTACGATGTCTGGTTTGTATCTCGCTATGAAGATGTCACTGCCGGATTAAAAAACCCTGATGTGTTTTGTTCTGGTAATGGCGTCACCTTAAATCCAGATCTTAATACTGGGATGGGTGGCAACATGGTGATGCAGGATGCGCCTACCCATACAAGCATGCGCAAAGTTTTTATAAAACCGCTGCTGCCACAAGGAATAAGTGAAGTCCGCGATCAAATCAAAAACTCTGCTGATGCCCATATTGAGAAACTTGTTCAGCGTAAACATTTTGATGCAGTTGAAGATCTTTCCTTGTTCTTGCCAATGAATATTGTCACTAATTTGATCGGCATTGACGATGAGGGCAAAGAAAATATGTTGGGCTGGGCCGCTGGTGTTTTTAATGCATTCGGACATCCTGATAGTCCAAGAACACAAACAGGTATGCTTGATGTAAAAGCCTTAATGGATTATGTCCAACAAAAAGTAACACGAGATATGCTCGTAAAAGGTGGTTGGGGAGATCTATTATTTAAAGCGGCTGACGAAGGTAAGATAACTCATGAACAAGCCACATTTATGATGTTTGATTATATGATCCCCTCTCTCGACACGACGATTAATGCCACAAGTAATGCTGTATGGTTATTCAGTGAAAACCCTGAGCAATGGGATTTGTTACGTGAAAACCCCTCCCTGATTCCAAATGCAATTAATGAAATTCTGCGCATGGAAGCTCCCATTAGATCCTTTAATAGACATTTGACTAAAGACTTTGACATCGGCGGCGTTACCTTGAAGGAAGGCTCTAGCGTTTTCTTAAGCTACGCCTCTGCTAGTTTGGACGAGCGAAAATTTGAGAATCCAGAAAAGTTTGATATTTCTCGCAAGAATGCCAGTGAGCATGTTGGTTTTGGCATGGGCCCTCATTCCTGCCCTGGCTCAAATCTGGCTCGACTGGAAATAAGAAGCTTACTTGAAGGCTTACTCAGTAGAGTAAAAAGGTTTGAATGTGGACAGCCTGTTAGAGTGCCTCACAACACTCTCAGAGGTATCAAGTCTCTTCCGGTTACCGTCCACTAACAACTCAAACAGGCGATCAAAACATAAAGTCATAAGAACCAGCGGTGTTATGCCAATTATTCGCCATAAAGAAACTAAATTAAATCTCCGCTTTCGACTCAAAGAAGACTGTTGCGACTTAGTTAACCTTAAGCTAGAGTTGGGCATATATATAAGGTTTTAATTAAGGGGTTCTATGTTAAAACAACTACTAACATTTAGTATCTTCATGCTGCTAAGCACCCAGTTAAGTGCACAATGGTTGAGTTTATCAACACCCGGTATTCCTCGGACTGCGGATGGTGAGCCCGACCTAAGTGCCCCTATTACAAGAACTGCAGATGGCCATCCGGAGCTATCAGGATTATGGATGCCTATCAGTGCTAGTGGCAGTCTTTATGAGCCTGAGAAGATCCAGCAATGGGCTCGCCAGGTCATGACCCAAAATGAAAACAATTTCTATGCAAATGACCCGCGTTTTGCATGTCTACCAAGTGGGCCAGGTTCATACCCAGCAGGCGCTGTGGCAAGCGGGTTGCGAAGTTTTATACAGCACCCAACTATGCTCGTAGTTCTAAACGCTGACATGACATTTCGTCAAATATACATGGATGGCCGAGAACTAGAAGTAAATCCTTTTCCAACTTGGCTGGGCTATTCAGTCGCACACTGGGAGGGAGATACTCTTGTGGTAGAGAGTAATGGCTTCAATGATAAAACCTGGTTGCACCGAGACGGCTTGCCGCATACGGACCAATTGCGGATCACTGAACGCTATCGCCGTTTGGATTTTGGCCATATCGAAATAGAAGTGACTTATGAGGATCCTGGCACTTTCATAGAACCCGTTGAGGCAATTATTGAGATGGAATACCAGGCAGACAGCAACTTAAATGAAAATGTCTGTAACGAATCTTCAAGAGGTCTTAGTAATAACTGGAGCGGCGAAATCCAGCAAGCTGACGACATGGTTGCGGATGTCCCTGAAGAAATTCTTTCAAGATATGTAGGCACATATCAAGGAGTCTGGCTTGGCACACTAACCACGGCGGAATTCGTACTCGAAGACGGTGAGATGTCCCTAATTAGAACGCCGGGTTATTCCGACACGGGAGGAAATTTTGATTCTGTAACATCACGCTTAATTCCGCTATCTGAAAATGCCTTTGATTGCATCTGCGGATTAGGTTTCGTCTTCTCAGTTGACGACGAAGGCGAAGTAACAGCTGTTTCGGAAGTACATGTTTCAGGTGCTTGGCCCTTTGAACGCGTCGATTAACGCAAGGCAGATGAAACTTTATAAAAAAAGGATATATAAATGAGAAATTTTATTTTATGTTTTTCTGTTCTTACATCACTGTTATGGCCTGTTGCTGCTTTGTCACACCATTCTTTTTCATTAGAATTCGATGTAAGTCGGCCCGTTGAACTAAGAGGAACAGTTCAGAATATTGAGTGGACTAACCCCCACGCCTGGGTGTTCCTTGAAACAGAAGATGAGCAAGGTAATGTTCAGGGCTGGGCAGTCGAATTCCTCGGCGTACTATCCCTATTAAGAAGTGGAATGGGTCCAGATACGGTTGGGCCGGGTGATCTAATTTTAATTACAGGATTTGGCTCAAGAGATGGCACTAACACTGCCAATGCATCATCACTTACAAAGGTGGACACTGGAGAAGTTCTTTGGGAATCACGGGGTAGATGAAACTAAACTAATTCAGTCTAGAAAAGCGGCTTTAGCCTTACTAATTCTTCAAACGATAGCCTGTTTTGAAAATCCAATAAATCCCTATAATACAAACAAGCAAAAAGAATAATGTCATACCTATACACACCCATAGATTGACATCAGATACTTCATAAAAACTCCAACGAAAACCACTAACCAGATAGACCACGGGGTTAAACAATGTCACTTTTTGCCAGAATTCCGGCAGCATACTGATTGAATAAAAGCTACCGCCAAGGAAGGTCAGAGGTGTGATAATAAGCAAAGGCACTATCTGTAGTTTTTCAAAATTATCCGCCCATATACCAATAATAAAGCCCAACATACTAAAGGTGAGTGCGGTTAAGGCCAAAAAAGTTAACATTAGAAAGGGGTGCATAATCTGCAAGTCTACGAAGAATGCCGAAGTCACTAAAATGATTGCACCTACTATCAATGATTTAGTAGCAGCCGCGCCAACATAGCCCAACACAATTTCCATCGTTGAAACGGGGGCAGATAAAATTTCAAAAATTGTGCCTAAAAAACGCGGAAAATATATGCCAAAAGACGCATTAGAGACACTTTGAGTTAACAGCGATAACATCAAAAGACCTGGAACCAAAAAAGCTGCATAAGCAATACCATCAACGTCACTCATGCGTGATCCAATAGCAGAACCGAACACAATAAAATAAAGCGACGTAGACAATACCGGTGACACAATACTCTGTGCAAGAGTACGCCAAGTTCGATCCATCTCATGTTTATAAATTGCTTTAACCGCGTATAAATTCATGATTTTTTTACCAAATTAACGAATATTTCTTCCAGTGAACTTTGTTTAGTTTCCAAATCTCGATACTGAATGCCGGCCTCTTCTATATGATCAAGTAAGGCAGTAATACCAGTATCTTCTTGCTGTACATCATAACTATACAAAAGCTCCAAACCATCAGCGTTTATTTGCAAATTATAGTTAGCAAGGCTTTCCGGAATAGAATTGAGTTTTTCTTTTAAATGCAATTTCAAATTTTTCTCACCCATTTTTTGCATGAGAGATTTCTTATCTTCTACAAGAATGATTTCACCATGATCAATAACGCCAATCCTGTCAGCCATCTCTTCGGCTTCTTCAATATAATGAGTGGTCAAAATCACAGTTACACCGGCTTCACGGAGTTCACGAATGGTATTCCACATTTCTTTGCGCAACTCTACATCAACACCAGCTGTCGGCTCATCAAGGAATAAAATATCTGGCTCATGTGCTAGAGCTTTACCTATTAATACTCGACGTTTCATACCACCAGACAGTGTCATCAATTTATTGTTCCGCTTATCCCAAAGAGAAAGCGATTTTAAGACTTTCTCAACATGCTCAGAGTCTTTACCTTTACCAAATAAACCACGACTAAATTCCATAACCCCTGTGACTGATTCAAAGGTTTCAATAAGCATTTCCTGTGGCACTAAGCCAATCATTGAGCGTGCTGCTCGATAATCTTTTTGTATGTCATGACCACCTACAGTGATCGTGCCTTCTGTTGGCGTAATAATGCCGCAGATGGCGCTGATTAAAGTGGTTTTGCCAGCGCCGTTAGGACCTAACAAGGCAATAATCTCGCCTTTATTAATATCCAGATTAATGTCCTTTAAAGCCTGAAATCCGCCTTCATAGGTTTTGCTGAGGTTTTTAATTGAAATTATTGCTGACATTACTTCCCTTTAGCTAAGGTCTAACTGAAAAACTATAGTGATATAAGTGGCAAGCATTCTAGGCAAGATCACCTTTAAAATAAACTTAAATGTAACCATCGGGAAAATAAATTGTTATGCTTGCCTCCGTTCCAGAGCTAGAGCTTTAATATGAGTATCGTTAAAACCGAAAATTTACATAAAAAATACCCTGAACCCGGCAAGAAAAAAGAATTTTTTTATGCTGTAAATGGTACATCTTTAAGCATAGAAGCCGGTGAAATATACGGAATTCTCGGTCCTAATGGCGCTGGCAAAACCACCACCCTTGAAATGATGGAAGGGCTGACTGATATTGATGAAGGCGATGCTTGGGTAGATGGTATTTCTGTCAAACAAGAACCCTATAAAGTTAAAAAAATTATCGGCGTACAACTTCAAGCTAACGAATACTTTGATCACCTTAATTTATCTGAGTTAATCGCTCTTTTCAGCCAACTTTATAATCGCCATGATGATCCCTTGGATCTACTTGATCATGTAAATTTAAAAGAAAAGGCCCAAGCCAAACCTAAAGAGTTATCCGGCGGGCAGCAGCAGCGCTTTTCCATTGCCTGCGCACTTGTACATGAGCCGAAAGTCCTGTTTTTAGACGAGCCTACCACGGGTCTGGATCCTCAGGCCAAGCGTAACATCTGGGAGCTTGTAAAAAATCTCAATAACAAAGGTATGACCATCGTCCTCACCACGCATAACATGGAAGAAGCTGAATACCTATGCAACCGTCTGGCTATCATGGATCACGGCAAAATTATTGCTGAAGGCAAGCCACAGGATCTGATTCTTTCGCATGCCCCAGAGCCTCCACAAGCACCGCTGCACGGCAATCTGGAAGATGTCTTTCTGGCTTTAACAGGCACTGGTTTAAGAGAATAAATTGAAAGACAAAGAGAACCGCCCCAAGGAAAGCAGAATGAATCTCACCCTGGTCATGACCAAAGTATTTCTCAAGATTTTCTCAAGAGATCGTCAAGCTATTGTTTTCTCATTAATCTTTCCGATATTGATGATGCTGGCGTTTGGCTTTTTTAACAGCGGTGAAGAAGACCCAATTATTATCGGCATAGTCGACAATGCTAATTCAACACTGAGCCGTGACTTTATCGCCAGTATTGATGCCAATCCTCTATTTATCGTCACCCAAGGTACCGAGCAAAGCCTCCGTGTACAGGTGATTAGCGGTAATATTGGCCTAGCCCTGATAGTTCCCGAAGAGTTTCGAGGCAACCCAGCTAACATTGATTTACGTCTTTTAATCGACACCTCTCAAACTGCTCAAATGAATGCAGTTATTCCTCTTTTAGAGCAGGGTTTAGTTGATGTTGAACGAGATTTACGGGGCTTTGAACCATTATTTGATCTTGCTATTGAAGACGTCGAATCGCGTACCCAGACTTATCTGGATTTTCTGGTTCCTGGCTTGTTGGCAATGGCCTTGATGCAAATCGCCATGGGCGGCAGTGGTTTCAATTTGGTTGAATTTCGTCGTAAGGGCATTCTCAAACGCTTGTTTGTAACTCCTGTTCAACCACAAAACTTTATCACTGGATTAGTGCTGTCTCGCCTACTGATTGTAATGATTCAACTATCTCTTTTATTGGGTATTTCTATCTTCTTGTTAGATATCACCTTTATTGGCAACCTATTCAACCTTTATATTTTTATCATTCTGGGGACAACGATCTTTTTAAGTTTGGGCTTTTGTTTAGGTTCATTGGCTAAAACCCAGCAGGCTATTATGGCTATGAATATGCTGCTAACCTGGCCACAAATGTTATTGTCTGGCATCTTTTATCCAATAGATGCCATGCCTTCAGTCGTGCAACCGCTAGCCAATCTTCTGCCATTAAGTTTCGTTGTAAATGGTTTGCGTGGTGTTGCTATAGAAGGTGCCAACGTCATCAGCCTGATGCCGAATGTTATTGGCATTTTAGTATGGATAGCAATTGTCTTAGGTTTTGCTATTAAGTTGTTTAACTGGAAGGAAGTAGCGACCTAATCAACTTTCTAAATTATCTTGCTCTGGCAAATCACTCTGATATTCAACAAACTCGACTTCGAAACCTGCCGGATCTAAAAAGTACACATTTTTCCGCCAAGGCTCTTCAACACCCTCATTAGCAATTTCATAACCGGCATCTTCAAGCCATTTTCAGAGGATCTTAGCCGCCAATAAGGAAATGCCGCCTGGTAGAAATGCAGTGCAGCGGGTATATCGTCTACAACGAGATTTACATGCTCAAGATGAAACATAATAGAATATATTAAAAATTCAGTTAGTTTCTAGATCGCCGCATAGTTTAACTTTTAATTTAAACACTCCAGGAAGATAAGCCAGCGGCATGCTTTCTTTCAATAGGATATTAATACTGTCTTGAGTAACGCCATTTTCCAATAATTTACTTTCCACTTTCACGAGTAGTTTTTCCATTTCTGCTTGTTCATCAACTTCAGCTGTATTAATAACTAATTCTTCTTCACTGCTAAATTGTGCAATGCAAGCACCAAAAGCATTTGCTACTTCCAAGTGCTCAGGGAATATAACTTCTGATGCCCCATCAATTTTATTGGGTAAAAGAAAAGCACCACCGCCGCAAGCAACAACCGGAATATCTTTGGCATCTGTTTTTAGTTTATCGACAACTTTTTCTATTTCGGTTCTTATGGCATTTTCAACAAGCTCGACTATCCTTGGAAAAGCTAAGTTTATTTTTTCCGATATTTTTTCTTTTAATAATTCACTATTCATTGCTCCAGCTATAGTTAACTCACCTTGGGCAAGAAAACAATCTGATAGCGTAAATTCGGCACCACCAAAAGCTATCGCTTTTTCTTTTAGTAGATAGCCAACTGAATCAGGTCCTAAAGTACAAACTTCATTCTGAAAACGAATAATCGTACCACCACCTATACCTACCGACACTACGTCTGGCATCCTGAAGTTAGTCAGTACTCCACCTATTTGAGCTGCCCGGGTACTTTCTCGAGGAAAGTGATTAATTAATACCCCTCCATCTGAAGTGGTTCCGCCTACATCAATAACAATGCCATTCTCGGTGCCAGATAAAGAACCTGCACCTCTTATACTGTTTGTTGGCCCTGAAGAAATCGTCAATACTGGAAAGTTTTGCACTTGTTCCAAAGACATCAGTGTGCCATCGTTTTGACCAATATATAAATGTGAATTCAAATTAAGGCGTGCAACGGTATTTTTAAATGCTTCAACCATTTTAGCCGCCACGCCCTGCAGAGCTGCATTTAAAATAGTGGCATTCTCACGCTCTAATAAACCTAATCCGCCAATTTGGTGTGAGCAACTTATTTTTACGTCATCGCCAAGTATTTCTTGCGCCCAGATTGCTACTTGTTTTTCTTGGTCAGGTAAGGTTTTTGAAAAAATACCCGTTATAGCAAGCGAATCTATTTTGCCTTTCATGCTATTTAACTTTTCTACAATTTCATTATGATCAAGAGGACTGATAAGCCGCCCATCAAATTCATAGCCCCCGTGCACCATATAAAGATGCTTCCCCAATAATTCTTTTAAGTCTTCCGGATAATCAACCATGGTTGGTACTGCCTTACTCGCAGGCAAACCAATTCTGATAGCGCCTATCCTGTTTAAAGATTTTCGTTCTACTAGTGCATTGGTGCAGTGCGTTGTTCCTAGCATGATATATTTGATAAATTCAGTAGGAATATCCGCACTAGAAATAACTTCTTTTAACGCATTTTCAATACCGCTGCTAACATCTAAAGTCGTTAATTGTTTCGTTTTGGAAATGATTTGATTGTCTTGGGAGACCAACACAGCATCGGTATTGGTTCCGCCTACATCAATGCCTATTTTGTAATACATAGCTATTTCTTATACTTTATTATTTGTTTAAATCTTCAATACGTGAAAAATCTTCTTCATAACCAAATTTTTTCGGCCCGGCCAATTCAATACCTGCTGGTGTTCTCCATTGAGGATCGGCTTGCATACCTATCACGGCAACGCGTGTACCATATTGCATGGTTTCAGCTGTAATGGGTTCAGCATTTTCAGCATCAAGCAGAACGATTAGATCAGGAGTCATTGCAACTGTTAAACCATCAACTTTCGCCATCAAAAATTCATTTTGAAAATCAAGAATCATGTTCGAACCTTTATAAGCATCTAAGCCTACAATTTCACACACCCCTTTGCTCCATCGACCTTCAGTATTGATACTGATGTTGCTAATTTTTCCGGAAAATAATTCGATCGCTTTTGCTGCTTGTATTAAGGAACTAAGTGGATTCCGTTTTTCTTTTTTCGCATCTAGAATCGCCGACCCTAATTGTTGCGCATAAGTGACAGTGCCAAGCACAGAGGCTTTTTTTACTTGTGCACCCGTCATGGGGAATGGAGCTATTGCGCAATTGCCTCCCATTTGAATAACGGTTGCACCTAATAAAGTTTCTCCCCAGACATTATCAATAGTGTGATAAACATTCCTATTACCTTTTTCGTCAGCCTGAGTAATTGGAGAAGCGCCAATTCCATGCAAGGTAAAAGTGCCCATTTCCAATCGTGGAAAAGCTCTACCCATACCATCAGCATCAACCAGCGGAATTTTTTTCTCTGCTGCAATAGCAAATGGAATAACCCCATTGAGCCCACCCGCTTCTGCCGGCATAACTGCATCAATTTTTTTACCTTGATAACTTTCCATCATTTCAAAGGCTTTTATAAACTCATCACCCGCAAATAGTTTTTCAACCATAATCATCGGCGAACCAAAGGCGGCTATAGGTTGCACAAAAGCGTTGTCATCTAGCTCATCAGCACTAATCATAGTGACTTCACCATGTTCTTTTATGGCTTGCTTAGCCAGCAGCTTTCCTACATAAGGGTCCCCGCCGCCACCAGTGCCCAACACTGTGGACCCCATGGAAATGTAATCAATATCTTTTATGCCAATTTTTCGCATGTTCTTTATGAACTGTTCAATAAATTATTTAATTATTTTTTTTAGCAAGTAATAGACTAAAGCCGACATAAATATACCCAGAATATTTTTAACTGGAGAGCTCACGATAACCATCAGTGCAACACCACTAGCCCAGGACGCCAGTCCAACCCAGTTAATGTTCACAGGGTTTTCACTATAACTTTTCGAGATAAAGTAATCAGAAATTAAAACTCCAGCAATTGGCGTGATTGCTATAGTGAGAATCGTAATAAAGTTTAAAAAGTAATTTAGTATGCCTATCGCGCCTAAAGTAATACCGACCAAGCCAGCACATAAAGTTACTTTAGAACGACTTGTTTCATTAAAATTTAGTAAGTTTGTAAAAGCCAAACCAGATGAATAAATGTTAACAACATTAGTTGTCCATGTTGCCAGTATTAAAATAGACATCGCTAAAAATGGGTAGCCTAATGAAGAAAATATTTCGACAATATCATAGGTTCCCTGGGTGACTGCTAAAATTGCACCGATCGCTAACAAACACATAGCTGATGGAATAATGCCCATAATTGAACCAAGAACTGCATCTTTTTTGGTCGCTGCAAAACGGTTGTAGTCTGCAGAAATAACACCACCCACCGCAATAAATCCAATCGTAAATCCTATACCCTGAAGAAGAGGCATCCTCGTTATTGGTTCAAACTTTAAAATTTCGTTGAACGAATGCTCTTTAAAAGTGATTACGAGCCCGTAAACAAGTAATACAACCATCGAGGGAACAGCAATATAATTAAGCCATTTTAAATATTTAAATCCAAATACTGCCGTAAGAACCATCACTACGCCCCAAAAAACTGACGAAATCCACATCGGAATATCAGGGCCATTCATCTCTGTAATAATGTTTGAAAAAGAAGCACCAGCTATATTACTTTGGATACCAAACCAACCAAGAGTCGATAAACCAATAACAAAACCTACCAATAATTTAGCGCCCTGTTCCCCAAAACTGCTAGATGCCAGGATGACTGTATTTTGTCTATGCTCAACTGCAGCAATGCTGATGAGCGACATATAAAGAACCACGAAGCAGAAACCTATAAAACCTACCAATAAGGATACTTGAAAGCTTAACGACGCAATCAGAGTGCTACCTATTAATAATGCTGGAACGCTGACAATTCCACCAAACCAAATACTGGCTAGGCTGTACCACTTAATATTATTTTTATTATGTTCCATCGAGTTAATGCTTATTAAGGGAGAAATCAGCGAAACAGACTACTATATAAAAGTTTAGTAATCCAAGCTGAATATTGTGTAAAGAAGCTAATTACTAGAGGGATACTCGCTGTACCACCGGAAACACAACTACCTGTCCAATTTGTAAACGCTCAAAATTTACTTCTGGGTTATATTGCCTGAACAACCAAATAGGTACAGAGCGCTGTCTGGTCAGAGCTTCGAGGAAATCACGACGTTGAATACTATACTCTTCTGTTTGCTGAATGCGATAAGTGGTGAAATATTGTTGCTGTAGATCTCTGTGAAATTGGCGACGACGACTTTCAAAAGTTACTTGATCTACTTCAGAAAAATCAAGCCGCAATCGATCACCTATCATCACAGGGTCACGAAAAGCCAGACCATTCAAATTGCGTATAACCTGGGTTCTGATGCCAAGCCAGTCGGCATAATGTCCCAGTGTTTCTATCGCTTGTATTTCAATTGAGCCGTCGCGGGCCACACTATAATCAGCTGGATCTGCCGATAAATCTACCAGTAACTGGGCTTCAGTTTCCTCAAGCATAACAACTGCTTCAACGGCTTCTAATGTTGCATCTAATTCGGCTTCTACTTCAGCATCTATCTCTTCACCCAAACTAGTCACCAATTCACTTTCGCCATCTTCAATTGCAGCTTCTTCCACAGAAGCAACTAGTGTTGGGGAAGCAACTTGCTCAGATGCTTCATTAGATTGAAGTCTTAAACTTTGCCCTGGGAAAATCATACCTTGATTATTCAGTGAATTAAGCGATACCAGACTATCGACCGATACCCGGTAGCGTTCTGCAATAATCGACAAGGTATCACCGCGGCGCACTTCATAAAGACCATTAGCCGGAACCTCTAGCGGAGAGCCATCATTAACCACCAAGGTCGGTATAGAACCATCCTGTTGTGGCAATAAAATTTGTTGACCTATACGTATGGTATTTCTGTCTCGAAGCTGATTAATCGCCACTAACTCCGATATTGTTGTGCGATAACGTTCTGCAATAACTGACAAAGAATCTCCACGACGAACGACATAACTTAAATCTGGAATCTGCTCACTGAATAAGGTGGTTAATGGCAAGCTGTTGAGACTGGCTAATAAATCACCACTAGGTAGCTCATCTCGCCTTACTTTAATTGAATAGCCTTTAGGAATGCGTTTAGTTCCAGACCAAACTGATGGTTGTAAAGCTGGGTTATCACGTTGTAGTTCAGCAACACTAACATTCAAAGTCATCGCTAAATCTTCAACAGAGACAAACGATTCCATCTCTTCTTCATAAAATCCTGGATGAGAATCAAGCTGGATAGCGCCGTAATAATCCTCATAATTTCTATCTACATGTAAGGCAGCTAGAAACTGCGGGTAAAAGTTACGCGATGCAAAACCAAAGCGCGGTCCTTTATATTCTTCAATTATTCGGCCTATATCATTACTGCCCACATCACGCACACCACGGGCAATACCATTAGCACCATGGTTATAGGCGGTTAGAGCTAACGGCCAGGTTCCTAAAGCATTGTGGTTGAATTCAAGTAGTTCCATAGCGCCATAAGTCGCTGAATAAGGATCAAGACGCTCATCAACCACATAATCAACTTGCATAAAACGCTGAGCTGTTGAACGTACAAACTGCCACATACCTGTTGCAGCCGCACTGGAATAAGCCCCAGGATGAAAAGATGACTCAACATGTGGCAATATGGACAACTCGACCGGCATCCCCTTACTGCGCACAACCTCTTCAATATGCTCACGATAAGCCCCAGCACGCTGTAATCCGGCAATAAAGCGATCACTTTGTCCTAATTGCCAACGAACGCTGTTCGCTGCCCTTGTCAAACGTTCATTGGAAACATCAGCGGGCCATAGATCCAAGATTTCCTGCTGAGCACGGGTTAGACCACTGCGCTTTCCGCCTGCTAATACACGCAAATCATTAGCAATATCATCACGGGTGTTATTAATCGTTGCACGGTCGCGGTTTAATTTGGTGTAGATAACGGATAGATTTTCAGCATCATGCAAAAAGCCACTTTCTGTGTCTGCTTCGGTGTAGACTTTGATCCAGAAGTCTATCGCCGGAAGGATATTATCAGGGACAGGAAAGTCGCTTTCTGCAGAGTTAACACCAGCTGAGAATAGTATCCCGCCAATGCTTAATAGCAGGCCAAGCTGAAAGCTAATGTATTTACGCATAAAACTAATGTAATCCCCTGTTTACTAGGCAAAGGGTAATTGAGTCCTTGGAATTTTACAAGAAGTTGCAACACCTGATTTACGCTATATCAAGCTAGTGCGTCATCGCATAAATAACGTAATTCAAGCCAAAGCGATAAGCCAGTGCTGTCATAGGCTCAGGATACACAGGGTCGTCGGCATGTTCCCAGGCATCTCCCATGTCCATATTATAATTTACCGCTACCATAAGGCGGCCATTATCATCATAAATGCCACGCCATGCTTGAGGTCCACGTAATTGGGCCTGTATTGTGCCGTCAGCAGCCTGGTATAGATGGCGACGGCCTGGAATCTGGGTTAATTGGTCCAGCACATAAAGTACATTAAATACCTCATCCTCCTTGCTCAAGTCGACAATGGCTCGAGCAGGAAAAATCTTGCTAATAGCCTGCTGAAAGGATTGCCATTCAGCAGGCCCGTGGAAGTCATCAACCACCAAAAAGCCTCCTCGATACAGATATTCGCGCCAGCGCACTATTTCTTCTGGTTTTGGGTCCCAACCACCTTGCCCAACCTGCTGAGCAAATAACCAAGGGTAATCAAAGATTTCATCATCCATTATGCTCAAATGAATACTGTCTTCTGCTACATTTATACGTGAGAGCCGACTTAAACCATCTAGAAAATGAATTTCCGCAGCGGGATAATCAATTGCCCACCAACCTCGACCACGTCTTGATATAGCAAAATTTCGACCCATCGGCCCAAAGCCATTGTTATAAATGAGCCTAGCCATATGAAATTCAGCTTGCGGTTGCCCAAGGTTAATACTTTGTTGCGCAGCTAGCACTGTTGGAAATAATAATGAAATTATGAGCAATAAATGCTTGAAAGCAGTCATTCAAGTTCTGCCAGTTTCACTACATCATATGCAGGCTGCTCATAAGGGTGTGCTGATATTAAGGTTGCAACTGCTGCTTTAATCAAAGCATCGTCACATATCATTTCTACTTTAAACTCGACGACAGATTCCACCTTACCTACTTGGCCTATAAATGGATTGCTACCTTCAAGTGCACGAAACTGGCCTTGGCCGAGGGTCTGCCAACTACATGAATCATAATTAGCAATTTTACCAACGCCAATACTAAACAAAGCAGTTTTAACTACTTCTAAATGCGATTCAGGCACATAAAAACTAAGCTTAACCATTGGGTTAATATAACCCTTGATTAGCTTTGGCACTAGTATGAAAAGTAGTGAAGTTAAGAATTAAGAAAAATCAGGCAAAAAAAAGCAGCCCTTAAGCTGCTTTCTTATTCGAAAATTATTGCTTGTTATTAGATAGCAACAATATTTTCAGCTTGTGGGCCTTTTTGGCCTTGAGTTACTTCAAACTCAACTTTTTGGCCTTCAGCTAGTGTTTTGTATCCAGAGCTCGCGATTGCACTGTAATGTGCAAAAACATCAGGACCGGATTCTTGTTCAATAAAACCAAAACCTTTAGATTCGTTAAACCACTTTACTGTTCCAGTTACTTTGTCAGACATAAAAATTACCTTTAAAATTTAAAAAAATATTGCCTCGCTAAGAAATCTTAAGGAGACGAGTTTTAGCATGGAAATAAGCCTAAATTTAGAAACTCTTTAAATACTCTTTTAAATACTAGATTTAAATAACAGAGAACGAT
>Ga0055584_100002739_pt1 | contig 17467 bp, 11 predicted proteins | sample OSDHelmetaG_FD_58716 | JGI IMG/M metagenome (GOLD analysis project Ga0055584, IMG submission 58716) | Pelagic marine sediment microbial communities from the LTER site Helgoland, North Sea, for post-phytoplankton bloom and carbon turnover... | ecosystem: Environmental > Aquatic > Marine >... | reverse complement strand
CATAAACTTATCCATATCTTCTTTACCCCACCAGTTTTTAAGGTTTCCGTATGCATCAAAAGCACTCCCTTTGTCATCAAAACCATGCGTAATTTCATGGCCAATTACCGCTCCGATTGTTCCGTAAAGAATCGCATCATCGGCTTCTAAATCCATAAAAGGTGGTTGAAGTATCGCTGCTGGAAATACAACCTCATTTATTACTGGGTTATAATAAGCGTTAATCATTTGTGGTGGCATTCCCCACTCAGTCTTATCAACTTCTTTACCTAACTTATTAACACTGTAATTAAATGAAAATTCACTGATACGAAATCCGTTTTTCACGTGCGCATCTGTGCTGATTTCAAGCCCTGAATAATCTCTCCATTTATCGGGATATCCTAATTTTCTTGTAAAAGTTGATAATTTAATTTGAGCTTGTTCTTTTGTGCTATCACTCATCCAAGGAAGATTTGCAATTCTTTTTTCGTAGGCGATCATAAAATTATCCACTAACTCATTCACTTTATCTTTTGCTTCTTGGCTAAACGCAACCTTTACATACTCTTGCCCAAGAACTTCGCCCATACCTCTATTAATTTGCTTCAGTGTTCTCTCCCAAGTTGGTTTCATTTTTTTAGCACCGCTTAAAGCCGTTCCATAAAATTCGAAATCTTTAGCTTCCAATTCTGGCGATAGTTCAGATGCTGTCGAGTTTAGGATATTCCAATAAAAATACTTCTTCCAATCTTCAATCGAGTATTTATTTAAGGTTTTCTCCAATCCAGCGAAAAAATCTGGTTGGGAAACTATGATGGTGTCAATTTTAACACCTATTTCTGCTAAATAAGAATCCCAACCGAACGATGGAGTCATTTCTTGTAATTGCGATATGCTTCTTTTATTGTATTGAGCCTCAGAATCTCTTCTTTGTGTTCTGTTCATAGAAACTTCAGCCAAGTCAGTTTCTATTGCTATCACTGTTTTTGAATATTCATTTCCTAACCCTGCTAAAGCCATTAAGCCATCCATATGCACCCCGTATTTAGCTCTAAGCTCTTTAGATTTAGGATCTTCATTGAAATAGTAATCTCTATCAGGCAATCCCAATCCACCTTGATTAACATAAGATATATGCGTATCGTTATTCTTTAAATCTTGGTACACATAAAACCCAAATACACTGCCTATACCAATTTTGTGAAATCCTGCTAACAAATTTGGCAAGTCATCAGTTGAATTCAACACATTAACTTTATCTAATAAATCTTGAATTGGTGTAATTCCTTCTACTGCTCTTTTAAGAGTGTCCATTGCTGTATTGTAGTAATCTCCAATTTTTTGGATATTACTACCTTTTTCGGCAGATTCTGCACCTGCAGAACACTCTAGAAGTATTTTCTTTAATGTTAAGTTATTTCGTTTATCCAATTCGTTAAAAGAACTCCATCTACTTTCCGTATCTGGCACTGGGTTATTCTTTACCCAAGTTCCTGCAACGTATTCGTAGAAATTTTCACATGGTTGAACCGATGCATCCATTAGGCTGATGTCAATACCTTTTCCTTGTTTCGCTTCAGTTTTTGACTCTTTTTTTTCTTCTCCACAACCAAAAGCTAAAATTACTGCTACTCCTAATATCGAAATTCTTTTCATAATTAAATTTTAGTGCAACAAATGTAAACTAGAAGCCCTAATTAAAAAACAGGAAGGTAATTGATTAAAGCCGTTCATAACAAAAAAGGCGTTTCGATTGCCCGAAACGCCTTTTTAATAAAATTATCTAAATGACTTACATATGAATAACTTCACCGTAAGCCGCAGCTGCAGCTTCCATAACAGCTTCACTCATTGTTGGGTGCGGGTGCACCGTTTTGATTAATTCGTGACCTGTAGTTTCTAACTTACGAACTGCAACAATTTCAGCAATCATCTCAGTTACATTATAACCTATCATGTGAGCTCCGAGAACTTCTCCATATTTAGCATCAAATATCAACTTAACAAATCCATCTTTTGCGCCAGCAGCACTTGCTTTACCAGATGCAGAGAATGGAAACTTACCAACTTTAATATCATGCCCAGCATCTTTTGCCGCTTTTTCGGTTAAACCAACTGAAGCAATTTCAGGAGAACAATAAGTACATCCCGGAATATTTCCGTAATCCAATGCTTCAGGATCTTGACCAGCAATTTTTTCTACACATATAATCCCCTCAGCGGAGGCTACGTGGGCCAATGCCTGACCAGGAACGCAATCTCCAATTGCACAAACGCCTGGTATGTTTGTTTGGTAATGATCGTTCACTAAAATTTTACCTTTATCAGTTGCAACACCAACTTCTTCTAATCCAATTCCTTCGATGTTTGCAACAATTCCAACGGCAGAAAGAACGATATCACAATCGATAACTTCGTCTCCTTTTTTTGTTTTCATTGTCACTTTACAACCCGCACCTTTTGTGTCAACATTAGTCACTTCTGTACTAGTCATAACTTTCATTCCCATTTTCTTAAATGAACGCCCTAATTGTTTAGATACATCTTCGTCTTCAACAGGAACTATATTTGGCATAAACTCAACAAGAGTCACTTCACAGCCCATTGTTTGGTAGAAATATGCAAACTCAGAACCAATAGCACCAGAACCAACAATAACCATTTTTTTAGGTAATTTAGGAAGAACCATGGCGTCTCTATAACCAATAATTTTCTTTCCATCTTGAGGTAAATTTGGCAATGTTCTGGAACGCGCACCAGTGGATAAAATGATATTCTTTCCTTCAACTATTTGAGTCTTACCATTATCCGATACTTCAACTTTACCTGCAGATTTTAACACTCCAGATCCGGTAATAACATCAATCTTGTTCTTTTTCATCAAGAACTGAATTCCTTTACTCATTCCATCAGCTACATCACGGCTTCTTTTGATTATAGCAGAAAAATCAGCACTGCCGCCTTTTACCGTAATTCCATAATCTGATGCATGGTTTAAGTATTCAAAAACTTGCGCACTCTTCAATAATGCCTTGGTTGGGATACATCCCCAATTCAAACAAATACCCCCTAAGCTTTCGCGTTCAATAATTGCAGTTTTCAAACCCAATTGAGAAGCGCGAATAGCAGCAACATATCCACCAGGACCACTTCCAACAATAACAACATCGTAACTCATATCTTATGTTTTAATTTTTATCTAATTAGAAAGAACGCGAAATTAATTAATATGTTCAAAGTTTGAAAATTAAAGCGCACAGCTAGTAAACTTCTTTTAATTTTACTCTTTTCAACTTATACTAGAAAATGAAATATACTTTTTCCTATTCAAACCCTCACAAGCATTTTGTTGATATAGAATTCATAATCGACCACATCGCAACAGAATCTATCGAAATTCAGCTCCCCGCATGGAGGCCTGGCAGATATGAATTAGGAAATTTTGCTAAAAATATCCAACAATGGAAAGCTTATGGCACCGATAATTCAGTTCTTAAATTTAAAAAGCTAACCAAAGATAAGTGGTTAGTTCAAACGAATGGAAATTCTGAAATCACAATTAAATACAACTACTACAGCAATGAACTCAATGCAGGGTCTACATTTTTAGATCAAAGTCAATTATACGTTAATCCAGTAAATTGTTGTTTATATATTGAAGACAGACAGCTAGAGCCTTGTGAGGTAAAATTAGATATCCCTAGCAATTACAAAGTAGCAACGGGTCTAGAAAAAATAGGTGAACACCATTTCAACGCAAAAGATTTTCATACATTAGTTGATAGTCCTTTTATTGCAAGCGCATCCATTCATCACCATCTTTTTAATACTAAGGGGATTCAGTTTCATGTTTGGATGCAGGGCTTATGCAATCCTGATTGGAATAGGATAGAAACTGATTTTCTCAAGTATACTAATTTACAAATTGAGGTTTTCGGAGAATTTCCTGTTGATGTATACCATTATTTATTTCAAATACTTCCACACAAAGGCTACCATGGTGTTGAACATCAAAATTCTACAACAGTTTCAATTGGGCCAGGTAAAGACCTAATGACAAAAAAACTATACGATGAAGTTCTCGGAGTAAGTTCTCACGAATTATTTCACACATGGAATGTAAAGGCAATTCGTCCTATAGAAATGCAGCCTTACAATTACGCCAAAGAAAACCATTCGCCTCTTGGCTATGTTGCAGAGGGTGTTACCACATATTATGGCGACCTAATGTTGTATCGATCCGGAGTTTTTAATGAAGTAGAATTCTTGAAACTATTCTCACAACAAATTCAGAAACATTTAGATAATCAGGCACGTTTTAATTATTCAGTAGCAGAATCGTCTTGGGATACATGGCTAGATGGTTATGTTCCTGGAATTCCTAATCGCAAGCTTTCAATTTATTCAGACGGCTGTTTGTTGGCGTTCATGGTTGATGTGTTGACGTTGAAAAACACGAGCAATACAAAGCGATTAGACGACATAATGAGACTTATGTATGAGCGATACGGAAAAACAAGAATTGGTTATTCTGAAAACGATTACAAGAATTGCATTGAAGAAGTTAGTGGTTTAGATTTCACAGAGTTCTTTGAAAAATATGTTTGGGGGCGCAACTCTTACGAAACACTTTTGCTTGATTGTCTTGAATATGTGGGTTTAGAATTAAACCGAAACCCCTCAAGTATTCGTCACGAAGCTAAGTTTGGATTTAAGATTCTTGGAAACAGGATTACTGCTGTTTACCAAAACTCCATAGCTGACAAGTCGGGAATTGCCGTTGGCGATATTATTGAAAAAGTAAATGAAGAAGAAGCCTCCTCAAGGCTTACCCACTTTCTACAAGAAGACTTTTTGGTACTTAAGATTAAAAATCTGAGCGGCACAAAAGATATTGCGCTTCAATCGTCCGAAGAAAACTTCTATTTGGAATGCGTTCTTTCTTCGGCTAACATATTAGATGCCTTTAAGGCTTAACCTTTTACATCATCAGCCACGATGTGTTTTACCGCTATAGCCGAAATTTCAACGTTTACATCTTTAGGTAAACGCGAAACCTGAACAGTCTCTCTAGCTGGAAAACCTGAAGTAAAAAACTTACCGTATACTTCGTTAACGGCAGAGAAGTTATCCATGTCGGTAATAAAAATAGAGCACTTTACAACATCGTCAAGTGTCATTCCTGCCTTGAGCAAAACACCCTCCATGTTTTTCATAACTTGCTCTGTCTCTGACTCTATGGAATCCATTGTTAACTCTCCAGATTCTGGGTGCATCGCTATTTGACCGCTCATATACAATGTTCCGTTCACCAATACTGCTTGATTATATGGCCCAATTGGTGCTGGTGAATTTTTCGTTTCGATAATTGTTTTCATAGCTTCTCGTTTTTCATTTAATCGAGTCAAATGTAATAAATTGAACAAGCGAATTAACTAATTATCGAAATCGTACCAGTTTCGTTTTCTTGATAATTTTAAATCGCTAAGAACCGGAGCTTTTACTCTTAAATCAATCGAATAACTTTTTCGTGTTCCAAATGGTACAATGTTAAAACTTAACTCCCAGCAATGAAGATCTCTATATATGTCAAGCGAAGTATAATTGAATTTTTTCGATTCAACATCATATCCAGATCTAAAACCCACCTTCCACTTCTTAGTTAATCTTACATCACCATTAAAGTTTAAAGTGTTTGTTATCGTCTCCGCAATAAATGGTTTACTGTAGTTATATCGATAACTAACGTTTAGCGTCCATGGCGCATTGAAATCAACAAAAGTATCTCCATCTATACTCAACTGTTCTTTAGTTTCTTTTTGCTTAGAATTATCATCTGTAATCTTACTTTTTAATCTAAAACTGACTACCAAATCGAAGTTTGTTAAATTTACTGGTTCTCCGAAATTCTCCCAATAGCTTTTATTTATTCTCGTTCCGTTGCCATTATTCATTGTAAAAGCATAAGGATCAAAAACAGAATTAATTTGTACATCCATATTCTTAGTAATTCTTGATTTAGCGTATAACCGAATTGGATTCCAATTTAAAGAATCGGCAAAAATATTGTAAGAAGTAGAAAAGTTTAAATTATCTAGTAGTTTTATCTTACTAGGGATATTGGTGGTATCTTTTAATCCTATAATTTTTGCATCTAAAGTGTTTCTTAAGCTTAGCCCAACAGTACCTGATTCCGATCGTGCACTTGGTCCACCATATATTTGGCCAGTAAACCGGGAGTAATCTACTTCCGTAATTTTTTCGTCTTCTATCTTTGTATAGCTATCATAATACCCCCAAAATTCATCAGAATAATCTGGTTTAATATTGAATGTCGCTGAAGGGTATATTACATGTCTTATGGCTTTTAATCGTTTCAATTTGTAATTAAATGTACCGTAAATTGTTGTATTTAAACTTGAAGAGAATGAACCCTCATATGCTGCTGCAAATGCTTTATTATCAATATTTACAACACTACCTTTATAGGTACCCAACAATTCTCCAGTTTCATTAGTGTCTTCAACTAACTGCCAAGATCTATTTGTTGTTTGCAAATACATAACAACACTATTATTTATCGATGGACTAAAATTGAAATACTTCAATAGTTTAAATGAAGTTGAAATTGGTGCTGTAATTTTTGCCCCATTTTTCATCAAATCAACTATTTCAGATGTGGAATTAGTCAGGGTATCCTCACTAGTCTTTACTTGATTTTGCATTACTGCAGTTGCGTTAATTCCAATCTTCTCGTACCACCTATCTTTTCCAACGCTTACTGTTCTTTTTAATGGATAAATTCTAGACATCGTAAATGTAGCCGATGGCAAAACTATGGTTACCGATGAGTCTTTACTATTCTGAGAATGACTGCCATTTAAAGTTAGATTAAACGGCTTCCCGGCAAAGCTCTTATTGTAACTTACATTCGACTTAAAAGTATTTGTTAAGAAGTCCTGCGCATTGCTATTGAAATTATTTTGAAAATTCTTACTCGATCCAAAATTTACATCTGCCGAAAAGCTGCTATTAGGTCGCGCTTTTGGGGCTTGAGAATGTTTCCAACGAATAAAATAATTACTGGTTTTAGATTGATTAATATCCTTTTCTCCTTGCTTAAACTGAGCATAAGTAAGATTAATATTTCCATCAAACTTATATCTTTTGGAGTAGTCTGATGCCAAACCCACCCCCCAACTTCCTCTAGAATAGATATCGCCGGTTAATGCTAAATCAATATAATCGTTAACTGCAAGATAATACCCTCCATCATTTAAGAAAAAGCCTAGACCGGGTGATTCACCATATGTAGGGATAATTATTCCTGATGATTGCGTTTCTTTGTTTGGGAAAAAACCAAAAGGAACTGCCAATGGTGTTGGAATACTCTGAATTTTTAAGTATGCTGGGCCTGTTACAATCTTATCATCTTTAATGAATTTCAATTTACTTGCCTCAATATGAAAATGAGGAATTTCATTGCTACAAGTGGTATATTTTCCATTCTTGATAAAAATAACTTTATCATTCATCATCTTAATATGATCGCCATGAATATAACCATCTCCCTCTTGAGTAATCGCTTTAGTTATTTTTCCTTTTTTCGTTTCAAAATTGTACCTCAAAACTTCGCTTGTAAAAGTTTGACCGTCATCAGCGAATTCGGGCCTTCCAATTAGCTTTCCTGTTGAATCAATAGTGCCATAAGCAGTTACTTCCTTAGTTTCTAAACTTAGTTCGATGAAACTCGCCTTTAACTCAATTCCTTCATATAAAAGCTCTGCATCTCCAAACAAATAGACCTTTTGATTGGCAACATCAAAACGCATCGAATCTAATGCACCATAATTAACTTTGGCACCCAAAGCACCCTCGCTTGGCTTACTAGAGCTTAAAGAGTCAATTATCGGTGGATTAGTTATTGATGTATCTTCGCAAGATACAAAAACAGCTGAATTAGAAACATTATTAGAACACAACCCGTTTATTAACAGAAAACCGTGAATTAATTGTCTTATGTATAAGTTTCGAGGCAAGTTATAATATTACATTTGCTTTCAACACTCGGAATACTCTATATAACAGTATATATTAACATTTTTCGAAAGCGTGAAATTAAACAACATTAACATATCTGTGAGAATCGTGAAACGAACTTTTTTACTGATTGTTTTGTTAACAACAATAATCGTACTAGGATTCGCACCAGAAAAAGCTCCCGATATAGGCATAAAAAAGGTAGTAATAGATGCAGGTCATGGTGGTCATGATCCCGGCTGTCAGGGTGGTTCTGCAAATGAAAAAGATGTTGCTCTTGCAATAGCGTTACGCTTAGGGCAGGTGATTAAAGGTAATTATGATGATGTAGAAGTAATATATACTCGTGACAAAGATGTATTTGTTACACTTGAAAATCGTGCAAAGATAGCTAATGATGCAAAAGCTGACTTATTTATATGTGTCCACGCAAATGCAAACGACAATAAATCTGCTCATGGAACTGAAACATTTGTTATGGGTACAAATAAGGAAAAGGCAAATAAAGAGGTAGCAAAAAGAGAAAATGATGTTATCCTTATGGAAGATAATTACGAGACTAAATACAGCGACTTTAAACCTGGAACGGCAGAATATAATGCCGCACTTGATGCTTACCAAAGAGCTTATCAAGCGCAAAGCATTGAATTTGCAATCAAAATCCAAGAACAATTTTCTAAGATAGGGCGAAAAAATAGGGGTGTAAAACAAGCTGGGTTTTTGGTTCTTTACAGAACCGCAATGCCGAGTGTATTAATTGAAACAGGCTTTTTAACCAATAAAGAAGAACAAGATTTTCTCTCAAGCCCAGAGAAACAAAAATTATTAGCTGGCTCTATTTTTAAAGCTTTTAATGATTACAAAAATGATGTGGAAGGTATTGACATTAAAATTATTGATGATTCACAAAAAGATGACGCACATGAAAAACCCACGACAGAAACTAAAGTCATGAACAATGCTGGTGGTCAAAGCAACACCGCGCAAGTAACATATAGAATACAAATAGCAAGTTCAACAAATAAAGTTGAAACAAAAGGATATAATTTTAAAGGACTAACAGAACTTTACGAATACGAACAAAGAGGCTTGTATAGATATTATACAGGGAAAACGAGTAATTTAGGAGAAGCTTCTAAAATTCAAGGTTTAGCCAGAGAAAAGGGTTACAAAGACGCGTTTGTGGTGCCGTTTTATAAAGGTGAGAAAATTAGCATGAGTAAGGCAATAGGACTTACAAATAAGTGACTTGAGTAAAGGGAGAGAAATAAAAATTGGCTTAGTTGTTATCAGTTCGATAACAATTTTGTTACTAGGTGCTAATTTTCTAAAAGGAGACGGGAATCCCTTTACCCCAAAATCTATTTATTTTGCTAAATACCACAATATTTCGGGACTCACCGAAAACAACAATATTCAAGTTAACGGTCTTAATGTTGGGAAAATAAAGATGATCGAACTTCTACCACCGACTGAAGGCAACACTTCTGAAATTCTTGTATCATTTGTTATAAATAACCCTCTAGTTAAAATCCCATATGGCTCTGAAGCAAGAATTGTTAGTTTAGATTTGTTGGGAACGAAGGTAATTGCACTAAAACTAAGTGATTCGCTCTCGTATTATCAGATTGGAGATACGATTATAGGTGGAATTGAAGATGATCTTGAAGATCAAGTAACCGCTCAACTTGCTCCCTTAAAAGACAAGACCGACCAACTTTTGGGCTCTATTGACTCTGCTGTTGTTATTGTCCAAACCATACTTAATCAGGACGCTAGAGAAAATCTATCTGCAAGTTTTATTAGTATTAAAAAAGCCATTCAGACATTCGAAACAGTCGCTCTTCGTTTAGACACAATGGTTGCGGAAGAACAAATTCGATTATCTAGTATATTAATTAATATTGAATCGATTACCGGAAATGTAAAACGGAGTAATGAAGACATTACAGAAATATTAGCCAACTTTGAGTCTATAAGCGACACATTAGCTAAAGCAAATCTAGCTCAGACTGTAATGACCGCTAATTCAGCATTATCGGAAGTGGCAGATGTATTTAATAAAGTCAATGCCGGAGAAGGGACACTTGGAATGCTGGTGCAAAATGACACTTTATATCACCATGTAGAAGAAGCAGCTAAAGACTTAGATCTTTTACTTTGGGATATGAAAGCCCATCCTGAGCGATATGTTCATGTTTCAGTTTTAGGCAGGAAGAAAAAGAAAAGCGAACTTAGTTTCCTTACGAAAGAAGAACGGGCAATTCTAGAAAAAATTCTAGACGAACAAAAAAAGAATGCTGCCAAGAAACCCTAAATTTATCCTGATTAGCTATTTTAATTGTGGAAAAAAATGGAAAAATAACATGGTGGATTCCCTTAATAGCGGTATTAATTACTTCCTCTGTTTTAATTTATCTGCAGTTTTTTACAACATATTTCGAACAAAAAAACGTTTACTATGCAAAATATAATAGCATAGAAGGTGTTACCGAAAGTGCTGACGTCCAAGTTAAAGGATTCAAAATCGGCGAGGTCTACTCTATCGATATATTATCTAGCTCAATAACAACGGAAATTCTAGTTACTTTTAAAATAGAAGACCCCAATTATAAAATACCATATGGAACTATTGTTGAAGTAGTTAAATCCGATTTATTGGGTAAAAGTATTCTCAAACTAAACTACGCAGATACGAATGCTTATCACAACTATGGCGACACTCTATCTGCTACACCAGAAGCAAATCTTGAAGCTACTGTAGCCTTATCCTTAAACCCAATTATTGAGAAAACTGATGGTCTTAAATTATCTTTTGATTCAATGATGACAATTTTTAGATCACTTAAAGATGACGCAAAACGTCAACAACTTCTAAGTAATGTTGATGAGATAAAAAGGTTATTAGTCACAGTAGATCATATCTCAGAACAGCTTTCGGCTGCTTCAGAAAATGAAAAATGGAGATTGACCTTGATAGAAAGGAATATTGAAGAAATAAAGAACAATATAGCAATGAGCGACACAGTTTTAAGTTATATCCTAGTAAATTACAACTCAATTCAAAACTCAATAGCTAAAAGCAACATAGATAATGCAGTAATGGCTTCAAATATCGCATTAGCAGAAGTTGATGCAGTTATCGGACAAATTAACAGAGGTGCAGGCACTATAGGCCTGCTAATACATAACGAAGAATTATCTGCACATTTAGCACAAGCCAATACAGATTTAGCGTTACTTTTGGCAGATTATGACAAACATCCTGAACATTACGTAAAGGTTTCGCTATTCAATAAACGAAATAAAAAAAATCAGGACCAGTTCCTGACAGATGAGCAGCGAGAAACGCTGAAAAACATATTAGAAGGCAAAAAGAATGGGAATAAGTAATATAATCTTTATCATCCTATTTATAGGAGCAGTTGTTTGGTTCGCGTTCAACGTAAAAAAAATCATTAGCAACATTCAATTAGGCAGAAAAGTTGACAGAAGTGATAATACGGGCCTGCGGTGGAAAACAATGATTAAAGTGGCTTTGGGCCAGTCGAAAATGACCGCAAGGCCAGTAGCAGGATTATTGCATATTGTGGTTTATGCCGGTTTTGTTATTATCAATCTCGAAATGTTAGAAATTGTTATTGATGGTATATCTGGTTCACACAGAGTATTTGAGCCACTACTTGGTGGCTTATATAGTGCATTCATTAATGTGTTTGAATTACTTGCATTAGGTGTACTTATTGGTTGTGTTATTTTCTTTATCAGGAGAAATATTTTGCGCATTCCCAGATTTCACAAGGCTGAAATGAAAACCTGGCCAAAATCAGATGCTAATATCATTTTGGTTATTGAGATACTTCTTATGACCGCTTTTTTAACTATGAACGCTGCGGATACGAACACTAGTGGAAACTTCTTGGTCAGTTCTGGATTAAAAGGATTTTTACCAATCGATGAAAACTCACTTTATCTTATAGAGAGAAGTTGTTGGTGGTTTCATATCCTCGGGGTCTTAGGATTTCTAAATTACCTACCCTACTCTAAGCATTTTCATATTTTATTGGCGTTTCCGGCAACATATTATTCAAATTTACTTCCTAAAGGGCAATTCACCAACATGCATGCAGTCACTAACGAGGTGAAATTGATGTTCGACCCAAATGCGGATCCATACGCAGCAGCTCCAGAACCAGATCCGAATGCAGAGGTTGTCAGATTTGGAGCTAAAGAAGTAAATGATCTTACTTGGAAAAACTTGATGGACTCATATTCATGCACGGAGTGCGGAAGATGCTCATCTGAATGCCCTGCTAACCAAACTGGCAAACTATTATCTCCAAGAAAGATAATGATGGATACCCGAGACCGATTAGAAGAATTTGGTGCAAACAAGGGTGTTGATGACGGAAAGTCATTGTTACATGATTACATTACGACCGAAGAACTAAGAGCCTGCACCACATGTAACGCATGTACACAAGCTTGTCCGATTAACTTAGACCCTCTTTCTATTATCATGGAAATGAGAAGATATCTAATTATGGAAGAGTCCAACGCTCCACAAGAATGGAACGGCATGGCTACCAATATTGAGAACAATGGAGCTCCTTGGCAATTTGCACAGGCAGATAGATTAAATTGGGCAACAGAAGAATAACTTTACAACCGGCACAGGGTGACAAATTAGAGATTTAAATTTAAGATTATATGTCTGATATAGAAAGAATAAAAGTTCCTACAATGGCTGAAATGATGGCCGCAGGAGAAATACCTGAAATTTTATTTTGGGTAGGATGTGCTGGAAGTTTTGACGACCGAGCTAAAAAAATAACCAAAGCTATTGTTAAAATACTCCACAATGCAGGGGTTAAGTTTGCTGTTCTGGGCGCTGAAGAATCATGTACCGGAGACCCTGCAAAAAGAGCTGGAAACGAATTTAATTTCCAAATGCAAGCCATGATGAACATTCAGGTTTTAGATGGGTATGAAATAAAAAAAATTGTTACAGGTTGCCCCCATTGTTTTAATACACTTAAAAACGAATACCCTGAATTAGGCGGCAATTATGAAGTTATTCATCATACACAACTCATTCAAGACTTAATAAAATCGGAAAAACTTACTCTAAAAGGTGGTGGTGGTTTTAAAGGCAAGAAAATAACATTCCATGACCCCTGTTATTTAGGAAGGGCTAATGATGTATATGAAGCACCGCGTTCTGCAATGGAAAAGTTAGATGCTGAATTGGTTGAAATGAAGCGCTGCAAGCAAAATGGATTATGTTGTGGTGCTGGTGGCGCTCAGATGTTTAAAGAAGCTGAAAAAGGTGATAAAGAAATAAATGTGGAACGGACAGGTGATGCTATAGATACCCAAGCAAATATTATCGCTACAGGTTGTCCGTTTTGCAATACAATGATGACAGATGGAGTTAAACACTTTGAAAAAGAAGCTGAAGTTAAGGTTATGGACGTTGCGGAATTAATTGCCTCCGCTGCCGATTTGTAACACAAAAAGAGCATGATTTCATTTTTTTATCTTTTTGAAAAAACGTAAAAAATATCAATATCCTTAACCCAATTCGCCACAATGTATTTTATATATGAAAAATAGAGTAAGTTAGTAAATCAATAAAATAAGAATTATGACAAACTATCAAGATCTGGATCAAGAATCTAAAGTTTGGATATACACTGCCGAACGTGATTTTACAACTCAAGAAATTGAGAGAATCAATTCTAAAGCTGAAGTTTTCATTGCTGATTGGGAATCTCACGGAAAAGCCGTTAAAGGACTTATCGAAATACGCTACAATCGTTTTATCTTTATTTATGCTGACGACCATGGAGATAGCCTCTGTGGTAGAGCTACCGACAGTTCCGTTCGCTTTGTAAAGGGACTAGAAAAAGAAATGGGTTTATCTTTAATGGACAGAATGTTACTTTCCTATAAAGAAGGAGAAACAGTCATAACAACATCATTGGCCAATTTCCAGCAATTAATTAATGAAGGTAGTATTATGCAGACCACAACAGTTTTTAATTGTATGCTATCAAAGAAAAGCGATCTAGACGCATGGGAAATTGCTGCCCACAAAAGCTGGCACAAACAATTGTTTTAAAATAACAAGATTTTAATTCCTTCTTCTTTGATTAAAAACACCAATTGTCTTTAGCCTTATTGTTTGAATACCATTCAACTCTATTCTTTTCTAAAAAATTATTACTACAGAAATTAGGATATTTAGAACATGAATAGTAGGCAAAATTAAATTCTGTTTAAATTATTTAAAAGAGAAATCACATTTATGGTAAGAAGTTAAAATTACTGAATTTCAACTGTAAGGCCTTTTTCAGCTAAACTAGAGCAAATTGGTTCTAAATATTCATAACCACCAGATTTAACATCACACTTCCCTTTATAATGAACAATATAAGCACATTGCTCTGCTTGTTCTGGTTCGTGTTTACAAAGTGAAATTAGACAATCTATTACGAAGTCAAAACTATTTACATGATCATTGAAAAGAATAAGCGTCTTTTTTTCATTAACAGCTTCCAAAACATCTGTTTCCTTTTCAGTTTGCTTGTCATAGCAGGTTATTCCATAGTTATTCGATATGAAATTATCTAAAATCATTCACCTAATAATTGCTTTGCTTCCTCTAATGAAATCTCGACACCATTCTTAGTTGCAATAACTTTTGCTGATGCAACACCTTCATCTAGAACCTCTTCTAACATTAGCTCCGCTGACTGACTATCCGTGAAATTACCAAAGGTAAATGTAGTTGTTCCATCACCATTATCTGTTTCATCAACGCCTTGATTCGACAACCTTAGAATAGCCCCTGCCACACTCATTGGTACTCCTTCGCCATATGTTCCTAAAGAAATATTATAGAATACTTCATTGGTTTGTCCAGCACTAGACGTACTATTTGATCCACCATTCGTATTTCCATCAGCATAAATAGCAGATCCATTTTCAGACACTAACAAACGTGCTTCTGCCACAGATATTCTAACACCATTGTAATATGCTGTTATAAATGCATCAGATATGCCAATTTCTTGGATTCTCTCTCTAGCTGCCCCAACCGTAAATAGATCTGTATAAACACCAGAACTATATCTTATTGTCCCATTTGGCAATTCATCTGAATTTAATGGAGTTATATTAAATAACTGCGATGCAGGAACGCGCCTAGAATAAGCACCTATCTGTGTAGTGTAGAATAAGCCAGAAATTCTATCTACTTCGATAGATAAAGCAATACCAGTTTCATTATTTCCTCCATTTGTTCGAATAGGGGCGTTAACTGACACAGAGGCATCATCTAGCATTGAAGAAGATTTAGTTGTATTTGTTTCAGAAGTTGTAACAACTGCATTATCAATTGTTCTTTCAGTATTTGCAGTATTTAAAGCTATTGTTTCTGAAGTGGTTCCATCTTCTATTTCAATTCTTCTCGCTTCAGAAATCGATATTCTTTCACCATTAAGATATGCAACTACAAATGCATCCCCATAATCAGCGCTTATATTTCTAATTTGGTTTTTAGCAATATTAACAGAGTTAAATTTATTAAATACGCCTGCCGTATATCGAGTTAACCCGTTGCCAGCTTTTTCACCCATAATGGGAGCAAAACCGACAAAATGATCTTGTGGGATTTCATTTCTAAATGCTCCTACTTGTACCTTATAGATAATGCCACTAGGTAGCTTTGTGTCTTGAGGAATCGGCTTATTCTTTGTATAAACAGAACGAGTTGGAGTTGATTCTTGGACGAATATATCAGTTGCTAATTTTGTAGGCAATATATCAATTGTTGGAGCTAATTCAGTAATATCGTCCACAAATGCTTCTTCAATAACTTTTTCGTCACTTTTCATTTTATTGCCCATATCTTCATTATTTACTAGTGTTTCCACATTATCATTTATGGATTCCGCTTCTGAAAAATCATCCTTTATTGTCTCAGAAAAAGCGACACTAGTTTTAACATTCTCTGCATCACGAGCAGCTTTAGCTAATGCTAATTCCTTCGCAATTATCGCTGAGTCTTGGTCAACGCTAAACTCATAGGCAACGATGTTTTCGTAAGTGTTTTGGTCAACGGTTGCTAAGTATTGAGCAGCTTCTTGATCTTTCTCGTCTGCTTCTTGATAAATTACTTCGGCCTCAGCAACAAGCTTTTTAGACTCCTCTGCATTTTCGACTGAAGCAGAATCTAACGCATTAGCTTGTGTAATCAGCTCTTGTTTAAAACCCTCATTTGTTGATAAAGCAGCTTGTTCACGCAGCGCGGTAGCTTGCTTGGATTGAGCACTACTAAGCTCTTTTAAACTGTCTGAAGCCAAGTAAATGACGTCTGCTTCTTGGTATTTTTTACGAGCTACTGTTACCACTAATTCGTAATTTTTGTAAGCAGGTGAAACTGCAATCTCTTTTTTATCATCATCAGTGAGATTCTTTGTTACAATGGGTAACTCAAGAACTTTCACTTTTTGTTCGGCTAACAATTCAATGATTTTGACCTCTGCATTTTTTATTTCTTGCGCAATCAGATGTTTTTGAGCAGACTCCTCGTATTTCTGATCTGCTTCTCTATCTAACCGATCTGCTTCAGCCAAGTAATTATTCTTCTGCTTTTTCTTAACTACATCTGCACTATCACGTTTTTGCTTTGCTTGGTCCATTAGAGCTATTGCTTCGAACTCTAGTTCTTCAGACTGAGCCATGGCCAGTTCCGCTTCCACCTTCGCTATATCTTGATTCTCAATTATTTCTTGTTCCACTTTGGCAACAACTTCCATTTTATAGTTCAGAAGCTCTTGCTCTTTCTGTTTTTCGACTATATCATTTTCGATCAATACTTTTTGTATTTCTAATTCAGCCTTTTCGTCTTTATTTTTTATTTCTTCAATTTTAGTTTCGGTTGCAAATAACTCATTTTCTAGGTCAGTAATCTCCTTCGCTACCTTTTTCACTGTAACCGATAGTGAATAAGAGACAAGCTGAGTCTCGTCCAATTCATCCAAAGCAACATCTTTTGATTTACGACCGTTACTCGCAGAAACTTCTTCTACGACCTCCCCTGCTGTGTCTTGATCTTCAATAGACACCAATGATTCTTCTGCTGCAGTTTCGCCAGCTTCTATTGATTCAATTTCAGTAGATTCTGATTCTGTATTTTCAGTATCTGAATTAACAGTTTCTTCAGCGGCAATGGATATTAATGGCTCTTCGGTTGAAATCGCGCCTTGCTCTATTGATTCACTTTCAGCAGATTCTGATTCTGTATTTTCAGTATCTGAATCAACAGTTTCTTCACCTGCAATGGATATTAATGGCTCTTCTACTGCAGTTTCGCCAGCTTCTATTGATTCACTTTCAGTAGATTCTGATTCTATATTTTCAGTATCTGAATCAACGG
>Ga0055584_100002738_pt1 | contig 17467 bp, 20 predicted proteins | sample OSDHelmetaG_FD_58716 | JGI IMG/M metagenome (GOLD analysis project Ga0055584, IMG submission 58716) | Pelagic marine sediment microbial communities from the LTER site Helgoland, North Sea, for post-phytoplankton bloom and carbon turnover... | ecosystem: Environmental > Aquatic > Marine >... | reverse complement strand
GGCCAATGGAAACGTTGGCCTATTCAATCAGGGGTCACATGGTTTATTCTGCACTGCTTTTAGTGAGGAGAAAAACCATGAGGCTTCGATTATGAATACATTACTCAGTTGGCGGGTCCGTCGACAGGTCAGGTTACAAAGACATCTACTAGGATGTTTGCTCGGCCTAACTATTACCCTCGTAGGCTGTAGCGATCAAACACCCACACCACCAGTTAAAAAAAGCGAAGCAACCGCTGAAGCTGCTGCTAAATCCAATACCGAAGTAAGTCACCTTAAATTTACCGCAATCCCGGATCAGAACACGACTGAACTCGCTGCGAAGTTTTTTCCGCTTGCATTACATCTTAGTCAGACCTTAGACATTGGTGTCACCTACGTACCAGCCCGCGACTATCAAGCCAGCGTCGAAATGTTTCGGAACGGCGACGTTCACCTCGCCTGGTTCGGTGGGCTAACCGGTGTTCAGGCCAGAAACGCAGTACCCGGTGCCCGGGCTATCGCCCAGGGTGAATCTGATCCGGTCTACTATTCGTATTTCATTGCCCACCGTGACACGGGGCTCACCAGGGCCGATAGTTTGCCCGCTGATATCAGCGAATTTACCTTTACGTTCGGCTCTCAAAGCTCAACCTCTGGTCGACTTATGCCGGAGTTCTTTCTGCGCGAACTTACCGGTAAATCACCAATGGACTACTTTACAAACCCCATTGGTTTTTCCGGTAGTCATGACAAGACTGCAGAACTGGTTGAGTCCGGTCAGTATCAGATTGGTGCCATCAACTACAAAGTCTACGACAAGCGTGTCGCCGACGGACGAACAGACCCTGACATCGCTGGCATCATCTGGACAACGCCCACTTACGCCGATTACAACTGGACGGCACACCCTGATCTAGAGGTGAAATTTGGCCCGGGCTTTACACAAAAACTACAGGATGCGTTAGTTGCAATCGACGATCCCTCTTTGTTGAGTGCACTACCTCGTGAACGACTGATTCCAGCGACCAACGAGGAGTTTGAGGGAATAAGAAAAGTCGCGAAAGAACTCAAGATGATTCGCTGAACATGTTAAGTGGGCTGCAACTCGAAAACGTGGGTGTATCGTTTGAAACCACCCGCGCCCTCGAGGATGTGAACCTGCACCTCGCGCAGGGCGAGGCAGTCGCGCTGGTCGGTCTAAGTGGCGCCGGGAAGACCACTTTACTTCATACCTGCAACGCCATGGTGTCACCAAGCACCGGGCGTGTGTTGATCAATGGTCAGGATCTATCAAAGCTATCGGCCAAGGCGTTAAAAATCGCACGTATGAATATTGGCTTTATTCACCAAGATCTTAGCCTGGTACCTAATCTGCGCGTCATTCAGAATGTGGTCAGCGGCCGACTGGGCAGACGTTCTCTTTTCGGGGGTGCACGCGACCTGCTGTTTCCTGCTGACGATGTCACTGAGCGCGTGTACGACATACTGACAAGCGTCGGTATCGCAGAAAAAATCTATGAAAGAACAGATCATTTGTCGGGTGGGCAACAGCAGCGGGTTGCCATAGCGCGCGCGCTGTTTCAGGAACCGCAGTTCCTGCTGGCGGATGAGCCCATATCAAGCGTCGACCCGGTTCGGGCCGAGGCAACCATTGCGTTATTAAAAACACTTTGCGCTGAACGTAACATCACGCTGTTAATGAGCCTGCATAACCTAAAGCTCGCAACAACATTCTTCCCGCGACTGGTCGCCCTACGGGATGGGCGTATAGTCTTCGATAAGGCAACTGATACGGTTCTGCCCGCTGAACTTGAGGCTATTTTTGACCTTACCGAATCGTCGCCCGTCTCCGAGGAAGTCAGCGATTTCGAAGATAGGCTCGGTGGCCGGTTTGGCTGAGGCAACGGCCAGTAGTGGCAAGCGCCGCTGGATTCTTATCGCCATTGCGGCAAGCGGCATCTGGGCCAGTATTTCGCTTAACCTTGATCCAGCGTTACTTGTTCCCGGTGAGGGTGGCCTCGCTGTTCTCTCAGAATTTTTCTCTTATGCGCTATCTCCGGCAACTACTTACCAATCAATTGTTCCCGAGGGTACAACGCCACTCGCTGCCCAGGCCCTTCTCGCGGCCTGGCGTACAGTACAGTTCGCTGCTGCTGCGATGGGGCTGTCACTAATCGGCGGAGTCACGCTGGGATTTCTATCCTCCTATTCACTGATGATTGAGACGCGACGCGGCATCACCAGAGTTATTGGTGGCACCGTTTATGCCGTCGCACGACTAACCATCACGCTCATGCGGTCCATCCATGAGTTGCTGTGGGCTGTGCTTTTTCTGGCTGCATTTGGCATCAGCCAACTTGGTGCTGTCATCGCGCTGGCGCTACCCTGCGCCGGTATCCTGGCAAAGATTTTTTCTGAACTGATCGACGAGACACCGCGCCATGCTGCGCACTCAGCTGAGGCTGCCGGCGCTTCACCTATACAGATATATTGTTTTATCCTCGCCCCGCAGGCACTACCGAACATTCTCGCCTATAGCTTCTACCGCTTTGAATGCGCACTGCGCTCATCAGCTGTTCTGGGGTTCTTTGGCTATCCGACACTGGGCTTTTATATCGCCGCCTCTTTCGAAAACCTGTATTACGGTGAGGTGTGGGTTTATCTGTATACGCTGTTTCTTCTCGTTGCCGCTGTTGATCTCTGGAGCAGTGCAATCAGGAAGCGGCTCGCATGAACGAGAAGACCTTGCCTGAGCTATACCGGGCTCGCCCACGAAACCTCGTCGTGCGAGGCAGTTTAACGGCGATGTTGATTCTGATTGCCGGCATCTGGTTATCCGGAGAGTTTCTGGATCCACAGGCATTTACTGACCAGCGACAGGAGAACATCGCGCGCTTTCTCAACGAACTGAGACCGTATCCATTACAGAGCACCACCTTTGATGCGTCCGTCGCCCTAACCTGGGCACACAGCATCATGCAGGAGAAAGGCTGGGACGCCCTACGTATAACACTGGCGATTTCATTTGCAGCGATCACCCTGGCGGGGATATTCGGCGGATTGCTGGCGCTGCCCGCCGCCCGTAACCTCACCAGAGCAGAGCCCTTTGTGATAAACCGAACCTCGCGTAATCGGATGACGGATCTAATGTGGTCTACCCTTGTCGGGGCAACCCGCCTATTGCTGATTTTTCTACGGGCAATCCCCGAATACGTCTGGGCTTTTCTGCTGTTGGCACTGCTCGGCCCAACAGCCTGGCCCGCAGTGTTGGCCCTTGCCCTGCACAACACCGGCATTTTCGGTAAATTGGCAGCAGAGGTCATCGAAGATTTGCCTGCTGGGCCACTACGATCCCAGACTGGCATGGGGGCATCACGGCTACAGGTAGCAGCATTCACGATATTGCCGCTGACATTGCCGCGATTACTCCTATTTTTCTTCTACCGCTGGGAAACCTGCGTGCGGGAAGCAACGGTACTCGGCATGCTGGGGATCGTGTCACTTGGTTTCTGGATACAAGACGCACGAGCACGCAATTTCTATGACGAAATGTTCTTCCTCATCCTACTCGGTGCATTAATCGTACTACTGGGGGAAGTCATCTCCACCTGGGCACGCTGGTACGTGCGCCGGGCTTCATAAGAAGGTGATAGCATAGTCCTATGTGGCAAATGACCCTTAAACAACGCCGACGCCATGGCGAATTGATGAAGCAACTGGATACATTGAAACGTGATCCATACTTGCAGGTGCCGGACGGATACACCTTCGATGAGGATCCAGAAGAAGATAAAAAATACTATGAAGCGCTAAATTCCTTTAAGGAACTCGTTGAGCAGATCCATAATGTGGAAGTTGCCGCCAGCGAACAGACCTAACCTATTTTTTAGTTGACCTTGGCAAACCATCTCGCCATGCTGCCAACTGTTAGGATACAGATTGACCCTCATATCAAATCAGGAGCCAGAAAAATGGCGAAAGGCAGAGATAAACAAAAAAAACCCGATGGCAAGAAAGCGCAAAAAACGTTGAAAGAAAAGCGGCAGGAAAAGCGCAACAAACGAGCCTAGCAACACCAGAACTGCGAGAGCTATATCAGGTGGGCGAAAACAGTACCTTGTCACCTAGCGTGATTTGACCTGAAGATACGATGCTCGAGGTGATTCCACCATGGCCGCGCATCGCATTGTAACCTCCTGGGCCGAGCGCTTCTTCCATTTTGGAGCAAGGATGCGCAAGCCCTGTGTATTCCAGAACTGCATCACCAACCTTAAATCGCTTACCCTTGAGTGCAAGCAGGTTCAGTCCACTAACGACAATGTTACGTCGTAATATCTCCGTGCTGATTTGCTCGACTCCCATCATCGAGGCTACCGCATCGATGTGTTCTGCCTGAATTAACGTTACCTCTCGGGCACTATTTCGCGCTTTGAAACGATCACCAAAAAGACCGTTACCCTGGTCAGCCAGCACCGACGTGACAACGGACATAGACTCACCTTTGGCGGGTCTCACACCAATCCAGGTGACTTGCCCTTGTTGGGGCAAACGATCTAATAGTGCTGACATCGTATCCATAGTTTGCTAGCGGCCAACATACACGGCGTCCCGTTTTTCGAGAAACGCCTGGACGCCTTCTTTGGAATCCTCGGTTTGACGCAGTCGTGTGATCTGCTCGATGGCCCAGGCGCCGGTATCGCTCCAATCGGGGTCCAGGGTTCGGCGCAATCCAGCTTTAAGTGCCTGAACAGCGAGAGGGGGATTACTGGCAATTTTTTGCGCGATGCCAAGGGCAGTCTCCATAAGGTCATCATCACTCACGCAACGACTCACCAGACCGATGCTGTGGGCGGTCTGTGCATCGATTACTTCACCGGTGAATAGCAGTTCTGCAGCGCGCTCACGACCCACCAGTTGCGCCAGTCGGCCAAAGCCGGGGGCGTCGCAGCATAATCCACGGATTACGAACAGTTCGCCAAACTTTGCACTCTCGCCTGCCACCCGAATATCCGCCATCAGGGCAAGCTCCATGCCCCAGCCTACCGCCGCTCCGTTAACCGCTGCGATAATAGGGATGTTGGTATTAAGTAACGCATCCGCCGCAGGTGTCAGTCTAGCGGTTTTGTCCTGGGTCGCCTTTGCTACAGAATCTGGATTGCCCAAAATTTGTTTAACATCATCGCCCGCACAGAACGCCCGTCCGTTGCCGGTAATCACCAATGCCCGGGCCGTACTGCTGCGAACCAGGTCTTCAAGCTGCGCATAGGCTTCAGGATTGAGTGAGTTCATTGCTTCGGGACGATTTAGCGTCATCGTGCCGATATGGTCCTGCTCGTCATACAATATGGTGTCGTTTCCCATCATCCAATCCTCTGTCTTTTTTCGGTATAGTAGGGGCAAGATACCACATTGCCTGCCCCCTACTTCAAGGATAAACGATGCACATTGGCGTCACGATTTTCGCTACTGATTACAGTATCCCCATGGATGAACTCGCCATAGAACTCGAAGAAAGAGGTTTCGAGTCGCTATTCGTCCCGGAGCACACCCACATACCGGCCAATCGCGAATCACCCTGGCCTGGCGGTGCCGATTTACCCAAGGAGTACTGGCACACCTACGACCCATTCGTTTCACTATCGTTTGCCGCGGCCAAAACCAAAAAGCTAAAGATTGGTACCGGCATTTGCCTATTACCCCAGCGCGACGCGATCGTCACTGCAAAGCTTGTTGCAAGTCTGGATCGAATGTCCGGTGGTCGGTTTATTTTCGGTATCGGTGGTGGTTGGAATAAGGAAGAGATGGCACACCATGGTACTGCCTACAACAAGCGCTTCGCTCGTATGGGTGAGCAAATCAACGCAATGAAAGCACTCTGGACTGAAGAGGAGGCTGAGTATCATGGTGAGCACGTTGACTTCTCGCCAAGTTGGGCCCATCCAAAGCCCGCACAGGCTCCTCATCCGCCAATCTTGTTGGGTGGCGAAACAGATTACACGTTACAGCGCGTTATCGATTATTGCGATGGCTGGTTACCCCGTGCACGCCACGGCTTCGACGCCGCAGAGAACATGAAACGACTCAAGATATTTGCTGATAATGCCGGACGGGACATGGCATCGCTCTCCGTGAGTGTTTTCGGCGCACCAGCCGACAAGGACACCCTGGCTAGCTTCGAAGAAGCTGGGATTCATCGGGTGTTGATGCCGCTACCCTCGGCAACTCGCGACAAGATCCTACCGGTTTTGGATGGCTACGCCACACTGATGGGCTAGCGTCTCTTCACCACATTTCTATCTTCGAGTGAGCCTACTCTCGTGTAGAACAAGGTCCTGGCCAGGAGAGACTGCCCGATACAATTCAGTCAGTTTGTCCAAACTAGGCAATGAAGTTCCCTGTTCGTATCGCGCGTACGCATTGTGCGATTTAGCACCCAGCCTTTTAGCTACCTCAGACAGCGATAGGCCACTCCTTTCACGTTGACGACGCAGGAACAGGCTAATAAGCGCATGAGGATCCGATGAGCTTACTTCCAAATCTTCATTCTTGAATCGCGCAGTAACCGTAAAACCGGATCGATATACCAGGCTCTCCAACAAATCTTCAATCATGGCCAGGGCCTCAACGCGCGTACGGCCTTGTGTCAACGCATCAAGCATCGGCACCTCAGCCAACCAGAACTTGTCATCTTTATAGATCCTGCCACTGAATCTCATATTACGACTTCCTTTTAACTTTCCGAAGAATCACTCGCGCGAGGTTTTCATTTATCTCAACATGGCGCGGGATCGCCTCCTCTCGCTCGCCATCAGTCCATATATCATGACGTCTTCCATGCCGGAGAAGTGTCCAACCTGCGCGACGAAGCGCTTTTTCAAGTTCGCGCCTCTTCATCCGGCTAACGTACACCAATACGTGTAAATCGTCAAAGTTTGACCGATCCCCTTTGCCATGACTATGCCTTTTTGCGTCGTGCAGATAATGTTCCGTCATGTCACGACAGATGCGATATGGACAAAGGATCGAATCAGTTTAGGCAGACTGCCTGTTTACAGATCAGTGTTTGACTCAAATAAAGGTGACGGGACTCTTCTTGCCGTATAGCCTGGAAAAGACATCCGCGTCTTCCCACTGGACAAACCCCTGCTTGATTTCATTGAGAATCCGGGCACAGATCTCATCGCGCTTGATGGCTGCCCACCATGCTATGAGTCTCGGATGACCTTCATATACCGTTGAATCGAGATAGTTCGGCAAAATATGTAGATAGAAAGCCATGGTTGGGTAGATGAGATCCCCTCTACCGAGGGTCGCACCGCCAAAAAAGGGGCCGTCGTCCAGTTCGCCTAAGATTCGCTCATACTCTCCAAGGGTAAAGTTAATGGCGGATAGTGCGCCGTTACGCGCCTCGTCCGAAACTTTAGAATACAGGCACGACTGGTGGGGTCCATGGTAGACATCGTGTACCCGTGCCACCAGATTATTCAACGCACCTCTTCTAGACTTGGTATCAACATGCGGGAGAAGATAATTGATAATGACATCGCTTTCGAATAGGTACAGATTCTCTGACGGAACATCCAGTGTCGGGACTTTTCCCGACGGGAACTTGGCCAGATAGGCATCAGACTTTAGTCCACCCAGATCATTTGCTGACGAAATCTCAACGGGCAGGTTGTGACGATAAATAACATCACGCACCATCGCTGAATAGTTGGAGATGGGCATTGAGTAAAGTGTGGTTGTCATCAAGCAAACGATAGCACGAATTTCTTCTGGTAGCGCTGCCCATACGGACGGATCGAGCCTCGGGTTCGGAAAATTATCCAATAAGCGGGCCTTAAATTTCTACAGCCGTCCACTCAACAGCAGCGCGTATAAATTGATATGATGCCGGTGAAAATTATCCAGGAAACACATATGTCGTGGGAAAAAGAAATCGAAGAGATCAGCATTCGCGATGATCTTGCAAACCAGATGGGCGGTGCAGACAAGGTCGCCCGTCAGCATGAGTTCGGTAAGCTGACTATTCGAGAACGACTGGATGCGTTTGTCGATCCACAAAGTTTTCACGAGGTGGGTAAACTGGCCGGTGTATCCGAATACGATGAAGACGGGCAGCTCAAGCACTTTACACCGTCCAATTTTTTGTTTGGCACCGCAGAAGTTGATGGCAAACCCATCATTGTTTCCGGTGACGATTTCACCGTTAGAGGCGGCTCAGCCGATGCCTCCATCCCCGCTAAACGCATGATGGCCGAGGGTCTCGCCAGTGAACTGAGGTTGCCCCACATTAGGCTCGTCGATGGCATGGGCGGCGGTGGATCCGTGAAAACGATCGAGACGTCTGGTAGAACCTATATCCCGGGCGTCAGGGGTTGGGACACTATCGTCGGACACCTGGGCATTGCCCCGTCTGTATCCCTGGCCTTAGGATCAGTGGCCGGAATTGGGGCCGCACGGGTGGCAACATCCCATTATTCAGTCATCGTGAAAGACACCGCGCAAATGATGATCGCCGGACCTGCCCTTGTAGACTGGGCAAATCTTGGTGATGTATCCAAGGAAGAGTTGGGACACAGTAGGATCCATACACGGAACGGCGCGATTGACGACGAAGCATCGTCGGAAGCGGAGGCGTTCGCCATGGCGCGGGCATTCCTGTCCTATATGCCTTCTAGTGTTGACGAGATTCCGGAACGTATCGCCTGCGATGATCCAACCGACCGTCGCGAAGAAATGCTTGCCAATGTAGTGCCCAAAGACGCGCGCAAGGTCTATAAGATGCGCCCCGTTATTAATGCTGTCGTCGATAAGGGTACATTCTTTGAGATTGGACGCCGCTGGGGTAAATCCGTCATCACCGGGCTTGCCCGGATCAATGGTGTCGCCGTTGCGATATTCGCCGAAGACCCTATGGTTTACGGTGGTGCCTGGACCGCTGACTCATGTCGTAAACTGATCCGGCTGTGTGATCTGGCTTCAACATTCCACTTGCCTTTGATTCATCTGGTGGATTGCCCGGGCTTTCTTATCGGCAAACAATCAGAAGAAACCGCCACGATCCGGGTTGGCTCACAGGCACTTGCGGCACTCGGACAAACGACCGTGCCCTATTGCAGCGTTATTGTGCGCAAGGCCTTTGGTGTCGCCGGAGCCGCCAATAGCAAACCGGGTTCACACCACTTTCGTTTTGCCTGGCCGTCCGGTGATTGGGGCTCACTGCCTATAGAAGGTGGCATCGAAGTCGGCTACAAGGCCGAAATCGCCGCAGCCGAGGACCCCGATGCACACCTCGAGAAGATCAAACAACGCTTGAATCAGTTACGTTCGCCGTTTCGTTCTGCGGAGTTCTTCGAAATCGAAGAGATTGTTGATCCCAGAGATACACGGAAACATCTCTGCCACTGGGTAAATCTGGCCTATCAGGCTCTGCGGCCCGGCCCCAGCGCGTTTACGTATCGCCCCTAAACCGTCGCGATAGACAATACCGCAGGCATACCATCGGCGCACAGCTGCCACTGGCCGCTGTCGCTGACCCGCCAGACCTCTCCTGAGTCCGTGCCAACCAGCACGCCACCGGGAACATCGGGATCCACGGCCAAACCGTGAAAGTTTGCTGGACTCGGGGTATGTGTTTCGTCACATAGTGATCTCCAGGATTCACCACCGTCCTCGGACCTGAATAGCATCGCCTGTGCACCCTGATCCTGTTTGTGGCTGGAAAATGCCGTGGGTGCACTGGCCACCGTTAGCCCAAAGGGTGCCCGGTGATCAATACACATTGGCCGGGAGTATCGCGGTGTGATACCGCGCCAGGCATAGGTCCAGGTACTGCCACTATCCTCGGACCGAAATACACCGGCGTTGCCCTCAACCATTTCTGCAACACCATCCAGCCGGCCGTATCCGGTCGAGGCAAACAGGGTCTCCCTGCGCTCTGGATGAGCAAATATCATGTGCAGGTCGGGGTTGTCTCCGGGTAATACGATGGACCAGGTCTCACCCGCATCTGACGAGATGGCAATGCCGCCAACCTCTACGCCGACCCATAGCTGCGGGCCAGAAACTACAAGCGCTCGCGCGCTGGCTGGTAGCGGGGGATCGAGTGGAATGCACCAGGACTTTTCTTTCGCAAGACGGGACAGCGTTTCTATTTCAGTCCAGGTATTGCCCCTGTCATCACTTCTATAAAGACCCGTAGGTGCAGTGCCGGCATAAAGCACACCTTCGCCATTGTCTCGTAGTTGCCAAACATCTTTACCTTGCATCCCGCACAACACCCAGTTCTCACCTGCATCGTCGGACACATAAAGCCCATCGCCAGTTCCTGCAAACAAACGACCCACTGCCTGTGCGATTTCCCGCACAGCACGGCTCACGAGCACCTGCTCGACACCATCGTCTAACGCTTTGAACACACCCTTACTGGTGCCGGCAATAATCATTATCTTCTCCTTGTGGTCTTGGGCACTGGTCATCGTTGATTTTCAAACTATGGTACTCGATTCTGGGGTACTGTTTCCAAAATTCACTTTCACAGAGAACCCGTTACAATAGGCATTCATTTTTCCAGTATTCACCATGCCTGATATCGACAAATTGCGAACCGATTTTTTAGATCTAGAATTTGATCGCACCGGCTTTGTCCTCGAAGCAGACACCTCGGTTAAGGTCGCCAAGGCTTACGGTGAAACCAGACCCGAATTCGTTGATCCATCACACCCCGACTTTCAAGCTTGCCTGCCGATATTGGCCAGTCTCGCCTCTGGGCGACGCCTGCCCATCGACTTCCCCTCACTGGGCGGTATATCGATGGACGGTGGTAAGGCAGTCAACAGTATTGCACCCGTGAAATTAGGCGTCCCGCTGACGGGCCGGACCCATCTGCACGATATCTACGCCAAGAGCGGGCGATCCGGTACGATGGTGTTTCTGGTATCCCGTATGCAACTCTACGATGACGAGGGAACCCATCTGGCGAGCACCGATTCCCGGCAGGTGATACGGGAGAAACCCGCATGACTGTTAAGGTATTGTCCGATGTGGAATTCGGGATGGAGTTGCCGGCTTTCGAGCCAGATACCACGCTCGCCGCATCGCGACGCTTCGCGGAGGCTGTAGGCTACTCCGGCAACGGTCGCTTCGAGGATCACGATAAAGCGCGGGCCCAGGGTCTACCTGGCGCATTGGTTCCAGGCATTATGGGGCTGGGGCTGTTGACAAAAATGATCAACGACTGGGCGCCAAGAGGTACAGTCAAGCAGATCGACACTGTATTCCGCGCGCCGGTTCTTGCGGACCACGAACATGTGGTCACCGCAGTAGTCACCGATATCGATGAAGACGAGGGCCTGATCGTGCTCGATCTTTCGATTAAGAATAAAAAAGATGAGACACGCGTCTTCGGTACCGCTACGGTCGCCATTCCACAGGCTTGATCACCAAATTGTGACTGTCGCGACGTGTAATGATATTCTTGCGCGCCTGAACAGAAAGTTTAACGCCCAAATCGTTAATTTGAGAGAGGAAACAAGATGTTAAAACCCGGATTACGCTTAAAGAGCGCCGTCTGTGACGCGGAAATTATGGTTATTAAAGCCAGCGAAGGAGACGATCTCACCTGTGGTGGTGTCGCTTTGGCTGAGGAGCCAGATAGGGTGGACGGTGACTCGGAAAAAATGAACGGCTGCCTGATTGGCAAACGATACGTTAACGAAGCGGAGACCGTTGAGGTACTCTGTGTGAAAAGCGGCGACGGTTCCATTTACTATAATGGTGCAGAACTGATGACCAAAGACACCAAAAAACTACCTTCCTCTGACTGATTATGAATATTGCACTGTTCCTGCAGATGGCGGCAGAAGCCTGTCCTGACCGTCGCGCCCTGACCTGTGATGGCGAGCACTATACCTACGTTGAACTCTATGCCGCAGCTAAACGCGCTGCCTATAAATTTTCAACGGCCAACTGTCGGTACGTCACATTGATCGATGTCTCAAGCCCGGCGGTACCGATTGTACTCATGGGTGCTGCCATGGCAGGTATCCCCTATGTACCCATCAACTACCGGTTAAGCGAGGAGCAAATCGTACCGCTTCTGGAGAGAATCGATCCCGCTTATATGATCCTAGGATCCAAAGAGGGAGACTACTCCCGCAATAATGGCGTGACGCAGAACACCAAGGATTTTATGGATGAAGTCCTGACCGGTGAGGAAATGGAGGTCACGTGGAATGAAGATCCGACCGCTGTTGCCGTACAGCTCTTTACCAGTGGTACGACGGGTACGCCAAAAGCAGCAATTCTGAGACATGAACACCTGATGTCCTACATCCTGGGGTCTGTGGATTTTATGGGTGCCGGGGAAGACGAAGCGACATTAGTCTCTGTTCCGCCCTATCATATCGCCGGTATCTCCGCTGTGATGAGCTCCATTTATGCGTGCCGACGGGTTGTACAGCTGGCCAACTTTCACCCCGCCGAGTGGCTGCAGCTTTGTGTCAATGAAGGTGTTACCAACGCCTTTGTAGTACCTACGATGCTCACCCGTATCATTGAGGAAATAAGCAAGTCGGATTTTGATTCTGCTGACCTTAAGTCTATTGTGTCCATCGCCTATGGTGGCGGCAAAATGCCTATACCAATCATCGAACAGGCTCTGAAACTAATTCCCAACGTAAACTTCACCAACGCTTATGGACTAACAGAGACCAGCTCAACGATTACACTGCTGGACCCGGAGGATCATCGCACCGCCATAGACCACGATGATGCCGCCATACATGCTCGACTTGGCTCAGTCGGGAAACCTCTGCCTTCCGTCGAAGTCGAAATTCGCGATGAAGATGGCAAACAGCTCAGCCCTTGGGAGCCTGGTGAAATATACGTACGCGGCCCGCAGGTATCCGGTGAATATGAAGACCGCAGTGTACTCGACGATGACGGCTGGTTTCCCACCCGTGACGCCGGCTACCTGGACGATCATGGCTACCTTTATCTTTCCGGACGCGCCGATGATGTTATTGTTCGAGGAGGCGAGAACCTGTCCCCCGGAGAAATCGAGGACCTGCTACATCGACATCCTGCTATTACCGATTCGGCTGCTGTGGGCATGCCTTCGGAAGAATGGGGTGAAGTCGTAGCACTGGCTGTCGTGAAGGCCCCAGGTCAGGACATAACCGAGGACGAAATCCGTCAGCACATCCACGAACACCTGCGGTCTTCCCGTGTACCTGAGGTAATCCACTTTACCTCTGAGTTACCTTACAACGAAACCGGTAAGCTGCTCAGACGTGTGGTTAGTGAGTGGTTCCGGATAGAGGGTGACTGACCAAACACTGCTGATCACTAATGCAGAGCTACTTTCGGGTTCTGGTAGCCCAACCAACATTGCTATTTCCGGTGGTCGCATTAAAGCGATTGGCTCGATTGCAGCGACGGGCGCCGAGCGCGTCATTGATGCAAAGGGTGGTCTACTTATCCCAGGATTACATGATCATCACGTACATCTGATTTCCTACGCCGCAGCACTGCAATCAGTCCGTTGCGGCCCCCCCGAGGTTATCTCAGAAGAAGCTCTTGTCGAGACGCTGAACAATCAACCCGGCAAACACTGGTTGCGCGGCATTGGCTATCACGAGAGTGTGTTACCAAATCTTGATCGCGATTGGCTGGACAGCAACGGCCCTGACCGACCCATCAGAATCCAGCATCGCTCTGGTAGGCTATGGGTGCTTAACAGCCAAGCCCTTGAAATCATTGAGAATGCTGCGGCCAGTCTTGCGCGCCACGAACAACAGCGTCTTGCTAGTGGCGACGGTCGACTATATGACGTCGATGAACTGCTCGGTTCACTGATGAGACCAGAGCCCCCGCCCGTGGATATTGCGAGTCAAAATTTGGCGGCGTTTGGTATTACCGGCATTAACGACATGACGCCGTCCAATGATGCCGATACCTGGAACTGGTTCACTGAGCTACAGACCTCCGGCCAGTTGCTTCAGAAAGTGCGGCTGTCCGGCCGACCCGGACTCGCCAACAACACTAACACCGATGACAGACTCACCGTGGGTGAGACCAAGGTGCATCTACATGATTCCTCACTGCCCGACTTCCACGAACTGGTAGAGATAATCAACACAAGCCACGAGCGCAACCGTCCGGTGGCCGTACATTGTGTCACCGAAATTGAACTCGTCTTCACGCTCTCGGCATTCAGTGCAGCGGGCACCGGACAGGGTGATCGGATTGAGCACGCATCCGTTGTCCCACCTGCGCTGGTCAAACAACTGCGTGAACTGGGACTCGGTGTTGTTACCCAGCCAAATTTTATTTATGAACGCGGCGATGCTTACCTTAATGACATCGATAGCAAGGAGCATAGCTACCTCTACCGTTGCGGCTCGCTTATCGATGCAGGCATCCCGGTGGCCTTCGGTACCGATCTGCCATTTGGTAACCCGGACCCATGGGCTGCCATCAAGGCCTCCATCTCACGCGAGACTGCTTCTGGTGAGCATCTTGGTATTGCCGAATGCATCAGTCTTGACGCTGCATTGCCCAAGGTTCTTGGTGACCTATCGCAGCCCTTTGAACCGCGATCAATTGCACGCGGACAGCCGGCTGATTGCTGTCTGCTTGACGTACCTTTAAAAGGTGTGGCATCTGACCTTTCAAGCTCGCATGTTCGGATGACGATCCGGGATGGAGAGACCATTTATGCACGCGACTCGCTGGACGAAAACTAGTCGATGATCTCATCTATTAATCCCCAGGACAGCGCATCCTGCACCGACAATGGCTTGCCACTAATCGCAAGATAATTGGTGCGCTGGCGACCAATTCGTCTCGGGATGCTTACGCACCCACCGGCACCGGGAATTAACCCCATGGCGATTTCAGGCAACTGAAAAAAGGTATCGCCAGTCGCCCTCACATGGCCTGCAAAGGCCGTCATCTCAATGCCGGCGCCAATACATGCGCCATGTAGATTAACCGTATACTTATCGGCGTGGGCGGCGAGATACTGCGCGGGCATGCGCAACTGACGAATCTGATGGGCTACCGAAAGATCGCTGGCGCTGCCGAATTCAGTAAGATCACCCCCGGCACTGAAACAGGGACCATTTCCCGAAACAACCACTTGCGCAATCGAATCATCCATCGCAACCAGTTTGAATGCTTCACTTAAACCATCCCGCATAGGTACAGAAAGCGCATTACGATTCTGTGGAGTGTTCAGAACAATACACAGCTCATAGCCTTTCCGTTCAAGCAAGACAGGTTCGGAGAATTCCAGTGGATCCTCCGATGGCTTCGATTTTTTATAGCCCGCGAGCCAGCGCTTAAACTCACCTCCACTTTGTAACGTGGCGTAGCCTAAAGATTCCATCGTCAGCGCAGCGGGGATCGGCAACCCCTCAGTCACCCGGGTGACCTGAACGAGCACTGCACTCGCCATCGGATTGTTGCTGATGTTGTCGAGGATAGCCTCACATTCAGACTCGGACTCTACAGCGAGATCCAGCCCCGCTGCCAGCGAATTACCTTCATCCACTAGTCCCACTATGGGCACGGGCTGCTGCATCAGCCAACGCCTGATCGCATCTGCCCGATCACCATCGAAAGACTGACTACGCAGATCTACGGCGAGCACTGAACGAGAACCGGCGTCCGCCGCATTGGGCTCCCGCATCATGTTCAGGAGTTCACCAGTATTAAGAAGTTGCATCATCTAAACCTCCAATACGCTATTAGGGACAAATGACTCCTGGTAATCAAGCCTTCACTCTACCCCGGGTTTGCTGCATCCTTGGTGAATCACAGAAAAAGGAGACAAGAAAATGCCCGAACCCCTGTCAGGGATAACAGTCGTGGAAATGACAATCGCCATTCAGGGACCTGCAGCGGCACTATACCTACGAGATATGGGGGCAGAAGTTATTAAAGTAGAACCGCCGTTAGGGGACGGGAGCCGTTACATGCGTGGTCGAGGCAACGAAACGCCGGAGGAAACCATGTCGCCGCAGCATGTTGCCGTCAACAGGGGTAAGCGTTCGATCTGCCTCGACATAAAAAGCGATCTGGGATCCCGGGCCCTCTTCTCTTTATTGGAGCATGCTGATGTTTTCCTGACGAATTATCGGGAAGCTGCCCTGATCAACATGGGATTGGGGTATGAACAGATCAAAGAAAGGTATCCGAACCTGATTTATGCCTCAGTCAATGGTCTGGGCCCCAAGGGCCCCGAAGCGGGTAAAGCCATGCTCGATGGTGTTGCTTGTTCCAGAGGGGGGCTTGCCTACCACACAGGATACCCGGACCGGAAACCTGCACTGCCCGGCGCCATCATCATTGACACCGCTGGTGCTATGCAGCTTGCGCTGGGCGTGATGACAGCGATTTGCGCCCGTGAACGTCATGGGACTGCACAACGTGTGCAAACCAGCGCCCTGGGCGCCAGCCTATGGTTGCAACAGTGGGAAATCACCCATGTCGCCATGACTAACGCTGATCAACCCCGGGCCGGGAACTACCATCCACTCCTTGGTGGTGTTTATGGTATTTACGAAACCAAAGACGGCAGTTGGATCATATTGGCACAGGTCTTGGATCAGGAAGCCTGGGATGCCCTGTGTATTTTCATGGAGGCCTGGGATCTCGCCATTGATCCACGTTTTCAAACCCAGGGGCAACGCCTGGGTGACGGTCTTTCGGATGAAGACACCGCAGAGGTACGTCAACTTTTTGAAGCAGCGTTCATGGGAAAAACCACCGCTCAATGGAAAGAGTTCCTGAATGCCCAGCCGGAGATTGTCTGGGAAACACTCCACAGTTGGCAGGACGTCCTTGAGGATGAACAGAACATAGCAAACGACTACCTAACGACTGTTAATGTGCCCGGTATAGGGAAAACAAAAACCGTGGGTAATCTGATCGCACTCAGTGAAACACCGGGTAGCGTTAAGGGGAATCCGCCTGAATTGGGAGAAGCCAATACTGAACTATTGGGTGAGTTAGGCTTCAACGATGCCGAACTCACGGAAATCGAACAGGTTGCTACCCAGCAGCGAGAAGAAACAGTCGCGGCACTGATGGCTATGAGGGAAGCTGTAGAGTAATCATGAACAATGAAGGGTTGTCCACGTGGCAGATGTACAAGTCACTGTCACTATCGATCTATCTGCCCGCATTTCTGATGTCGTTGTGCCAAAGCAGTCTTATGCTGGCGATACCGTTATTTGCGCTAGAACTTGGTGGCAGTGTCAGTATGACAGCCCTGGTATTTGCCCTTCGTGGCCTCGGCAATATGACGGCAGACGTCCCCGCAGGTTATGGCGCCGCGAGGTTCGGTGATAAGTTCATGATGGTGGTGGGTATCGGCGCCATGGTCGTCGTTGGCCTGTTAACCAGTTTTACTGAAGATGCCTGGCAACTCGCGGGCGCCGCGTTTTGCTTCGGGTGTGCCATGGCCACTTGGCTG
>Ga0055584_100002736_pt1 | contig 17473 bp, 12 predicted proteins | sample OSDHelmetaG_FD_58716 | JGI IMG/M metagenome (GOLD analysis project Ga0055584, IMG submission 58716) | Pelagic marine sediment microbial communities from the LTER site Helgoland, North Sea, for post-phytoplankton bloom and carbon turnover... | ecosystem: Environmental > Aquatic > Marine >... | reverse complement strand
TGCCTGTTACCGTTCGACTTGCATGTGTTAAGCATACCGCCAGCGTTCAATCTGAGCCAGAATCAAACTCTCCAGTTTAAGTTTTTTGTCCCGAAGGACGGATACTACTGGGAAATCAATACGTTAGACGTAGAGACTTCCACATTCTGGATGAGAAACTTTCAAGAAATTGAAGCGCTCACACAATCTGTTTGATTAGTTTTAAAAGATCAGGGAAGCAGGCGGGGCCCGCTTCCGGGAGCGCGAATTATACGGATTAAAGGTGAACCGTCAACAGTGAAATTGAAAATAATTATGAAAAAGACGAAATAATTTCCCACTGACTTTAAACTATTGATTTAATGATACTATTTTCCATGCTGGTCGCGCCGGATCAATTCGGTTGTACTGCCGCTGAGCGGGCGCGATATCGTGCCGGGGAAACGCTGCAAAACGTCGCTAAAAATAGACTGAATTCACCAACCAAGCTGACTGCAATCTGCTGCGAAAGGGTATATTTTCACCCTACCGTGACCCTGGACCACTTGCGCTTACCTACCTGCACCACCAGGATTGTGCCGGCAAAAAATCGCTGTCGCGGGTCTTCAACCCGCGCACTATCAATCTTTACAGCACCCTGTTTGACCATCCGCATTGCTTCAGATGTCGAACTTACCAGACTGGCTTGTTTGAGCAAATTGGCCAGGGCCAGACCATCTTCGCCGGATTGCAGTGTGACTTCGGGCATATCTTCAGGAACCGCACCCTTGCTGAAACGTTCTATGAAGTTCTGTCTGGCCTGATGTGCGGCCCTTTCATCATGGAATCTGGCAATAATTTCCATTGCAAGCTCAAACTTTGCATCCCTTGGGTTCAATCCTTCATCAACAGATTTTCGTAGTGCAACGAGTTCTGAATTGGACTTAAAACTAAGCAATTCGAAATAGCGCCACATTAACTCGTCTGAAATGGACATCAGTTTGCCAAACATCTCATCAGGGGAATCGGTAATAGCCACATAGTTATTCAGGGACTTTGACATCTTGTTGACGCCATCCAGCCCCTCCAGCAGTGGCAGAGTCATCACTACCTGGGGATCCTGACCCATTTGTTTCTGCAGCTCTCGCCCTACCAGCAAATTAAATTTCTGATCGGTGCCGCCAAGCTCAACATCAGCCTTAAGGGCAACCGAGTCATAACCCTGAGCCAGGGGATAGAGAAATTCATGGACAGCTATTGACTGATTATTAGCGAAACGCTTCTTGAAATCATCTCTCTCGAGCATGCGCGCGACGGTGTAACGCGACGCCAGCGTGATCATGCCCGCAGCCCCGAGGTCATTCATCCACTCGGAGTTGAATCTGACCTGGGTAAGGTCTGGATCGAGAATTTTGAACACCTGTTTCTTGTAAGTTTCGGCGTTTTGCTCAATCTGTTCGCGGCTCAGGGATGGACGAGTGGCATTTTTACCACTTGGATCGCCGATCAATCCGGTGAAATCGCCAATCAGGAAAACCACCTGGTGACCAAATTGCTGGAATTGGCGCATTTTATTGATTAGAACCGTATGGCCGATATGCAGGTCGGGGGCAGTCGGGTCAAATCCGGCTTTAATGATAAGCGGCCTGCCCTTGGCCAGCTTGGCTTTTAATTCCTGCTCGACCAGTATTTCCTCTACACCGCGGCTCAATTCCGCCATCACTGCTGTAACGTCATTCATTTTTTAATTCAATTATAAAATTTTTAAATTGTCGCTAACTGACGACAAATATTTATAAGCTGGTTTGAAGAAATCTTTGACCTTGTTGATTTGAATAGGTAAAGTACGAACCCAATATTTGTACGGATCGGTGTCGAAGTCGCTTCTGCTCCAGTCCACCAGGTCGATAGCCATGTTTAGAGTACAGGCATAATCAGTGAGGCCCATACAAATAAGCGTGCATTAAAGCATTGCAAACCATGGCGACGGGAATAAATATTTCCTGACGCTGAACTCTGACACCGCAACTCAATAATAAGTCGAAACCTTGATTACGCCGTCGAAGCGATCAACGCTAAAGCTTGATCTTAAAGATTTGTCACCCAAAGCGTCAACGCCCTACGTTGGTCACTTCGGAGTCGCAGCCGTATCAGCCGTTGCGCTGGTATCCAGCATCATCTCAATTAACAGCCCGTCAGCTTCTCCCAGCGTACTGGATGGCGCACTAAAAATCAGTTCAATTGATCTGCTTCCTGGTCCCAGGGGAGATCAATCTGAAACTGCAGTAGATGCGCTGACCGATCGCGCTTCAATCGAAGTGGTGGCAGATAGTACCAGCAGTCCTGAAAAATCGAAAGCGACGCAGGTGGCGATACTTGCAGAGCCAGGACGCAATGAAATGAAGTGGGCAATGCTTGCGCCTTCATTATCAATTGAAGGGCCTCGACCGGCAAAAATCAGGTTACAGCGTCCAACTGTGAAGAAGGTGATACCCGCTGCAGCTATCGAAGAAGATGACATTGCTGTGATCGGTTCTGTGCCCGTTATAAAGGCAACACCTGATTTAGAGATAGAAAAGCCCCCTGCACGCAATGAAATAGTGGTTGCAATGATAGGGTCACCAGTGGCGCGAGCTATTCAACAACCTGCTGCAGAAAACCCAAGCGCCGCGCACATGATTGGCGAGAACAGCAAAAGCAGCTATGCAGCGCTAAAGTATTTTGAGCCCAGAGTTTCTTTTGCAGATGCTAACGCACTGAACCCTGTTTCTGCACAGCCTGAGCTCGAGTGGCTGACCGAGAAGGTCAAGAAAAAGGACACTCTTTCACAAATCTTTAATCGTCTGGGATTAAGCAGTAAAGAAGCTTATTTACTGGTGAAAAACGAGCAGGCCAAACCGCTCACCCGTATCCGGCCCGGACAGATCATTGCCGTTACTCGCAACCCATCCGAACAAAAGGGCACACCTCATCAACTGCAGTATCTGCGATATAAACTAAGCAAGTTCGACACGCTTGTGGTGTCTCGTACAGGCAAGGGCTTCGAGTTTGAAACTGAAACGAAGCGGCCGGAAATACGTTATCGCTCTGTTAATGCAACAATATGGAGCAGTCTGCTGGGATCGGCCAAGGAAGAGAAAATCCCATATGACATCGTTTATAGCCTGGCTTCTATATTTGGCTGGCAGGTCGACTTTGCAAAAGATATCCAGGATGGTGATCAATATTCAGTGATATACGAAGAGCTCTATCTCGATGGCGAAGTCGTTGGCAGCGGCCAGATCGTTGCTGCGGAATTGACAACAGGTAACGGACGATTGCGTGCAGTACGGCATGTCGACGAGGACAATCGAGCAACTTACTACGCACCCGACGGTGATGGCATTCAGGGTTCTTTTCTTCGAACACCGGTAAAATTTGCCAGGGTAACTTCCAAATTCAGTAACAAACGTTTCCACCCGATCAAGAAAAAATGGAAGGCCCACAAAGGGGTTGATTATGGCGCACCGATGAAGACGCCAATACTTGCAACTGGAAACGGGGTGGTAAAGTTCGCTGGCAACAAAAAGGGTTACGGTCGTACCATTATTCTGCGTCATGGTGACCAGTATGAGACACTTTATGCGCACTTGAATCACTTTAAGAAGGGCCTTCGCAGTGGCTCAAGGGTCAACCAGGGCGAGGTCATCGGATACGTTGGCAAATCGGGCTGGACTACCGGACCACATTTGCACTACGAATTCCGTATCAATGGTCAACATAAAAACCCGCTTACGGTAGAGCTGCCAAAATCCTCTCCCATCGAGAAAAAGTATCGCGACCAGTTTCAGCAATCCGCCCAACGCTGGGTTGCCGCACTCGATGATGCTGGCAAAATACCTCTGGCGTTAAAGGACTGACGATCCTCTGGTTGCCTGGCACCCGTTTGTGACAGAACCCGGGCCAGCTTAAATCCAAGCCTCATGTCCACTGTAACTAGCGCTATCGGAATCATGTCGGGCACCAGCGTCGACGGCATTGATGCTGTTCTGTTGGACGTATCCAGTTTTGACCAGCCTCAGATTATTTCAACCTATAGCGCAGCAATGCCTGCGGCATTGCGCACAACACTTCGTCAGTTAGCCACGCCCGGCACCAACGAAATTGACCTCGCCGGTCAGGCCCACACTGAACTGGGTGAGCGATACGCCGAGGCGGCAATCGCTCTCATCGATCAAGCCGCGGGAACCAAAGTATGTGTAATAGGTTGCCATGGCCAGACTGTGCGCCACAGACCTTCAGGCAAACATCCGTTTACCCTTCAACTTGGCAATGGCGCTCTGCTGTGCCAACGCACAGGTATTCCTGTGGTGACTGATTTCAGGAGCGCGGATATGGCGGCGGGTGGTCAGGGCGCACCCTTTGCGCCATTTTTTCATCGCGCAGTCTTTAGCAGTCACCGTGCCACACGCGCTATTGTCAATCTTGGCGGAATCGCCAACGTCACAGTATTACCCAAAGACAGCGGCAGTAACGTCATTGGTTTCGATACTGGCCCCGCCAGTTGTCTGATGGATGCCTGGATCGAGAAACACCATGGAAAAAGATTTGACGAAAATGGTGATTGGGCAGCAAGCGGAAAATTGAGTGATGACCTGTTGCAGCAGTGTTTGTCTGATCCTTACTTCCATGCTGCACCACCAAAAAGCACCGGGCGGGAATATTTTAATCTCGACTGGTTAGCGCAGCAGCTGAACACACTGCCTGAGCCCCTCATACCTTCCACCGTACAGAACACCCTTGCGCAACTGACTGCCCGCAGTATCGTTGATCAGCTGCCACCGGCCGTGGACCAGGTTTTTGTTTGCGGCGGCGGCGTCCACAATGGATATTTGCGCGGCTTACTCGACCATCTCACAACAGTTTCTGTGGCGGATACCAGCGAACTCGGTATCGCACCGGAATGGATAGAGGCTTCTGCCTTTGCCTGGATGGCAACTGCCACCCTGCAGCATACCCCGTCAACCCTGCCGTCGGTCACCGGCGCCCGCCAGGCTTCAATCACCGGAGCGATTTACTATCCGTGACCCCAGGTTCTACAACCTGTTTTATTGGCGAAAGTCCGACGACAAATCCTTTGCCCGTTTAATCCGATCTACAGTTGCCGGATGGCTTGACAGGTAGTCCAATACGGTTTTTTCCTGATCCGGCCCACCATCCTTTAGACCCAGGTCGTCATCGGCAACATCAAATCGTGCCATTTTTTCCATTATTGTTGCGAAATGAATAGGGTCCATGCCGCGTTCCAGCATCGACTGGAAGGCATATTCGTCTGCCTCGGACTCATCGGATCTGGAGTAGTGGCTCTGCATCAGAAACACCGGAAAACCCACCATTAATTCCTCCAGTCCGGTGGGATCACCGATAAACAACGCGATCATGAAAGATACGATTGAGGATCTTACCAGCTGCTGAATGCCATGCCGTTCAACCACATGACCGATCTCGTGAAACATTACCGCGTTGAATTCCTCTGCCGAAGCCATCTCTGCAAACTTATCGGTAACCACAAGATCTCCGGCAGGCAGCGCCATGGCATTGGGGGCCCCAAGGCTCCTGAAATGCAGTGTGTACTTACTTGCTTCCGCCGCATCCAGTACCGAATTGAATTGCTTTTTAAGCGCTGTTTTTCTATCTTTCGATAAAGTGCTTGGTTTAAAAAACACCTTGTCCATAATATCCAGGGAGCCGTCTGATACGTTTTCGATGACTGTCCCCGGCATATGATCTGCTGCAAACTCAGTTACCCATGGCAGTCCCCACCGGGCAGCACCATAAATAAAAATAACTACGGCAATCAGTGCAATGCCTATCCAGGGCCAGCGAGACTCCATCCTGTGCATCCATGCTGCACCAGAGTGACCGCCTTTGTCATTTATCCAGGCATCAATGGCATCGTTGTCTTCACTCTCGAATACAGATTGGTCCTTGAAGGTGATTCGGCGCGGAATATCAGCGACACGCTGGGAAACCTTCAAACAGGACACAGCCCCGGATTTTGCCGCCAGGCCCGGTACGATTAACGTATAGCTACTGTCTGCAGCAACCAGGGTTGCCGCCTTCCTGCGACTGCTGCCAGCCGGATACCAGTAACCGTTAATATTTTTTGTATCCAACCTGTCGACCTAAATACCCAGATCAAGATCAAGGTCAAAGGCCTCACCAATTTCTTCACCAAGGGCAGATTGTCGGGCCTGCATCTGGGTAACGTATTGGTCGACATCGCCATAAATATGCACAGACAGGGTCTGCAGTTTATAGCGCGTCAACCTGACAAAGGTCCACGGATAGGCAAGGCCGATTGTGAACACCAGAAGAAGCAGGTTGGAAAACTGAATCCGGAATAGTTCACCTGGGCTCATCTTTGAGCGAAAGGTAGCGGTGCTATCCAGTTTCAGCTTGCTCAGAGAGTAGTTACGAAAACGTGAAGTTGCATAAGCCTTGAACCAGATCACAATCACAAACAACGGCAAAAATACAAATACTGAAAAAAATACGCCTGGCCCCCCAGGCAGCTCAGACTCACCGGTATTTATCAGCGAAGAAAATTCAGCACCAATCCCGGTGAAAGTGGCAATTGCAGTAAAACCGCCCATTACAATGAAACTGACGACAATGCCGAGCACTATGATTTTGATATAGATGAGGTAATAGGACCACGCATCCAGCCGTGCGCGAAACTGCCCTTGTCCATATTTATGGCCGTTAAAATAAAGACTGTTAATGGACTTCTGAATATAGGGAGCCAGTATGTAGATTGTCAGCAGGGTGACTGCAATGGTGACACCGAGGGAAGCTCCGCCCCGCGGTAAAGCCTCGGTTTCAACGGTGTGGCCGAAGTCCATGGCGCCTGAAAAGTACTGCATACCAATCACCGCTGCCGCCACCAGCAGTGGCAGCAATAACAGATACACATAAAAACTTGATGCCTTACTGTAGTAACCAAAGCGTACATTGCGATAACTGCTCATCCTGGCGTTAAAAATCAGCGCGCGCCAGATCACAAATGGCGCCAGTAATGCCAGCAGAATGAAAAATACAACTTCCAGCAATGAGTGAATGTAACCTGAGGACAACGTAATCAATAAAACCGCCATGGCAATCAGCCGACCCTTGAGAATCATTGTCGGCGTAGCATGATATTCAAAACTGGCACCATCCAGGGTGGTATTGCCGTAAAAATACCGCCGGGTCCTGACCTTCGCCCAGGCAGAGTAAATCCCAAGGGTCAGAATGCTGAGAAAAATATTGACAATCCATATTTTGAAATACTCCCCTCCCGTCCCGCAGAACTGAATGCGCTCCCAACGATCGCTGACTTCCGCCGTCAGGTCAGCTCCAATTTCCATTTTCAATGTTCTCAGCCATGCAAAATCTGTTTTGTTGATGCCGAATATAACCGACCACCAGATGATATCGAACAACCAAGGCATACAACTGATGACAGGGGGCGGCTAAAATTCTACACTCGGACTCCACTAAACCGATGCTGGATAGACCTCATGTCAAACAAAACAATTATAGCGACCGACCAGGCCCCAGATGCTATAGGCACATACTCCCAGGCCGTTAAAGCAGGTAATACCGTATATATTTCCGGGCAGATTCCCCTGGACCCGGCGACCATGGAAGCGGACACTGCAACATTTGAAGACGCGGCCACCAGGGTGTTTAATAACCTTAAAGCAGTAGCGGAAGCTGCAGGTGGAAGCCTCAACGACGCCGTTAAACTCAATATTTCCATGACCGACCTTTCTAACTTCGCAACCGTCAATGAGGTCATGTCCAGATTTTTTGACGAGCCCTACCCGGCCAGAGCGGCGGTCGGCGTGGCGTCGTTACCCAAAGGCGTGCCAGTAGAAATCGAGGCGATTCTGGTATTAGACAATTAAGTCCATTACAGGACTCCGGCCATCCACCCACTCCAGCAACTTAACGGCGTAGGGCCGCAGCTTGCCGCCAAACTGGAACGCCTGGGCATCCATCAACTGGTTGACCTGCTATTCCACCTGCCGATCCGATACCAGGACCGGACCCGGGTCACTCCTATGGGTAGTTTGCGTGCAGGTAGCGATGTCGTAGTCGTCGGTCAGATTGAGATTGCTGACGTTCGTTTTGGCCGTCGCAGAAGCCTGCTGGTCCAGATATCCGACCAGACAGGCATGCTGACCCTGCGCTTTTTTCATTTTAATCAGTCCCAGCAAAAGGCTTTCAAGCGTGGCTGCTGGATAAGATGCTATGGCGAAGTCAGGCAAGGACCGGGGCATCTTGAAATAGTCCACCCGGAGTATCGCATCAGTCAGGAGGCCCCCGAACAGCCTACTGAAGAAGCACTGACCCCGGTCTACCCGGCCACTGAGGGGGTCGGTCCAAACGTGGTGCGACGCCTCGTTACTCATGCGCTTTCCCTGGCATTACCGACCTTGCCTGAAATACTGCCGGCCGCCCTTCTACGTCAGTTTGACCTTCCCGCTATGGTGGACGCTCTGCGCCTGGTGCATCAACCGCCGCCGGGGATTGATCCCTCGACGCTGTTAAACGGTAATCATCCCGCACAACAGCGATTGATCCTAGAAGAACTTGTTGCCCACCACCTGGCATTATTCAAGCTTAAACAACGCCGTCTTGGCCAGTCGTCTCCGGCGCTTGCGGCCTCTTCGGACTCCTGGATAAAACTGGAACCACAACTTGGATTTAAATTAACAGCGGCACAACAGCGCGTGATTGCCGAAACTACCGTCGATTTATCACGGACCACGCCGACGCTGCGAATGATCCAGGGAGATGTAGGTTCGGGAAAAACAGTAGTCGCAGCCGCTGCTGCGCTCCAGGCTATCGATGCAGGTTATCAGGTTGCACTGATGGCGCCCACCGAACTGCTTGCCGAACAACACCGTAAAAACTTTGAACAATGGTTTAATCTTATCGGGATTAAGGTCGAATGGCTTACCGGAAAAATGCCCGCAGCAGCACGCAGGGAGGCGCTGGCGAATATCGCTGAAGGCACAGCCGCCATGGTGGTTGGCACCCATGCACTGTTCCAGGAACAGGTTGAATTTCTCAGGCTTGGACTGATCATTGTCGATGAGCAACATCGGTTTGGTGTGGATCAGCGATTGGCGTTGCGTAATAAAGGCAGCGTTGATCAACAGGTGCCCCACCAGTTGATCATGAGCGCTACCCCGATTCCGCGCTCACTGGCCATGGTGTTTTATGCCGACCTGGATGTATCAAGTATCGATGAGCTGCCACCAGGCCGTAAACCCGTCAGCACAGTGGTACTTCCGGATAGCCGACGCCAGGAAATTGCCAATAGAATACTGACCATATGTGAACAGGGGCAGCAGGCGTACTGGGTCTGCCCACTTATCGAAGAATCGGATAAATTGCAGGCTCAGGCCGCTACCGAGACCTGGGAGACACTGCAACAGATTCTGCCGACAGTGCGAATCGAACTGGTGCACGGCCGAATGAAGTCAAAACAGAAGGATGAGATTATGCAGCGCTTCCGCGATGGAGACTGCGACCTCCTGGTGGCGACCACGGTGATCGAGGTGGGTGTTGACGTACCCAATGCCAATCTGATGATTATTGAAAATGCGGAACGTCTCGGTCTGGCGCAGCTGCATCAACTGCGCGGCAGGGTTGGTCGGGGTGCCGACCAGGCCAATTGTGTGCTGCTGTATCGACCGCCCCTCGGCAGGTTGGCGAAGGAGCGACTCGGCCTGCTGAGAGAGAGTAATGATGGCTTTGAAATTGCCCAGAAAGACCTGGAGCAACGCGGACCGGGAGACATGCTGGGCACCCGTCAAACCGGCTTGCAGCAGATGCGAATTGCCGATCTTGGACGTGATATCGCACTTTTTCCAAAAGTTGAGAAAATCGCCCAGGCCATCAGAAGCGATTGTCCCGATGTCATTGAACCGCTTATTGGTCGCTGGATTCGCGATAACGAAGTATACGCAAATGTTTAATCGCACCCGGGTATTTGCCGGGCCCGGCCAGGCCCAGCGGATAGATTTATCACAGTGAGCGCCATCGAAACAATTAGATCCTATATCCGACTTGTGCGGATGGACCGCCCCATCGGCACCTTTCTACTGCTATGGCCAACGCTGTGGGCCTTGTGGCTGGCCGGGGATGGGCAACCAGACCCCAGCATCATCATAATTTTTATTGCCGGCACCTTCATCATGCGCGCCGCCGGTTGTGCCATAAACGATTACGCCGACCGTGATTTTGATCGCCACGTCGCCCGAACCCGCAATCGGCCGCTGGCTACTGGTGAACTGGAGCCCGCACAGGCACTGATAACCTTTGCCCTTCTGCTATTGCTCGCTTTCGCACTAGTGCTGCTGCTCAACAGCCACACAATATTATTGTCTTTAGGTGGCGCCCTGGTGGCGGCTGGCTATCCTTTTGCCAAACGCTTTACTCATCTACCCCAGCTGGTCCTCGGTATTGCCTTTTCCTGGGGCATTCCCATGGCCTATACCGCTTTGACCGAATCGCTACCATGGGAAGCATGGATATTATTTGCCGCGAACTTTGCCTGGATTGTTGCCTATGACACCCAATATGCAATGTCGGACCGAGAGGAAGATCTCACTATCGGCGTAAAATCAACTGCCATCCTGTTTGGCCGCCATGACAATCTGGTGGTCGGTCTATTGCACCTGCTGGCACTACTGGTTCTTAGCTGGATAGGGGCGAACCGGGGATTAAGCTGGCACTTTTACCTCGGCCTGGTTTTTGCTGGTTGTTTCGCGCTTTATCAGCAGTGGCTGTGTAAGGACAGAGCGTCTGACAAATGTTTTGCTGCCTTTCGCAACAACAACTGGTTTGGCGCCATGGTTTTTGCCGGGATTGTTCTCGGTTTATTATCGAAATAAGCGGCCAGTAACTGTGCCGTTTTTTGTCGACCGGGAAAATATACTGTAGAACTATAGCGATAACCGATATCATCCCCGGATGCTGACGAGCGATCTGATCAAATACTGCAATCATTGCGGACATAAAATTGTTATCACTGTTCCCGAAGGTGATAATCGTGAACGCCATGTATGCCGCAGCTGTGGTGAAATTCAGTACCAGAACCCAAAGGTTGTGACTGGCTGCGTGCCATACTGGGGGGATCGGATTCTGTTGTGCAAACGTGCAATAGAGCCTCGACTCGGCTACTGGACTGTACCTGCGGGATTCATGGAAAACATGGAAACTGTGCAACAGGGGGCCGCCCGTGAGACCCTGGAAGAAGCCTGTGCACCGGTGGTAAATCTCAGACTCTTCGGGATTTACAATATTCCCAGGATCAGTCAGGTTTACATCATGTTTCTCGCTGAACTGGAAAAAGAAGACGGTTTTGGGGTCGGCAGTGAGAGCCTGGAAGTGGATTTGTTCAAGGAATCTGAGATTCCATGGCAAGACATGGCTTTTCGGGTGGTGGAGACCACGCTCAGAAGATATCTTGAGCAGCGCAATACCGGTGAGTTTACCATGGAGGTGATCGACCTTTAGGTTTAGTCTTTTTCAATGATTTAATGCTGATGCGCGGTTCATCACTCGACGACTGACACTAAGTTATTGATTCGAGCTATTGCAAAAAGCACTGGCCCCTGAACCTGCCTATCACACTTATACACAGTTGTCATATTGTTGTCATAATTGGTTCCAGTTAGCGATTATATATCGATAGATCACTTAAAGAACGCTCATAACTAATTGATATGAATGCAATAATCATTAATTGTTCAATTTTTAATCAGATTTCACAAATTGACCTCTTTTCCCCGAGAGAAACATCAAAAACGAGTTTTATACACAGAGTTATCCACAGTTCCTGTGTGTAAAACTGCAGGTCAATGACGACACAACAACCCACCATCATTCAGGTAGCGGTACCAGCGCCATTGCGCCGCAGTTTTGATTATGAAGCCGATCAACCCCTGGCGCCGGGGACCAGAGTCCTGGTGCCATTTGGACGCCGCCAGCTGGTGGGAATCGTGCTGTCCTGCAATGCCGCAGATGAAGCCCGCAAACTAAAAAGAATTATCCGGACACTTGATTCGGCACCGGTATTCACGCCCAATCTTTTTTCCCTTTTAATCTGGGCCAGCGGTTATTACCATCATCCAGTGGGTGAAGTCATGGCTGGGGCGATGCCTGTGCTGCTTAGATCAGCCGATGAAGTCGCGAAGCCGCAGGGCCGCAGGTTTTACCGGTCCATTGCCGGGACTACTGCACAATCAACCCTCAAAAACGCACCGAGCCAGGCCAGTCTCTATCACCTGCTTGCTGGTGATCAATGGGTCAGTGAGCAGGACATCGGACAACAGCTGCCCGGGTGGCGCAATGCATTAAAAGGTCTGGAGGCTAAAGCATTAGTACAATCCAGATCGATGTATGAAGCAGCTGCTGTTTCTGCCGGGCAGCAGAATATTGATCTCAATGCCGAGCAGATCACCGCCGCTGACCAGCTGATTGCCTCAGAGGGCAGCTACAACGCGTTTCTGCTGCAAGGGATTACCGGTAGTGGTAAAACCGAAGTGTATCTTGCTGCGGCCAGACGCTGTATTGAACAAGGCAAGCAGGTGTTATTTCTGGTACCTGAAATTGCACTGACCCCTCAGTTAGTGTCCAGGGTGGCACAACAGCTGGGAACCACGGTACACACATTACACTCAGGCATGACCAACCGGGCACGCTATGAAACATGGTGGATGGCTGGCCAGGGGTACGCAAAAGCTATTCTCGGCACCCGGTCGGCTGTTTTCAGCCCGCTAATAAACCCCGGGCTTATCATCGTTGACGAAGAACATGACCAGTCCTATAAACAGCAGGATGGATTTCGCTATCATGCGAGGGATCTGGCGATAAAACGCGCCAGTCTTGAACAAGTACCCGTGGTCCTGGGCTCGGCAACTCCATCACTGGAATCACTACATAACGTGTCCACCGGTCGCTACAGACGCCTTGTCCTCAATCAGCGATTTGGCGAGGCCAGGCTGCCACACATATCCACCATTGATATCGGCGCCCACACCCCGTTAAACGGACTCACTCAACCGGTCTATGAGGCCATCGGTCATCGACTGCAGCGTAATGAGCAGGTAATCGTTTATATCAATCGTCGAGGCTATGCGCCCGTTGTCCATTGTTATCATTGCCAGTGGCAGGCCACATGCGATCGATGTGATGCCAAACTGACCTACCATCAGAAGCGGCATCAACTCCGCTGCCATCATTGCGGCTTTACAAGACCCGGAGAGGACAATTGTCCAAAATGCGAGATGCCCCTGTACTTTGCCGGGGCAGGCACTCAAAGAATCGAAATGGCACTGCAGGGTAAGTTTCCCGATGCCAGAATAAGTCGACTTGATCGCGATGAAGCGAATACCGCCAACAAGCTTTACCGGCAGCTGGAAGCCATTCGTAATCACGACGTTGATATCGTTATCGGAACCCAGCTTATTACCAAGGGTCATGACTTTTCAAATGTGACTCTGGTGTGTGTGGTCAACGCAGATCAAGGTTTATTCAGCGTCGATTTCAGGGCCCCGGAGCTGATGTTCCAACAACTGGTCCAGGTTGCCGGTCGCGCTGGCAGGGCCAGCAGTAGCGGCGAAGTATTAATTCAAACAGGGTTTCCAGGGCATCCTTATATACAGATGATTAAAGGGCATGATTACCAGGGGTTTGCCGATGCAGCACTGTTGGAACGGGCCCAGGCGGGCTATCCCCCTGCCTCGCATATTGCGCTGTTTAGAGCCGAGTCTGCAAACAATTCAGAGGCCATTGAATTCCTCAGAAAAGTAGCGCAAACAGGCAAAAATATTCTCGCCGGAGGCCATTTTGAGCCAGTGGAAATCCTCTCGGCGGTAAGCTCTCCCATGGAAAAGCTTGCGGGTCGATATCGGGCCCAGCTAATGGTGCGCAGTACTGAGCGCGGCCCCATGCATCACCTGATAGAAATATGGCTGCAACAGATCGAGAATCTGAAACAGGCTCGCGCTGTGCGTTGGTCACTGGATATTGACCCCATGGATATGTACTAAGGAACCCCGGCAAAAGTCATGAACCAACAATATCAGCGGAAAACAACCAGTACCCGGTTTGCTGAACTTCGCAATAGCCCAGCGATAACCTGGGGCTCGTGTCTTGAGCCTGACTATTTTTCATCTCTATTTGCCTGCCCCCAAACTTTTACAGCGGCCGCCTCAATAGATGTTGTGAACCCTTGTATACTCGCGCCATGAATAACACGCTTTCCATTACCCGGCCAGATGACTGGCATATTCATGTGCGAAACGGAGAATTGCTGGACGCGGTCATTGACCATACAGCGCGTTGTTTTGGTAGAGCGCTGATCATGCCGAATCTGTCTCCGCCGGTTACCAGTACCCGGGAAGCACTGGCCTACCGCCAGCAAATTTTATCCAGCATTAAAACGCCGTGCAACTTTGATCCGGTAATGACACTTTATCTCACAGACAATACCTCTGTTGATACGGTGAAAGATGCCGCAAACAGCGATCATGTGGTCGGCTTTAAACTCTACCCTGCTGGCGCCACCACCAATTCGGATTCCGGCGTAACCAACGTCAGCAGAATCATGCCGATACTGGAATCAATGGCTGAGCATCATCTGGTTTTGCAGGTACACGGCGAAGTCACCGATCCACATATCGACATATTTGATCGGGAAGCAGAGTTTATTGACCAGGTACTGAGCCCTGTGCATAGAGAAATTCCTGAACTCAAAATTGTCTTCGAGCACATTACGTCACGTCAAGCGGCGGAATTTGTCATTGCCAGTCCTGACAATATTGCGGCAACCATTACCCCGCACCACCTGATGTATAGCCGCAATGACCTGTTTGAAGGCGGTATTCGTCCACATTTCTATTGCTTGCCAATCCTCAAGCGCCACGAACACAGATTGGCACTGCTTGATGCTGCAACCAGTGGTAATACATCCTTCTTCCTCGGCACGGATAGCGCACCCCACGTTCAGGGTCGAAAAGAAACAGCTTGTGGATGCGCAGGAATTTATTCCGCCCACGCGGCCATTGAACTCTATGCCGAAGTATTTGAAGCCATGGATGCGCTGGATAAGTTAGAGGGCTTTGCGAGCTTCTATGGCGCCGATTTCTATGGCGTTCCCAGGAACACTGAAAAGATCACGCTGGCAAGACAGGACTGGCAGGTGCCAGCGTTTTACCAGGTGGGAAGTTCTGATAATAATCCCGGGATGTCACAGTTAGTGCCCATGCGGGCCGGCGAAACCATTCGATGGCGTTTGTGCGATAAGGGTGATTAAAGCTGTTCTTCGTTAATCACCACTTCAGCGTTTGCCCGGATATGTCGCAGGAATCCCCGGAACAGCTCAGCGCCATCTCTTGAAGCCAGTCTGCGCTCAACACCCCGTTTGACGTCTACCGCTTCATCACCTTCCACATCGCCTGGATTAACACTGACCAGCGCATAAAGAGCGACATCACCATTACCCAGCAGCACTTCACCAAAAACCGGCTTATCATCAGCCGACGGCGCTTGTGCAAAAACCTGCTCTGCAAGAATCGCGAGCTCAGCGCCAATATCATTACGCGACGCAGGCAGCGTTTCGCTATTCCATTCATTCTGCGCCAGCATGATATCCCAGGAAGCAAGATGCGTCAGGTTTTCGATGGAAGACTTCGCCAGCTCTGCAACCCTGGCGGTGGAAGCTTCGAGTTTCAATGTGGCAATAATATCTTCGTGAACTTCTTCGAATGGTCTGGGCCTGACAGGTTCATAGTCCAGCTTTCGCAGCGCTACCATACGCTCAAACCCCAGCTCTATAGCCTGGCTATTAAGACCATCCTGCAACACGTCTTCGGCGAACGCTGCTCTTCTCACGGCGGGCTCCTCAGCCACGCCCTGGCCTTCGCTCAAGGTAAACCATTCGCTGGTTTCAACGGCGAGGCCTGTCTCATCCGCTGCAGGGGCCAGACTGTCCGGCTGCTCAAAAATAATATTCTGCAGTGGTTCGACCAATTCAGAAAAAGTCGCTTCAGCATTGGCCCGCTTTGATTCCACGATAACTTCCTCGCGCGCTTCCTCCAGTGTCTTCACTCTTTCTTCAACAAGCTCAGTGAGCTTAATGATGTGAAAGCCAAACTGGGTTTCCACGGGGCCGCGAATCTCGTCCTGCTTCATAGAGAATACTGCGTCTTCGAAAGGCTTCACCATCTGTCCGGAAGTGATTATGCCCAGATCACCCCCATTTTTTGCAGAGCCGGGGTCTTCTGAATAATCGGCTGCCAGGACGGAAAAGTCAGCACCATCCTGGGCTTTTTTCACCAGTTCTTCGGCCTCAGCAAGTCGGCTCGCTTTCTGCTCTTCATTATCGTCCGCATTTAAACCCAGCAGAATGTGACTTGCACGCCTGACTTCCGCTGTTTTAAATCTACCCTTCAGCCGTTCAAAGGTCTGGGCAATGTCATCTTCCCCTGGCTCGAATCCCGCCATAAGCTTTTCGATGCTTAAGTCAATGTACTCTACCTTGACCCGGGCCTCACGCTGGTACAGAGCAATATTATTGTCGTAATGGGTTTTTGCATCCGCTTCAGTCACTTCGATTTCGTCAACAAAGCTGCTGGCCGGAATCACGGTATAGCGGGCATCACGCGACTGATTCTCTAATCGTATGAGCTGCGCAACTTCGTTATCAAGAGTGAAAGCAGAGCTGGCAATACCTTGTTGCAACTGCGCATTGATTCCATTCTGGCGTTCGATGACTTCATAGCTCTGGGGACTCAACCTGTTTGAGGCCAGAACATTATTGTAAAGCTCGGGGTCGAAACTGCCTTCTGTATGAAACAGCGTGTTTGACTGAATCCTGTTGACCAGCTGGTCATCAGAAAAACGAAAGTTATTTTCCACGGTGTACTGGTCAACCAGCCGCGATTCAATCAGATTGTTTAACACTGTGTCACGAATCCCCAGCGTTTCCAGCAGCGCAGGATCAAAGTCACTGCCCAGCCGGCTGGTTAACGCCTGTCGTTGCTGGGACAGTTCGTTCTGATAGTTGTAAGTCGAGATTTCTTCACCGTTGACCGTGGCTACGGGTGTCTCGGAACCACCTTCGAGGTAGGAGCTGATACCGAACAAGGCAAAGGTAAGCACGATCAATCCAATTACAATTGCTGATATCCAGCCCTTGGATCCTTCTCTGATGGCAGTAAGCATGAGTGTCGTTAGAAATAAATATTACGCAGTAAATTTTATCGCATTAGTGCAGCTTTGATCAGCGCAATAAGCAATTGGTTGCAGCAATTGCAGCTGAATTTACTGTAGCACCAAGCAACCCTGATCAGTATTCCCAGGTATAAAAGAAAAACGCGAGACCACCCTGGAGCAGTCTCGCGTTCTCTATTTTTGGCGGAGCGGACGGGACTCGAACCCGCGACCCCCGGCGTGACAGGCCGGTATTCTA
>Ga0055584_100002735_pt1 | contig 17474 bp, 15 predicted proteins | sample OSDHelmetaG_FD_58716 | JGI IMG/M metagenome (GOLD analysis project Ga0055584, IMG submission 58716) | Pelagic marine sediment microbial communities from the LTER site Helgoland, North Sea, for post-phytoplankton bloom and carbon turnover... | ecosystem: Environmental > Aquatic > Marine >... | reverse complement strand
AAGTACTGAAAGTTTTTCTCATTCACCTCAGCGCGAAGTTTCTCATCAACCTTAGCAGCCGCACCTTCCGCCCCAAAGAGCCCCTGATCTAGCATCGGCGCTAATTTGGCATAACCATCTTCAGTCAAGTGAATGCCATTCTCGGTAAGATCACCCTTCGGGGCCAGTAGCTCCAACGTGGGCTCGAAGAGATCAACAAAAGTGACCGAAGGATGCTCTGCCGTCGTCGCCCGCATGACATCTGTATACAAGCTCAGCTGGCGATTCACCTCACGATCACTCGGACGCCCACCACCGCCTTCGTAAGCAATCGGAGAAACGATCGCCAAGCGCGGAGCCGTCTTTCCGTTGAACTTCTTTCCAAGTGTATCTTTGATAAAGGTGTCCAACTGAATGGCAAATCGCTCAAGCCCACCTTCGCCATCGAAAGATTCGTTCAGACCAAAAAAAGCCAAAATCACATCAGCTTTCTCCTTCGTCAGGTGATGGTCGGCATCGCCGAAGTCGAGCGAGCGAGAACGCAGCTCCAGCTCGTCCGCTGAGAAACCAAGGTTACGGACGACAAGCTGGTGCTCAGGGTAACGCGCATGCACAAGGGATTCGAAATAGCCAAAGTGCTGCATTCTTTCCGGCAACGTGTTCCCAATAAGACAGATATGGTCATCTTTACCCAGAACCAACGGTCCGGCTTGCGCCCCGATGAATGGCGTGAATGCGAGTGATAGGATGAAGAGAAGGCGATTCATAGACATTGTCGTAGAGCGGGCCCAAGGCCACCCACAATAAAGCTACTGGCCCTTCGCCTCATGGCAATGGCTTTCCGAATTCCCTGGGAGTGTGAATACCAAATCTTGCTCACCAAGAAGCGCTTCCTTTGAGCGGGCCAATGCCTGCCGCCTACGAGATCTCGACCACGCTATTCAGCGTCCTAAACTCGTTCACGACCCAGCGTGGACAGCTGGGATCCGCACTCCACTCGCCCTCGATGACAAACTTATACTCATACCGTCCCGCAGGAAGCAGCAGAGTCCGGTCAAAGACACCGGGCTCATCAACCGTGGCGTGAAGCGGATGGCGGCCAGGCGCCCAACCATTGAACGAGCCAACGACAGAGACTTCGCTTCCGGGACAGGCATCCACGGTGAACCGAAAGCGGCGCTTTCGGACTAGCTGCTTTGGAACTGCATCGGCTTTTGCAACGATTCTGCGTTCGAGTGGAGCTGGAATATCCATGACGGAAATTTCGATCGCATATTTCATGCCAGCCTGCAGATCCTTCGAGAGAACGAATTTGTAACATTCTTCGCTCTGTTCCGTGTCTCTGGTTGATTTCATCGAGTCGTGGGCATGGGTGCTTTGGATGGCGACGAATGACACCCGCGAGAAACAGAAGCTCCATGAGAATTCGACCCGGAAGCAGCACTGGCTGCGCTGGGGACCTTACTTGGCCGAACGCCAATGGGCCACGGTTCGCGAGGACTACTCTGCCAACGGGGATTGCTGGAACTATTTCCCTCATGATCACTCGCGCAGTCGGGCCTATCGTTGGGGTGAAGACGGCTTGCTAGGATTCACAGATTCCCAATGTCGGCTGTGCGTTTCCCTCGCTCTTTGGAATGAGAGAGATTCCATTTTAAAAGAACGCCTGTTCGGCCTTACAAACCCCGAAGGCAATCATGGTGAAGACGTGAAAGAACAGTACTTCTATCTGTTCTCATCTCCCTCACACTCCTACGTCAAGCAGCTCTACAAGTATCCGCACGCGAAGTTCCCGTATTCCAAGCTCGTCAGTGAGAATAAGAAGCGTACAACAGAGGACAGAGAGTATGAGTTAGTCGACACAGGCGTCTTTGACCAGGAACGTTACATGGACGTGGTCGCCGAGTATGCCAAAGAAGGACCTAACGATCTACTCATTCAATACACAGTAACCAATCGCGGTCCAGATGCAGCCCCTGTCCACGTCGTTCCCCAGATCTGGTTTCGCAACAACTGGACCTGGCAGTGCACCCACGAGGGTTGCAGTGTGAAGCCTGCAATCAGGAAGGTCGATGACCACCATCTTCTCTTGGACCAAGAATCATTGGGTAAATTTCACCTGGTTTGGGAAGAGGATTCATCTCAATTCCAAGAGGCCCTATTCACCGAAAATGTAACCAATGATCGCCGCATTCTCGGAACAAAGACCAATCGATCACGCTATGTTAAAGATGCGTTCCATCGCCACATCGTCAATGGCGAGGACGATGTCGTGAATCCAGATGAGAAGGGAACGAAAGCCGGGCTGCATTTTAAGTTCATACTAGCTCCCGGCGAATCCCAAAAGGTGCGCTTGCGTCTGTTTAGCGAAGACGAAACGCCAAATCGGCCTCCGTTTCACAAATTCGATCAGATCATTAAGACGTGCGCCTGTGAAGGAGAAGCTTTTTACGACGGCATCCTATCACCGAACTTAACCCAGGATGAGCGCAACGTCGTGGTGCAGTCTTATGCTGGCTTGCTCTGCAGCAAGCAATTCTATCACTACGTCGTAGAGGATTGGCTTCAAGGCGATCCAGCAATCGGCAAACCTCCTCCGGAGCGTAGGCAAGGCCGGAACAAAAATTGGCAACATCTCTACAGTAGAGACATCATCTCGATGCCTGACAAATGGGAGTACCCTTGGTTCGCAGCCTGGGACCTGGCTTTTCACATGGTCCCCATGGCAAAAGTCGACCCAGGTTTCGCCAAAAATCAGTTAAGTGTCTTTCTCCGCGAATGGTATATGCACCCTAACGGACAGCTACCAGCCTACGAGTTCCACTTGGACGATGTCAATCCTCCGGTCCACGCCTGGGCAGCGCGCCGAGTTTATGAAATCGAAAAGGAATCAGACAAACCGGATCGGAATTTCCTAACCAGCGTCTTCCAGAAGCTTCTTCTCAACTTCACTTGGTGGGTTAACCGCAAAGACGATGAAGGGAATAACATCTTCTCTGGCGGCTTCCTCGGATTGGATAACATCAGCCTATTTGATCGATCCAGCGACGTTCCTATGGGCGGCCGCCTTCAGCAAGCAGATGGCACAGCATGGATGGGGTTCTATTGCTCCAATATGATGCAAATGGCCTTGGAACTTGCTCGCGATGGCGATCGTCACGCCATCGCCTACGAAGATATGGCTTCGAAATTTTTTGAGCACTTTGTGCAAATCGTCGACGCCATCAACACGCACGGCGGCACCGGGCTATGGGACGAAATCGACGGCTTTTATTACGACCAGGTTCTACTCGATCACGAAGTACTCCCCATCAAGTCTCGCTCGCTCGTCGGCCTCCTTCCATTGATTGCCGTGACCGTCATTGATGAAGATCAGCTAGATAAACTTCCCGGCTTCCGCAAACGCTTCGAGTGGTTCCTCAAGCACCGGAAAGATCTGGCTCGTTACATCATTCACAGTCGAACCGGCAAGAAACGGTGGCTCATTTCTGCCGTGCCGTTCCAGCGCCTACAACGAATCTTGATCAGACTGCTCGATCCGAACGAATTCCTATCTCCGTTCGGTATTCGCTCTCTCTCAAAATACCACGAACAGCACCCATTCTCCGTCGACGTCAAAGGTCACCAACAGAGCGTTCCCTTCGTTCCTGGAGAATCGACCACCCTTTCCTTTGGAGGCAATTCCAACTGGCGCGGACCCATTTGGTTTCCTGTGAATCACTTGCTAGTCGAATCCTTGCGAACCTATCACAAGTTTTACGGTTCCATGTTGGAAGTCCGCGCCCCTGGTTCCGAGCAAACAGGAGTCACGCTCGATGTCGCCGCCACAGACATTGTCAAACGCCTAACCAAGCTCTTTCGCACCGGCCCGGCAGGGCGACCAGCCCATGGTAGTGATGTCCAGTTCAAGGACGATCCCGCGTGGAAAGATCTTGTCTTGTTCTACGAGTACTTCCACTCAGAGACCGGGCGAGGACTTGGCGCAAGCCACCAAACCGGCTGGACAGCACTCGTCGCCCTGTATTTCGACGAATTGGCTAATTCACGCTAGCACTGCTCAAGATAATCTCTCTCAAGAGGAGACGCCAAGCTTGCGCTGCATCTCTTCTAACGGAACCCCCTTAGTCTCAGGCACCATCAGTTTCACCCAAATCAACTGCAAAACCATCATCACACAGAAGAAGAGAAAAACAGCTCCTGGAGGAAACTCAGTCACCAACATCGGGAACGCATAAGTCAGTGTTGCAGCAAAGACCCAGTGAGTGGCACAACCCAACGATTGACCATGGGCCCGAAACTGATTGGGAAAAATCTCGGAAATAAACACCCAAATGACAGCGCCTTGCCCTACGGCATGGGCAGCAATAAAGGCAAAGATACAAGCCGGCACGATCCCAAAGTTTTCCGAATAGAACGCCCAAGCACACAGACCTAGAGAAAGGATATAGCCGAAGGAACCAATGTAAAGGAGCGTCCGGCGGCCAAGTCTATCAATAAGCCAGAGACCGACAAACGTGAAAATCAGGTTCGTCACGCCGATACCGACAGACTGCAGCAGGGCCGCTTTCTCTCCCAGCCCCGTCATCTCAAAAATCCTTGGCGCAAAATAGAGAATCGCATTAATGCCAGACAGCTGGTTGAAAAAAGCAATTAAGAACGCCAGTAGAATGGGAACTTTGAGCCTCCCACTGAAAAAGCCCTGAGTAGAGACCTGTGCCTCATCCGCCTCTTCAATCACTTTTGCACGACCCGCCAACGTTTCCTCACTCGCTTCTGTATCGATCATGCCCAGCACGGCAAGGCCCTCTGAACGGTCACCCTTCTTCGTAAGAAGCCACCGGGGGCTCTCCGGGATCTGCAGGCACATGATCGCGTAGATCACGGCAGGTATCGCTTCGACTGCTAACATCCATCTCCAATCGCTCTCGCCGCTTCCACCGATCAGCGCATTGGAGAGAAACGCGACGAGAATGCCGAAGACGATATTAAACTGAAACATCCCGGCCAAACGTCCTCGCTTCTCAGGAGGCGAAATCTCTGAAATGTAAAGCGGTGCTGCCACTGTGGAGATCCCCACGCCAATGCCACCGATGAATCGAGCTGTGATGAATGAGTAAACATCATTGGCCAGTGCCGACCAAATCGCCGACACCAAGTAGAGCAGACCAATCGAGATCAGCGTCTTCTTCCGGCCAAGCACCTCTGTAGGCCAGCCACCAATCAGTGATCCCAGAACCGTCCCCCAGAGTGCGGCAGACATGGCCCAGCCATGCATGCTCCCGCTCAACCCCCAGAGGGCCTGAATCTTCTGTTCCGCCCCCGAAATAACCACCGTATCGAATCCAAAGAGAAACCCGGCAAGAGCCGAGGTGATAGACCAGAGAAGAAGACGATTCATAACAGATACGTGGATTACCACAGATACCAACGGTCTTGTCAGCACCTATTTGATTGAGGATTTCAATTCCATTCAGGAGCAACGCAACCGCGGAAGCCTTCGCCAAGAGGCACTTTAAAACTTGCATTCTTTCGGAGTCACTACTATGCATAGCATGTTACCTTACCTTATTTTTATGACTCTCTTCTCTTGGACTACGTTGGATCGCTTGTTGCGTGGCAACTTAGCGAACGTCGATTCGTCATCTGCGGGGAAGGCGCTCTTATCCTGGCAAATCCTACTTGCAGCCTTTTATGGACTCTGTTTGGGGCTCTTCGCGCTCTCCGTTCGGGAGACACCGGATGCTCGCTTCATGTTTAGCGCCGCCCTGAAATTACCGGTGCTCATTATTGGCGCAACCCTGGTGACACTGCCCTCGTTGTACGTCTTCCTCGCGCTGTTTGACGTGTCTCTTAGTTTCAAACAGGTGCTCGGCGGGATGCTTGCCGCCAACACCATCTTCGCGACAGTGATCGCCTCACTTGGACCCATCGTCGGCTTCTTTAGCCTATCCTCACAGTCCTATCCGTTCATTCTTCTGCTCAATGTCACCATCTGTGGCCTCGGAGGTTTCCTCGGAATGCGACTGGTGGTGAAAACCCTGGCAGCGTCACAACCAGAACCGGATCCCGTCATCGCCAAGGCGAGCGAAGAGACCAAAGCCGATAATCAACCTCCATCGCTACCTAATGAGCCTATGGCAGCCCCTGAAGGCCAAAGCTGGAAAGGCATCCTCGGTGTCTGGATGGTTTTGTATGTCTTCGTCGGCACCCAGCTTGCTTGGATCTTGCGCCCATTCATCGGGAATCCAGAGTCCCCCTTTGTTTGGTTCCGTGGAAAGTCTGGCAGCTTTGTCGACGCGGTCTTGCGTGCCCTTGGAGAATACTTAAGTTCATAGTCCCACCCTCGCCGATGATTGCCAACCTAGGCCAACATGTTCTCGCATTGGGTGGCGAGATCGATGGCTTACTACGCCATGGCAATCATCGGCGAGCCGATGAGCTCCGAGGAAAGAAGGCACTACTGGTCTTCTTGGTCTGCGGTGGATTTTACGGAGCCATTATGGCAACGTTCGCGTTCAGCGCAGAACGCCTTCCCTTGGTCGCTTATGGCATGCTGAAGGTCCCCATCCTCTTTGGCTTCACCATGATTCTCGCCATTCCGGGATTCTACGTTCTGAGCAACTTACGAGGCGTCGGTTCAGACTTCAAAGAGGTGTTCTCTCTCTTGCTAGACTACCAACTCCTCATCGCCATCACTCTCGCCGCTTTGGCTCCAATAACGTTGTTAGTCAACCTGTCAGCATCGTCAGATGCTTACCAAGCCGTCCAACTTTGGAATACCTTCACCTTCTTCATTGCTGCGGTCACCGCACAAAGAAAGTTCTCCTCGCAAAGCAAAGCGCTCCTCTATAAAGACTCGAGACACCGGCTTCTCCTACATGGTTGGACGGCCCTGTATGCTTTCATTGGCATTCAGATGGCGTGGACGCTGCGGCCGTTCATCGGTTCTCCAGGCCAGCGCATCGGCTTTCTGCGTGAAGGAAAATTGGAGAATGCCTACGTGAAGCTCTTCGAAATCTTCAGCGAACTCCTGGGTTCAATCTTTTAAAGGGCGCGTTACTGAAACACCTACCCACTTTGTCCCGGGTAGGATGAATTTCCGGATCGTGAGATCAACGCTGGAGATCGGGAAGGTCTTGAGCAAGTGAGCCGTCAACTCTTCTGCTAGAGTCTCAATCAACTTGCGCGGCTTTGCCGCTGCCACATCTTTGAGTTCGAGGCTCACACGTTCGTAGTCGATCGTGTCCTCAATAGAATCACCGATATCCCGGAAGTCACGTTTAGGTGTGAGCATAACATCCAATTCGATCGTTTGCCAACGTGCCCGTTCCTCATCAGGCACCCCAACAAGCACCGGCGTCTGTAGTCCTTGGATATGTATCGTATCTGGCACAGTCCTTCTATATCAATTTCATCCGGCTGAGATCCTGAGTGTCGAGCAAGCCTATCGGGCGGCCTTCTCCATCAACGACGATCAAATCGTCAATCCGGTGTTTATCCAGCAGTTGCAGAGCTTCGGTCGCGAGTTTCTGACCTTGGATCGAAATCGGATTGCGGGTCATATGCTCTGCCACAGGAGCATTGGCCAATGATCCGCCTTGCTGGAACGCTCTCACGAAATCCCCATGCGTGAACACGCCAGCAAGCCCCCCGTGGCTCCCCAGAACAACAGCGGCCCCTGCCCTGTGGTCCGTCATTCGCCTGAGTGCCTGTGAGATCGGGGTCGCCTCGTCCACGAGGGCAATGTGTTTCACATCTCGCATGACATCACTCACGCGCGTGAGGAGAATGCGCCCAAGATGCCCGTTGGGATGGAGCTCGGCGAAATCTTCGCCTCGAAAGCCACGAGCTTCTAACAAGACCATGGCCAGCGCATCCCCCAGCACCAACATCACGGTGCTGCTAGAAGTGGGTGCCAAGTTCAACGGGCACGCTTCCCTCTCGACGCTAGAGTCCAAGACGATGTCACTATGCCGAGCGAGCGACGAGTCAGACTTTCCCGTGAAGCCGATCACCGTCACTTCGAATCGTCGAAGGTAAGGCAGCAGATCTAACAATTCACGCGTTTCCCCGCTCTGGCTCATAGCCAAGACGACATCGCCAGGTTGCACCAGGCCAAGATCACCATGCAGTGCATTCTGGGAATGCAGCACCACGGCAGTCGCGCCCGTGCTGTTGAGCGTGGCAGCGATCTTGTAGCCGATGTTTCCAGATTTCCCAACACCAACGACAACGATCTTGCGCTGCGTGTCGATAGCTTGCTTGCAAGCATCGACAGCTGCGCAGAACGAATCTGCAAGACGCCCAGAAAGCCGCTCTAGCTCATCAACCTCAAGGGCGATGACACGTTTGGCTTTCTCTAGGTAGTCCACAGGCAAACGCTGAACCCTTTAGGGCTTTAGCACAACTGCCAGACGAATGTAATTCGCACGCGTCCCTGCCGGAGGGGCTGCCTTGATTGTCACACGCTGAGTATTTCCAGCACCAGGAGCGGGATCACCATCCATCTCGCCCGCCGTAGACCACACTTTCAAGTCCTCGCTAACCTCCACCCGATAGATCAGATCATCGGAAGATGCATGCTGAATAAAGGAGAGTGAGATCGACTCTGGGGCCACCGCGAGCTCTGGAAGAGCCGCAGTCTCATACGGACTGGCGTTAAAGGCGTAAGATAAAAGATTAACCATGCCGTCGCCATTCGCATCCGCCTCAGGGCCACTGATGGCCTCATCCGAAGCATCCGCGGCGTTGAAATGGGATGACTTCCACGTCGCGTAAGTCATGCCAGATGGCGGGTCAACTGGGCCACCATCCAACGAGCCTGGAGTGCCACCCGCGGCAGCGCTAGCATTCCAGCCATCGGTCACATCCCAGAGCGCCACCTCTTGGCTAATACTGGCAACTTCTAACGAATGCCCTTCCTGGTCTGCCTGCGGCTGCCACTCTTCGTCGTAACTGAAAGCGAGAACGTTCTCGTCCATCGAATCACGAAGAACCAACCGATCACCGCCGTTGCTAAGATTGCCTTCGAACTCGCCTAGAATAGTCATCCCGGCACCATAACGACTTTCGAACGCCGCTTGATTACTCACAATGAGAGCAACCGCACCAGGAGCTAACATCGTTCCCTCTGCGAAGGCAAAGCGCACACCGTCAGTGAAACTGGTGCCAGTCAACTCGATCGGCGCGTCACTGATATTTGTGAGTTCGATGTATTCAAAGTCCTTCGACTTGTAGAGGCTACCTTCCTCTGGCGATTCGGGCCTATACATCACCTCAGAAATACGCAAGCTAGCCTGAGCATCACTTGGATCTCCTTCGTAGGACGTCTCATACACCAAGTTTCCATCTGGATCCATGATCTGGATCGTTTCGCCTCTAGCAGAAAGCTGTCCACTGTAGTTACCCTGAACAAAGTTGCGCTCGCCACCCGTTGGCGATTCTGAGCGGGCCCGGAAAGCTTGAGCGTCACGGACAACATAGAGGCTTCCTTGGTCAGGAGCAAAGATTGTTCCGGAGTCCAGTATCGTGCCTGGCTTGATCGTGTGCTCAACCGCACCCGTAATCTTGAAGTTGGAAAGGTCGATCAATTCACCGGTCTCGTTCTTCAGTACAAAGTACTCTTCGTTCTGATTTCCCGAGCTGGGCCTAAATTCGACGGTGTCCACCTTCAGCTTGAACTGACCGTAAGGTTTCTGCGCATCAGGCAACTTAGACAAGCCATAGACATACTCCCGCCTGCCAGGAATGTATTCATCGCGCATGCGTTGTACTCCTTCACGCATCGTGTCTTTGTTGTCCCAGCCATTGCTCTCGTTAAATTTCCGCTCCATGTCTGGTAGACCTTTCTCATAGTCAAGATCCGCATCTGAGACAATACCTTCAGGATCCATCGCCTCGACGAGTTCGTCCATCCTGCGCATGAGGTAGTCGCTCTTAGGAGCGCCACCGGGAGGGCCGTAGAAATGGTCATACATAGTCCGCAAACGGCGATACAACATTGCGTTGAGCCCCTTGTTGGACATAAAAAGACCGGCCAATCGATTTCCATGAATGTGCCCCTCAATGTCATTTGATGTCGTTTGGATAGGATCGTAGAAGTAATTGTGGGAGCTGATCCAGCGTCGGCCGAGAGAGAGATCAACATCCCAAGGTAATTCCGTCCATTCTCCGGTCCCCTCCGTGTCTCGGTAAACATAGTAATTCTTGTGACCAAAGTCGGTGTTATTGATCGTCGAGTTCATGACGAGGAAATTGACCATACTCGGAATATCCACGTTGTCGTAAATGTAGTCGATCTTCTCGCTTGTGGAACCTTTGCTAATACCATCGATGAGAGCCTGTAAGTCATCTTTGTCTTCAAACCGACGTGTTTTCTTTTCACCGCCGTTCTGCGAGAACGGGTCAGAACTTCCAATCGAGTCGAGACGGTTGTACATCTTATAAAGCGCGCCATCTTTAGAGAGGCCTTTGCGATCGAGAAAGAGTTCATCTCCATCTTCCACCATGTCCCAGGTTCCCAGGAACTCACCGTTCTGTTGGACACGAACCGAGAATGCGAAATGACCTCTAACCCCACCTATGGAAAACATCTCATAAGCCATCGTGTTGCGGACCTTGGCCTTATCAGCCCAGTTCGTGAGAAGATTAAAGTCTTTCACGCGCGCCTCCTCTTCGGCGTATTTGAAACGATGGCCTGTATTAAAATCGAAGTCCCAGCTCTTCTTTGGAAATCCGCGCGTGCTTTGTCCATGAATGTCAACGTGGATGTTGTCGTAGAATTCGCCGAGGTAAGACACGCTCGCTTTGGTGCCACGATCATTGTTCGCGGCATTGGGATTCTCGATAAACCAATGAATGACTGGCAACTTCGTCGATTCTAAAGAAGCGTCTTGCGCCACTGTTCCAAAGTATTCGTCCGCGTTCTCTTCATCGTGGAAGAGTGGCAGACGCTGCTCATTTCCTTGATCATCTTCCGCCTCGACCCGCCAGCGAATCATTTCTCCTGAGTCTACCTGCGGACCAAAGATCGATGACAGAGCAATCGCCGCCGTATAGACACCATCATCCGCAGTCTCGTCGGGGGCTTCCCCATCGTCTTTCATGTTCGTCTTGCTTTCTGATCCGAACATGAAGCGATAGATAAGGTCGACCTTCGCAACAGGAAATTCATTCTGAATCACCTCAGCCGTGATGATCACTTTGTTATCCGTAGCCACATCGGGTGGCCCTGACACATTGACCACATCCGTAATGAACGGTCCGATTGGCACGGATTGGCCATTCGCTTCGCCAGGCGTGGGCTCTTTGAAATACCCAAGCTCGCCAGCGGAGTCGATACCATAGGACACATTTCCGATTTGGCGAGGATACTCATCGGCATATTCGTGTATGACGGTCTCACCATCCGGCTCGACTAATGCTAGATACTCTCCCTTGAAGCCAAGCTTGAAGTTCGTATGCGTAGGCTTGATAGGATCTGACTGTTGAAAGATCGTCAGCGCTGTATGCTGATTCTTCTCAGAAGCGAAGACGACCACCTGCTCCCCTGCCTTCACCTTGATACCCGAAGGAAATTCCCACTTATCGAGCTTCTTCCTGTTGTCAGTGAGAAAATACCCAGCCAAGTCCACCTGGGAATCCCCCGTATTCTCGATCTCGACCCAATCTGGGGAATTCAGCTCTTCATCTTCGAGGGTGCTCAAGTTCTCCGCCTGAAATTCAGAGATCCTTAACTCAGCAGACGCCGAGCAGACCATAAAGGCAGCAATCAGGAAAGTTTTTACATATATTCTAATAATCATGGGCACGAGGATGTATGGGGTTTATTCAATATAGGAGACCTCAGATGCCTATTCAATTCCCTATTCACGTGAAGAAGTGAATTCCAGTACGAGAAATCAAGGGCCACCCGACGTCACGAAGACGATGTCACCGACCTCGCTGTAGCCTTCTTCTTGAGCTGGTCGAGAAGCACGGCGCCAAGGATGACCATGCCAAGCATCACCTTCTGAGGGTAGCTTTCGAGGCCTTTTAGATTCATCCCGTTCTGAATGACCGCGATGATAAACGCTCCAATCAGCGTTCCAAGGATCTTCCCCTCGCCACCGAGTAAGGAGGTGCCACCAACGACTACAGCCGCAATGACCATCAGCTCGTAGAGCTGACCAAAGTTAGGATCTCCACTCTTCAGCTGGGAGGCCACAATGATCCCGCCCAAGCCTGCCAAAGCACCGCAGATAGTGTAGACTAAGACAAGCACCCGCTTCACCGGCACTCCTGACAACCTCGCAGCCTCGGGATTTCCGCCAACCGCGTATATATGTCGACCGAAGGGCGTGTGTTCCATGACCACATGTGCCACAGCGTAGAGAACGACCATTAACACGACAGCATTCGGCACACCCAGGTCGGCACCTACGCCTAGCCATTTAAACGCATCGGGAATGGTATCAAAGATAGAGTCGCCATCCGTGATCATGAAGGCGACACCACTTGCGATTAGCATCATTGCCAGAGTCACGATGAATGGTGGAATTGAGAACCGCGTGATCATGATACCAGTAAACAGACCGATGCCTGCGCATAAGCCAATCGCCATCAACACCGCCGCCAGAAGTCCAATACCCGAAGCCGCCAACCCGCCGAACCAGTGGGTGATACACCAAGCGACCACGACGGCAGACAAGGCCACCAAACTGCCAACGGAGAGATCAATCCCTGCCGTGATGATTACCATGGTCATACCGATCGCTATGATGGCGATGACCGCAATTTGATTGGCCACATTGATCAAGTTGTCTTTCTTGAGAAAGGTCGGCCAACGATAGCCTTGAGGCGAAAGAATCTCTGGATTTCCTAGCGCGGGAAACCTTGTGCCCACAGTCTCGAGCACCTTCCAACCTGAGGTTGCTTGGACTGTGGCCATTGTGGTGATCTTGCTTCCCGCCGTATTCAATCTCTCGAGTTCGCGACGGGCATCCTGCGGATCACCTTGGACATGCCCTAACCAAGCCCCACCACCACCGACCACACGCTCTTTCAATCGCTCCACAAACGCCTGGTCCCCTTGGGTTGGCCGTGTGATCGCTAACACGCGGGCCTCTGCTCCCTGGGCGTTTGCAATCCTCTTTCCTAACTGATCCCCTGCTCTGCCCCCCTCCGGAAACTGCTCCTTAATCGTAAGCAGGCTAATGATGACACTCAGTAAGACGAGGACCACGAGCATCCCATAATCAGAGTATAGATAGGCAAGAAAGCGTTTCGCAGCCATAGTGACAGTAATCGTGCTAGCTAGCCTGAGATTCTGCAAGTTCCGCGAAGATCAGCCGCCCCGCGCTCGTTTGTAGTGGGCTACCAATGACAACATCAACCGTCTCGCCAAGATGCTCTATCGCAGAGTTCACCACAATCATCGTGCCATCCTCCAGGTAGCCCACCCCCTGATGATCCTCTTTGCCTTCCCTGACTAATTTGATCGAGAGCGGGTCACCCGCCACTACGTTGGGTCGCATTGCCTTCGCAAGCTCATTCAAGTTGAGTACGGTCACTCCCTGAAGCAACGCAACGCGTCCTAAGTTTCGGTCGTTTGTCAGCAAACGAGCGCCGAGACGTTTCGCCAACTCGATCAACTTGGTATCGGTCAACTCCTCATGGTGATGATGATAGTCTTCCTGAATCGTCACCTCGAGTGATGGTGTCTCCTGCATTTCACGCAAGTACTCAAGGCCACGCTTTCCGCGTTCCTGTTTAACCCCATTGCTCGAATCTGCCAGGATATGAAGTTCATCGAGAACGAATCTTGGTACAACGAGTGCCCCACTGAGAAATCCCGTCTCGCACAGCCGTGCGATGCGACCATCAATGATGATGTTTGAATCCACCAAGAGCGGAGAATCTTGAGCGGAGTCCTGTCGAAACCGGACATAAGGAATGAGGAAGGAGAATTCCTGCCTGTTCGCCCGAATGGCGAGAGCCATTCCCCAATAACCAAAGGCTACCTGAATGGCTATCGGGATGACTGCAGTCGCCACCACAGCCTGAGGCGCGAGCTTGAAGAGTTCCTTTAGAACGTAGTTGATCAACATGCCACAGAACAGCCCCACCAACAGCCCCACCGTAGCGTTCGAGAATTGACGAAAAGAGAGATTCTTCAGCCCTGCATCGACCAGGACAATGAAGCAACCAACCAAGCCGCCCCCAAGCGCTCCCATCCACTCATTGGATGCAAAGCCAATCGCCGACATCCCGCCGATAGCGGCGGTGAGCAGGATGAAGACCGCACAAAGGATCTTAGGGGTAGTCAGAAGCTTCATCAATTGCGCCGATGTTGCCGCGATTCTAGACAGTAGGCAAGCGACAAGGCAAAGGAGATACTAAGGAATAGAATGCCTGGCAAATCGTCCTATAAGGGCAACCTTATAATCTCCCCCAAAACTATGAGAAACGCTTTCCTACTTATACTCGGCATCGGATGCGTAGCCGGGTTACAAATGATCATGAGCGAAGACCTCGTCCAAGAAAGCGGTGCCGTCTCGGCGCTGTCACTCCCGCTAGACCAAGAATCGTCCACACGGGCCTTCGAAACGGCAACGTTCGGACTGGGATGATTCTGGGGACCGGATTCCGAGTTCGGAAGCCTCAACGGAGTTCTACGCACCCGCGTGGGTTATTGTGGTGGCAGCAAAGCGAAACCAACCTACTACATGCTCGGCGATCACACCGAAGCGATCTCGATCGATTTCGATCCCAAAGCGATCAGCTATGAGGATTTGTTAGGTTATTTCTGGAGCGCGCATCGCTGTGGAAGCCTCAACAGTAGTCAACAGTATCGGAACGCCGTATTCTATCGCAATGAAAGCCAGAAACAGTTAGCAGAGGCCTCGCGGGCTCACGAGGCCAAGCGTCTCGGCATGAAGGTTGAGGATGTCACCACAGATATCGAGCCTGTCGGCCAATTCACCTATGCGGAAGGCTATCACCAGAAATATTACCTCACCCGTCATCACGACGTTCGTGATTTCCTAACCGAAGTGTATCCGACCAGCAAAGAGTTGGCGGACTCCACGGTAGCAACCCGACTCAACGCCTACCTCGGGGCGGGCATGCACCTGAACTGGAGCGCCTTGCTTGAAGAACTGCCTTCCTACGGACTTCCTGAGCCGATTCGCCTCAAATTAGAGAAGACGGCTAAAGCCCATGTCGGCAAAGGGTTCCGCATAACAAGCGGTTCGTGATTCAGCTTGAACCACTGCCACCTGTAGTTGGCTTCTAGATCCTAGCGAAATATTTCGCCAGAAATAATCTCGCCATTCAATTACTTGGAAGGCAACAGGTCAATCATCGCCTTGGCAAAGGCATCGCCCATACGGAGATGCCAGATGGCGCTGCCAAGATAGTGATAGCCATGATCTGAACCGGTCTTCTCCCACTCAGCGATATTCTGTTTCCACGTTGGGTAAAGCTTCTCGGCGGCTTTATCAATTAAGACATCGGTCCGCACCGCTTTCACATTCGAGCTGAATTTAGGCATGGTTTCCATGGCTAGCTGAGCTTCTTGAATGGTCAGCATGGCTCCCTTGGCAGGCTTCGATCCATTCTGCCCCATCACACCAATGACAAAGGGTAGCCCGGGAGAATTTAGATCCGTTCGAACATTATCGATGAACTGTTCCATGTTCGCCCCATAAGCCTTCTCTGCGCCGTTGTACTGATCATTCCACCCCTGGAACCAAACAAAGCCAGCAATCTCGAGCGTTTTTCCCTTCAGTGAAGGAAAGAGCGTTTCGTAGTTCTCAAAGGTGTCCTTCACTTCCCCGAGCATGTTGCGATAAGACAGCCCATACGCAGACTTGATGTCGTCCATGGTCGGCAGCGCCTCGTTGCGGTTGCGCTTCTCGTTGCTATTGGTCACGCGCTTCTGAGCCTTCTCAAGTTCATCTTTTAGAAAGGACTCGTCGGGCAAGCCGGCCGATGGTGGGCGGAAATTCTTCACGAGCGAATGCCCACCCCAAGCCGCCTTAATGAGCAGGACCGGCTCATCAAAGTGATTCCCAACCACATTACCAAACTCAAGCTCAACGCCCGTGCGATCACCCGAGCCATACCCTTTCGTTAGACCACCATGCTTGCCCAAAAACTTGATCCAAACATCATCACGCACAATCCAGTCGTCATCCTTTCTCCAATGCTTGAACAAGTCCTTTGTCTTTGGATCCGAGGCCTGGTGCTCCATCAGCTTACTTTGGACCTTGCCCTCCATGTTGGATTGGCCAGCAAGGATGAAGACCTTGATGACATCAGCCGCAAACATCGACGCTGCCATGGTCAATAAGAACGCGATCGCGAGGCCGGATTTACGAGATGTGCGACTGGGAATAATCATATTGGGAGTCTACCGCCACGGAATCAGGCAACAAGAATATTACTGCTTCTCGATGCGATAAACAACGCTATCAGATCGCAAGGATAATCCGTTTCCAGAGATCGCTGGGGTGATATTGAATTCCGTTTCATCTTTAGATAATTTGTTGTGAGCGAGCACCTTGAAGGTTGGTTGGGCCTCGATCACGAGCGTTCCAGCAAGGCGAGTCACGCACTATAGGTTGCCGTCTGCGCGCACTGGAAAGGCGTAGATCAGCCCGCCTTTGCCTGCCCTAACTTTACCAGGCAAACGTTCACGATAGATTTCTTCGCCACTCTTGGCGTGAATGCAGTTTGCGATGCCGGTAGCGCTCACTTCATAATCCACGCAGAATGAGACAGATCAAAGAAGCCATACTCGACGCCGGAACCTCCCTCGCAAACAGGTGATCAATCCGCATTGCGATGGAGCCCAAACTCGATCGACTCTCCAAGAACTCTAGCAAGGTGACGTAGATCATCCTTATTCTGCTCGCTGAAATGCTGTGGATTCTTGTAGAGCACACACAGAGCATTTCCCGAGGCAACGATTGGGTGCCCCATTTAGGCGCGGAGCATCGGACCTTCCGTCACCAAAGGATTGTCAGAAAACCTCTCATCCTTGCGCGCATCTTCGACCACAAGCGTCGCATCCTCCAAGATCGTATGAGCACAGAAGGAAATATCCCGGGAGGTCGATGAAACATCGAGTCCACAACTGGACAAGAACTATTGGCGGGACTGACCAATCAGTGAAATCGCCACATAGCCTGCGTCGAGAAGCCTCTTGGCTAATGAAGTCACACCGTCAAACCGCTCCTGAGGTTCAATATCGAGAATCTCCAATCCCTCTAACGTCGCCAATCGCTGGGCCTCATGTCTGGTAGGGGTGCAGAAATCATCGGAGAGGACAAACACCAACACTTTCTCAGAGACTCGCACAACATTTTAGAAAAATTGCTGTAAGAACAATCACTCATGAAAATCGAACGTCACACGCCCAATTGCCGTGATCGTTGGTGGTCCTCTTACCTCGATGCGTAACCATGCTCGATGACAATAGTTTGGTAACGTCCGAAATGTGGGGGAGGGGG
>Ga0055584_100002734_pt1 | contig 17478 bp, 15 predicted proteins | sample OSDHelmetaG_FD_58716 | JGI IMG/M metagenome (GOLD analysis project Ga0055584, IMG submission 58716) | Pelagic marine sediment microbial communities from the LTER site Helgoland, North Sea, for post-phytoplankton bloom and carbon turnover... | ecosystem: Environmental > Aquatic > Marine >... | reverse complement strand
ATCAGCAGCTTCAGCATTTGCGCATCGTAGCGGGGACTCTGGCGACCCACCCGGGCAGGCCGCAGCCGACCCGGTTGTGGGGGCCGACGCAGTGGACGACACTGGGCACCCCCGGGCCTGGAGGCAGCGATGAGGAACACGCGACGAGTTGGTGCCAGCGCTTCGGTCGAACGACTGAGCGCGCTGATCGAAGAACGAATGGAGCCCGGCTCGGACACCGAGCGCATCGACCGCCGGATCTGGGACCTGTTCGGCGAGACGTGGTGCGTCATGTTCACCGACCTCGCCGGCTTCTCCCGCCAGGTCGAGCGCTACGGGATCATCCACTTCCTCCAGACCGTCTACGCCTCGGAGCGCGAGCTCTGCCCCATCATCGACGAGCACGACGGCATCCTGCTCAAGACCGAGGGCGACAGCTTCCTGGTGGTCTTCCGCAACCCAGCCAAGGCCCTGGCCTGCGGGGTCGCCATGCAGCAGCACCTCAAGCGACACAACGAGTCGACGCCGGCCGAAGACGACATCCTGCTGTGCGTGGGGTTGGGCTTCGGTCGCGTGCTGAAGATCGGCGACGACGACGTGTTCGGCGCCCAGGTCAATGCGGCCAGCAAGCTGGGCGAGGACACCGCCAACGCCTGGGAGATCCTGGTGACCGGGGCCATGAAGGACGCGGTGGGGGACGACGCGGGGGTCGGCTTCGAGGCCCTGGAGTCCGTGCCCCCGGGGGCCGCGTCGGCCTGGCGGGTGACCTACGAGCTCTGAGCCCTACAGCGTCTCCCAGTCCCCCGCCGGCACCTCCTCGATCACCAGCCGGTCGTCCTCCACGTCGAACTGCGCCGCGAGGTCCGCGTCGAGCAGGTCGATGAGCACCGACGGGTAGGCGGGCGCCGGGCGCGGCGAGTCGCATTCGATGGCCAGGGTGACCGAGCGGGTGTCGGCGTCGAAGTCCAGGTTGATGCCCGTCGCCGGGTCCAGCTGCTCGCCGCTGCGGGTGATGAGCTCGGCCTGGAACGGCGTGCTGCCCTCGGTGTGCCGGCAACCCACGGCGACGCCGGCCTGGTAGGCGTCGGTGCCCGACCGCGTGAACCGCACGAACAGCGGATCGGCGGCGTTGTCCCGCTCGTAGCTGCAGCAGTCTTCCCAGTCGGGGGCCGAGAACTGCTGCAGTTCGACGGTGAAGCAGTCGTCGCAGGGGCCGCAGCCGGCGAGCAGGGCGAGCAGGGCGAGCGGGATCAGCAGGAGCAAACGCATGGGCGCAGCCTGCGGCGCGGCGGGCGTGGCGGCAAGGGCCGTCAGGTGGCCGGGTCCTGCAGGGTCTCGTCGAAGAAGTCCACGTAGGGCCCAGCGCCTTGCGGGAAGCCGTAGTCGAGCTTGAGCACGGGCACCAGGGCGGTGTCGTAGCGGTTGACCAGGTCCTGCCAGGGCGCCAGCCCCGGGACGAAGCCCTCCAGGTACTCGGGCACCCCCTCATCGGCGCGCCGCACCTCGGTGTCGATGTCGGTGACCAGGGAGTTGAAGGCATCGACCGCGCGAATCAGGAGGCCCCCCTTGTTTCCGCCGGCCGAGTGGCCGAGGTAGCCGACGCGTTCGGGGTCGATGGCCGGCAGGGCCCGCAGCACCTTGTGCAGCAGGAGGATCTCGTAGGCGTGGAGGCCTTGCTGGGTGAAGCCGGCGAGGAGCAGCTCGCGGTTGAGCGAGGACTGGGCCGCGTTGGCGTACATCATCCGGTTGTCGATGGTCGCGACGTGCACGCCGGCGTCGACCAGCGACAGGGCGTCGAACGCCTCGGGCCAGTCGGCGGCTTCGGTGGCGTGGCCGTGGACCGCCAGGACGGCGGGGGCCGGGCCCACCGCGTCGGCGTAGTGGATTCGCGCGAAGAAGCTGCCGACCCAGGGGTCTTCGAGCAAGTACTCGTCGACGCGGCCGCCCCAGGCCTCGCCCGAGTAGGTGCGCAAGGCCCGCGTGGGGGTCTGCTCCAGTGCGTCGAAGAGAAACCCGACTCCCCACGCATCGGCGATGGCGTGGGGCAGCTCGCCGGCGGAGTCATCGAGGCGGGCAGGCATGGCCAGGAAGCCGTCGATCGTGTCCTGCAGCGACGACTCATCGGTCAGGTGGCCGTGCTCCCATGCCAGACCGATGAACGCGCGGTAATCCCCATCGCAGGCGTCGTCCATGGGGTTGGTGCAGGCTCCTCCCCCCGGCGCCTCTTCGAACACCACGGAGTCGGGCACCCCTCGGAAGACCCACCGGTTGTCGGTCGCCGTCGGGGCCTCGAACGGGAAGGAGGGGTTCTGGGGGGCGCTGCCGACGCCGAAGGCGGGGGGAGGCTCCGTGTCCCGGGCGGCGCGTTCGAACGCCGCGTCGGGGGTGGAACAGGCGCTGAGCAGGGCAGCGGAACCGAAGAGGAACCAGGGGCCAGTCACGCGGGTCATGGCGCAGACCTCCCGACCGCCGGAGTCGGCGCGTCGCGGACCGCGCCGACTGCAACCGGCGTGCCCAATCTGTTGGGGCGGGTCAGGCGCTCAGCTCCTCGACGTCGTCGTCGTAGCCCTCGTCGTCCTCGAAGTCCTCGTCGTCGTCGTCGTCGAACCCGTCCTCGAAGTCGTCGTCGTCGTCGTCGTCGCCCATCTCCTCGCGGCGGTGGGCCTCGAACTCTTCGTCAGCCTCGTCGTCGTCCTCGTCGTCGTCCTGATCCGCGAACGTGGTGCTGAAGTCGTCGTCGTCGTCGATGTCGTCCATCGCGCGCAGGTCGAACAGCAGGTCTTCGAGGTCGATGTCCTCGGCGCTGCAGAGCTCCGCGAGCGTGTAGTCGGCGAACCGAACGGGGCGGCGAATTCCGTACCAACTCAGCACGTCGCGGGCGTCGCGGTGGCGGGTGAGGATGGCCTGGAGTCGGGTCACGGGTCGGATTCGCATGGTGGTGTCTCCGGGGGCGTCCGGTCGCCCCGTCGTGCCCCGAAAGAGCAAACCGCGTGCCAGCCCGAATCGACCCGACTCGGCGCCGAAACCCGACGTCTCGGGGGCAATTCGCCCCGTGGGCGGCATTTCGTCGGGGCACTCCGCCCCACGACGCCCCCGCGGGATAGGCTCCGCGCCATGACGTCAGCGCCCGAGCGCGGATCCCTCCTTCTCATCGGCCAGGACCGGCGGTTCTCCAGCGGTCTGATCGAGGCGCTCCAGCGCAAGGGGTTCCAGGCCGAGCACGTCGAGGACTTGAGCGACGCGGTGCTGCACGCCGCAGCCAGCCGCTTCGACGCCGCACTGCTCTCCCTGGAGCCGGACATCTCCGCGGCCGTCGAAGCGTGCGAGGGGTTGAGGGCCGAGCGTCCCCTGCTGCCCGTGCTGGTGCTGGCCAGCGATCCGAAGCTGGACGGCGCGCTGGCCGCCATGCGGGCCGGCGCCTACGACTACCTGACCTGGCCGCTGCCCGTAGACGCCCTCGTGCTGACGCTCGATCGCGCCATGGCCCACCGCAAGCTCCGGCGAGAGGTCCGGCGGCTGCAGCGGGAGCTGAATCCGTCCGTCGAGTTCGGCGACATCATTGGAGAAAGCCCGGCCATGCGCTCGGTATTCTCTCTGCTCCACCGGGTCAAGAACAAGAACAGCTCGGTGCTGCTCACGGGCGAGACGGGCACCGGCAAGGAAGTGGTCGCCCGGGCGCTGCATGCCGCCGGCAAGCGGGCAGCGAAGCCGTTCGTCGCGGTGGACTGCGCGGCGATCCCCGAGGGCCTGCTCGAGTCGGAGTTGTTCGGTCACGCGAAGGGAGCCTTCACCGACGCGCGTCAGGCTCGGCGGGGGCTGTTCCAGCAGGCAGACGGCGGCACGCTGTTCCTGGACGAGCTCGGCGAGATGCCCCTGTCGTTCCAGTCGAAGCTCCTGCGGGCGTTGCAGGGGCGGCGGGTCCGGCCCGTGGGCAGCGACCAGGAGGTCGAGATCGACGTGCGGCTCATCGCCGCGACGAACCGCGACCTGGAGGCCATGGCGGCCGAGGGCACCTTCCGCGAGGACCTCTTCTACCGCGTCAACGTCATCCACCTGGAGCTGCCGCCTCTGCGCAGTCGAGCCGGCGACGTGCTGCTGCTCGCCCACTTCTTCATCGACCAGATCTGCCGACGCCTCGATGAGCCCGTCCCCGAACTCACCGACGAGGCCGCCCACCGCCTCGTCGACTACCCCTGGCCGGGCAACATCCGCGAGCTCGAGAACGCCATCGAACGGGCCATCGCCCTGTGCTCCCAGACCGAGATCGTCCTCGATGACCTGCCCGCGCGCGTGAGGGGCTATGAGCCGCAGCATGTCCTCGTTGCCGCGGGCGACCCCGAGGAGCTGGTGACGCTGCGCACGATGGAGGAGCGGTACGTCCGGCGGGTCCTGGCGGCGGTGCAGGGTCGACGCGGTGAAGCCGCGAGGATCCTGGGCATCGACCGCAAGTCGCTCTACCGCAAGATGCTCCGGTTCGGGATGGCCGCGGAGTCCGAGGGCAGCTGACCGAAGTGGCACGGGCTCTGCACGGGGGGCCGCGGGCGCCGCACCGGCGCTGGTGAGGCTTCCGATGCCCCAGATCCCCTCCGTCGAGCGATTCCTTCCCGGCCACTTCGACGTGGACCGACACCACTACCCGAAGGTCGTGCACGCGCACCTGCACCCGCAGCTGCGGCACTTCATGACGCTGGGCAACGACCGCATCGCCGAGCGGGTCTCGCACCTCCACCCCAAGGCCGACCCCGCGTTCGTCAGCTCGATCCTGTCCGAGCCCATGAAGCACTTCCGCTGGGGCGGCGCCGATTTGCTCCCGGTCACCGACGACAGCGGCCGGCGCCAGATGGTCGTCATCGAGACGAACTCCTGCCCGTCGGGCCAGAAGTCCATGCCCCGGGCGGACGAGGAGGACGAGCGCGGGGGATACCGGCGCCTCATCGAGGGCGCGTTCCTGCCGCTGCTCAAGCGGCGCCGGCTGCCCGAGGGGGGCCTCGCCGTCCTGTTCGACAAGAACCCCATGGAGACCTCGGGGTACGCCGCCACCATGGCCGACCTGACCGGCGAACCCGTGGATCTGGTGCCCTGCTTCGACGGCGACCCCGACCCCAGCCACCGCTTCGACGACGGGGTCCTGCACATCCGCCGCGATGGCCAGTGGCACCCCATCCGCGCCGCGTTCCGGTACGTCACGCAGCGGCCGTGGAACCGGATCCCGCCCACCACCCGCACCGCCATGCTCAACCCGATCCTGGCCTGCCTCGCCGGCGGCCGGAACAAGCTGCTGGCCGCCAAGGCCTACGACATGCTCGACGCGGAGCTGCGGCCCCGGGGGCTGGGCATCGACACCCCCGAGACCATCTGGGATGTGTCGCTGAGCGAGGTCCCCATGTGGGTGCAGCGCATGGGCGGGGTCGCGGCGGTCAAGAACCCGTACTCCAACGCGGGCCAGGGCGTCTGGACCATCACCAACGAGGCCGAACTGGCCGCCTTCAAGGCGCTGGACCACCCCTACGACCGCTTCATCGTCCAGGCGCTCATCGGCAACTCGTCGTGGTCTTCCATCGGGCGCTCGGGTCGCCTGTTCCACGTGGGCACGCTCCCCGACAAGCGCTGCCGCATCCACGTCGCCGACCTGCGGCTCATGATCGGCAACGGCCCCAACGGATTCTTCCCCGTCGCCATGTACGCCCGGCGAGCCCGGGAGCCCCTGGCCCGCACCCTCACCGGCACCGACGACTCGTGGGCCATGCTCGGCACGAACCTCTCGGTCAAGCGCCCCGACGGCGGCTGGGACTCCCAGACCGAGCGGCTGGTTCTCATGGACACTCGAGACTTCCACCGGCTGGGGTTGGGGCTCGACCACCTCATCGACGCCTACCTGCAGACCGTGCTGTCCGTGACCGCGATCGACCGCATGTGCGAGCGTCTGCTGAACTCCAAGGGCCGGTTCCGCCAGCGGCTGTTCAGCACGCTGACCCCGGACCCCACCCTGCTGTCGGAGCTTGCGGTTGTCGCGAAGCCGCCGGAGGCCTCATGAACACCCCCACCGTCTCTCCGCGGCTGAACCTGGCCCTGATCCCCCCGGGGACGATGGGTCGCCAGCTGATCACCCTGGCCCAGGACGCCATGGGCCGGCCGATGCGTGTTCCCCTGCTGATCGCCCGGGGCCGCCGGCCCGGCCCCGTGTTCGGCATCACCGCCGCGCTGCATGGCAACGAGATCAACGGCATCCCGGTGCTGCACCGCCTGTTCAACGACATCGATCCCGCCAAGCTCCGGGGCACGGTCGTCGGCGCGGTCGTGATGAACGTGCCCGGCTTCCTCCAGAACGAGCGGTGGTTCCACGACGGGACGGACCTGAACCACAAGTTCCCCGGCAGCCCGACGGGCGATGCGGCCAGGCAGTACGCGCACCGGATCCTGGACCGCGTGGTGTCCGGCTTCGACTACCTCGTCGACCTGCACACGGCGAGCTTCGGGCGCACCAACAGCCTCTACATCCGCGCCGACCTCGAGCACGACGTCACGAGCCGCATGGCGCGGCTGATGCGGCCCGAGCTGCTGCTGCACAACCCGGCGTCCGACAAGACGCTCCGCGGGGCGGCGATGGAGCTGGGCATCCCCGCCATCACGGTGGAGATCGGCAACCCGCAGCGGTTCCAGGCGCGGTACATCCGCCTGACGCTCCAGGGCATCCGAGCGCTCCTGGGCGAGTTCGGGCTCCTCCCGCGCAAGAAGTACGCGGACCGGCCGACGCCGATTGTCTGCCGCTCATCCGGTTGGCTCTACACCCAGGAGGGCGGCCTGCTGACCGTTCTGCCGGACCTCCTCGACCGGGTCGAGGAGGGCGAGGTGCTGGCCCACATGACGAACATCTTCGGCGACCGCGTCGAGGAGTTCCGGGCGCCGAGCGCCGGCGTGGTCATCGGGCGCTCGGTGAACCCCGTTGGCGGCAGCGGCGCGCGGATCCTGCACCTGGGCCACCCTGCCGCCGAGAGCGACGGCTTCCGAATCACGTAGGGCGACTCAGTCGTCGTCGCCCAGCTGCTTGGACAGAGCCACGAACTCGAACCAGCCGCGCTTCTTGAAGAACCACACCATGGCCGCGCCCGAGGTGATCATGACGAACAGCAGGATCGGGTAGCCGAAGGGGTTCTTCAGCTCGGGCATGTTCCAGGGCGACGCCGGGTCGAAGTTCATGCCGTACAGGCCAGTCAGGAAGCTCAGCGGCAGGAACACCGCGCCCACCAGCGTCAGCAGGCCCATGACCTCGTTCATGCGGAAGCTGATGGCCGACAGGTAGCCATCCATCAGCCCACCGACCTGCTCGCGGTAGCTCTCGGCGATGTCCAGGACCCGCAGGGAGTGGTCGAAGACGTCGCGCAGGTACGGGCGCGTCTCGGGCGCGATGAGCGCGATGTGCTCGCCCTGCAGCGCGGCGACGGCGTCGCGCATGGGCCACACGGCGCGGCGCAGGCGGATGAGGGTGCGGCGGGCTTCCTTGATGCGCGCCAGCGTGTCCTTGGTGGGGCGCGCCAGGACCGCGCTCTCGAGGTCGTCGAGGCGGTCGCCGAACTCCTCCAGCATGGGGAAGCAGTGGTCGACGATGGCGTCGATGATGGCGTAGGCGAGGAAGTCGACGCCCGTGCGGCGGACCTGCCGCTGGGGGTTGCGCAGGCGGTCCCGCACCGGGTCGAAGGGGTCGCCGGGCATCTCCTGGATGGTCAGGACGAAGTCGGGGCCCAGGACGAGGTTCAGCTGCTCGCCGACGAGGCCGTGGTCGTCGGCGTCCCACCGCAGCATGCGCAGGACCACGTAGAGGTGGCCTGGGTACTGCTCGACCTTCGGGCGCTGGTGCGGCGTGCTCAGGTCCTCGACGACCAGGGGGTGGATGCCGAAGGCCTCGCCCAGGGCGCGGAGGCGCTCGCCGGAGCCCAGACCGTTGACGTTGATCCAGACGTTGGGCCAGCGCCCGCGCACCGCGGCGAGCTGCGCGGCGTCGACGACCTCCAGCTCCTCGAACTCGTCGGGGCCGTAGCCGAACACGTGGATGCTCGGGGCATCGGCGTCGGGCGGCAGCCGAAGGGTGCCCGGCGGGAGGCCAGGCGGGCGGGGCAGGCGCGCGGTGCGATCGGGCATGGGTGGTCCCTTCGAGTCGGCGCCGACACTACGCCGGCATCGGGGCCTCCCGGCCCTGGTTCAGGTCGAGGTCCCGGTACTGCAGGTCCGGGGTCTTGATGCCCGCCTGGCGCAGGGCCGACTTCACGCGGTCCGTGACGTCGGACGAGAACGTCTTCTCGAAGCGGGCGTCGATCACGTAGGCCTTGAGGCGGATCACGGTGACGAACCGCTCGCCCAGGAACTCGTCGCTGAGCAAGGTGACGACGGGCTTCTCGAGGTACGTGTAGGCCGAGGTGAGGGCGCTGTCCTCGACCAGCTCCTGGGCGCGCTTGTAGTCCTCGCCGGGCGCGATGTGGAACGGCACCACGACCATGCAGTCCAAGGCGCCGGCGTTGGCGCTGGCCACGGCTTCGGACAAGAAGACGGAGTTGGGGATGGTGACCAGGTTGTCGTCCAGCGTGACAATGCGGACCGAGCGCAGCCCGATCTCCGTCACCTCGCCGTAGAAGCCCTGGAACGAGACCCGGTCGCCAACCTGGAACGGGCGGTCGAACAGCAGGATCACGCCGGCCATGAGCGAAGCGAGCAGGTCCTTGAAGGCGAAGCCGAAGGCCACGCCGACGGAGCCGGCGACGGCGAACAGGGCCTCGGACTCGAGCACCAGAACGCTGGAGACCGTGGCGCCGAAGAGCACGAAGTAGACGGCGAAGCGCAGCAGGGCCGAGATCTGCTTGAGCAGGAGGCGGCGCTCGTTGAGGCGCTCGCCCAGCTGGTCGAGCCAGTTGGTGGCCAGGCGCAGGCCCACGATGCCGCCGGCGATGACCAGCAGCGCGAGGGGGATGCCCTCGACGTCGATGAACCGGAGGAGGCTCGGGGACGGATCCATGTCAGCTCCTCCCGTAGACGAAGTGGCGGCGCTTCAGGGTCTGGACGACGCCGGGCATCGCCGCCAGCGAGAGGCGGTACCGGTGCTCGCCGTCGGGGACGACGACCTCCCGGTCGCCCAGGAGCCGCAAGGCCGGGCGGACAGCGCCCAGGGGCAGGTTGGCGACCTCGGCCACCTCCTGGGCGTTGAGGGAGACGTGCACATCGAGCGCGGCGCCGATGAGCTGCTGCACGTCGCTGAGCGACGCCTCGCCCATCTCCAGGAGCCGGTCGACGCCGGTCAGGTAGAGCGTCTTGCCTTCGGGCAGGGCGCGGAGGCAGCCCAGAAACAGCTGCGTCGCGACCCCCGGGTTGCCCTGGGATGCCTCGGCGAGGAGGCGGAAGTAGGCGACGGTGGCCCGCTCGCGGTCGCCTTCGGGATCGCCGCTGACCGTGCCGGGGCGGACGAGGCCGCCCAGGTAGAGGCGGCAGCCGGCTTCCTCGACGGCGGCGAACAGCGCTTCGCGCAAGGCCGCACCGCTGCGGCGGGGCAGCTCGAGGACCGCCTGGAACGCGTCGGGGTTGAGCACCCGGCGGAGGCGAGCGAGGTAGCGCCAGGCGGGGGCGTGGGCGGTGAACAGCCAGAAGTGCCGGCGGTCGGTCTGGCCCGAGATGTCGAGCAGCGCCTGCACCGCCGAGAAGCCGCCCACCTGCCGCAAGAAGGCGAACTCCAGGTCTTCGACCACGAACACGGTCGGGGGCCGCTCCATCAGCGACTCCAGCACCGCCGGCGCGGTCGGAGGGCAGTCCAGCTCTGTGCCCAGCCACGACAGCAGGGCCGCCTCGTTCAGGACCCGGTTGGGGACGGAAAGGACCTTCGATCCCATGTCGCGCCGCTCGCGGTCGGCGGTGCTGTCGGCGGTGCTGTCGGCGGCGCTGTCGGCGGTCGACTCGGCAGCGCTGGTCGCCCACGCCCGCGCCCAGCGACCCTTGCCTTGCCCGGGGTAGCCGATCACGGCGATGAGGCCGCGGGCGTCGGTGTTGTCGCGCCACCGGCCGAAGCACTCGTGGGCGCGGTCGGGGAGATCCGAGGGCGCGCCCAGGTCCGCCTTCACCGCGGCCTCGATCAGGCGGTGGCGGAGGCCCGGGGGCAGCGCCGCTTCGGCCGCCGACGCCGTCGCGCCGCTGTCCTTGCCCCGCCGCTCGACGATGCCCACCAGCGAGCCGATCCAGGTCCCGTCGCGGGCGGAGCCCCGCAGCAGCTGCCACCCCCGGTGGCCCGCGAGCCAGCAGATGCCGAGCGCGGAGCGAACCGGGCGGGTCAGCGTCGGCGTGCCCCGGGGGTTCGCGATCCAGCCGCGGAGGCCACTGGTGTCGGGGCCCGCCGCGGTGGCGGCGCGGATGGTGGGCTCCACCCGCCAGAGCTGGACGAGCAGCGTCGCCGCAAGCAACCAGCCAAACACGAGGCCAGCGAGGGCTCCCAGGGCTTCGGTTCCCAGCAGGTTGATGGCGAGGAACTCGGCGAACGCCGACGCCAAGGCCAGCAGGAGCAGGGCGCGCACGGACCGCTGGGCTCGCTTCCAGCTTGCTCGGCCCAGTCGGAAGAAGGCGGGGCGGCCCTCATCGCGGGGCGCCACGGCCAGGTTCACGAGCCCCGACAGCATCTTGTAGAGCGCCACGAGCCGCGCGAGGATCAGCAGCGCCGCGAGCTCCGGCAGGCGCAGCCGGGTGGGAGCGATCAACAGCGTGAGGGCGACGAGGTCCGTCAGCGCCCGACCCACCTTGACGGCCGAGGCCTCGAACGGCCCGAAGTCGGCGGGCAGCAAGCCGCCGCTTCGACGGGCGGCCCGCTCGGCGGCCGGGGAAACCCAGCCCTGCACGCCCGACCGGAGCCACCACCAGACCAGGAAGCCGGCCACCACCCAGAACGAGCTCACCGCGGCGGCGCTGATCGTCGCCCAGGTCCGGCCGCTGTCGCGGAGCCCCTGGGCCTGGGCCACGCGGCCGGCGAGGATCTGGCGGAGGTTCGGCAGCAGCAGCGAGACCTCGACCTGGGCGTCGCTCAGCATCGCGTCGCGGTCGCGAGCGATGACGGCGCGCGGCGTGATGCCGCGGTAGCGGCGGCGGTCCTCCTTGGCACGCTGCAGTCGGGTCAGGATCCCCGAGGCGTGCTCGGCGTGGGCGCGGTCGAGCAGGGTCAGCGCCTCCACCTGCCGGTCCAGGGCGGCGGTCCACCCGGCGACCGCGCCGCTCAGATCCCCCGGCAGCTCCCCGTCGGCGAACTGCTCGGTCAGCGCGTTCGCGGAGAGAACCTCCGCTCGCTGGGACGCCACCCGCGCCAGCCCTTCGGCCCGCAGTTGCTCGTCCTCCAGGGCTTCGCCGCGGGCGCGCAGGGCCTCGCGCCGCAGCTCCCGGATCAGGTCGCGCAGCTCGACCCAGGCGTCCTCGGCGGTGTGGCTGCGAGCCGGGTCCAGGGCCGCCATCTGCAGGACGGCGCGGTAGTGGCCGGCGACCTGATCGAGTCGCTGATCGATCCCCTCGCGGAGCTGCTCCCGATCCACGATCTCCTGCTCGGTGGTCTCCCACTGCCGCTGGGCCTGGGCCTGGGCTTCGGCCGCGCGCTCCAGCACCTCGGCGACGCGGTGGCTGCGCACGTCGCTTGCTTCGCGGCGGGCCTCCTCGGCTTGACGCCGGGACTCCTCGGCGGCCTCGTTGGCCTTGCGCTTCTCCTCTTCGGCGAGGCGGCGCGTCGACAGGGCCTGGAGCTGACCGGCTTCGACCAGGTCCCGCGGCAGCGGCCCCACCTCGGCCGCCTGCACCGCGGCTCGCCAGGCGCTCAGCGCGGCGCCGAGGGCCGGGTCGTCGGTGGCCACGAACTGCAGCGTGGCCACCGCGGCTTCGAGGGGGCTGGCGGAGCCGTCCTGGAGCGCGGTGGTCGCTGCCGGCGGCAGGTCCGGGGCGGTGCCGAGGATGGCCGCGCGCCGCGTGACCGCCACGATCTCGTGGAACCGGGCGGCGAGATCCTGCAGCCCCACGGCGCGGGCGAGGGCGGCGGGCTTGTCGGCTTCGGCGGCGAGCAGGAACGCCGCGTCGGCGGTGCCGGCCTGTCGACCCAAGGCGGCGCGCACGGCGTCGAGCTCCGACTCCTGAAACGCGACGTGGTCGGTTGCCAGAGCCCGCAGCAGGAGCAGGGTCGAGCGCTCCGCCTGGTCGTGCTCCGACTCGGCCGCCCACGCCTCGGCGCGTCGGGCGGCGGCGGCGACGGTGCGGTCCTCGTCGGCGAACGGGGGCAGCGGGAGGCTGCGTTCCTGCACCCGGGCGAGGGCGGCGTCGTCCAGGTCGGCGAGGCGACGGGCGAGCCAGGTCGGCGACCCGAGCGGGGCGTCGGCGAGGGCCGGGTAGGCCAGATCGAGGCGGACCTGGCCCGCCGTGAACGCTCGGGCCAGGTCCACGCGAGCGACCGCCGAATCGCGGCGAGCGGCCCATTGGGGGGCAAGCTCCGTGGTCCAGCGAGCCCAGGCGGCTTCGGGGTCCTCGGGCTCGGGGGGCGACGCCGGCGCGACCTCCGCGGCCGGGGCGGGCTCGGACGCGGATTCGTCCTGGGCCGCGGCCGGGAGCGCGACCAGCAACGCGACGGCCAGCGTCAGGAGCTGGGGGGCCCGCGCGCGGAGGGCTGCAAGGGCGATGGCCAAGGGGCGGGTCCGGGGCGAAGGGTGGCGAGGCCAGGGGGACGTTCCCCCCCAGACTAGAGGGCCGAGCCGATCGCCACGACCGGCGGCCCGAAGAACCCCCGCGGACCCCGAGTCGGGGACCGCCCGCGGAGCCTCTGGCGCGCCGCCCTGGCTTGCACGCCACGCCACGCCGCCCCAGGCTCCCCCCGTGAACGCTCCCCTCACCTGCCCCGCCTGCGGCCACGAACAAGCGACGGGCGACGAATGCGGCGCCTGCGGCGTCATCTTCCGCAAGTGGAGCTCCCGCATGGCGGCGTCGACGTCGCCCGGCGGCCCCGCCGAAGCGCCTCCGGCGGGGCGGTGGCTGGCGGTGGGGGTCGGCGCGTTCCTGCTGCTGTCGGGGCTGGCCCTGGGGCTGGCCTGGCGGTCGACGTCCGCGGTGGGCGACACCGACGCTGCGGCGGCAGGCACCCACCTCGTCCGCAAGCACGCCCGGGTCCGGCAGATCCTGGGCGCCGAAGACTCCGCCGACCTGGTCTTCGGAGCCGTGCGCGGCCGCCTGCACGGCGACGCCGGCGAGCGCCAGGCCGACCTGCAGTGGACCGTCGAGGGCCCCCGCGGCGAAGGGCGCGCCAGCATCACCGCCGTGGAGACCGCCGCGGGCTGGGATGTACGCAGCGCCTTGTTCCGCACCCCCGACGGCGACGTGCTCACGCTCGACACGCCCCGGCCGAGGGCCGTCGCGGTGCCCGAGCCCGCCGAGGAAGAGGCCGTCGACCCCGACGCCCCCTCCCCCGAAGCCGTCGCCCGCGCCGCCGAGCTGACCCGCCTGCTCGCCCTGGACGACGAAGCCGAGCCAGAGCCCGGCACGCCCGTCCGGGAGCTGGTGGCCAACGTCCCGCGCCCCGATGCCCTCGACGAGTCCCTGCCCGGCGAGTCCCGGGAGCTCGCCCTGTCGGCGCCCCCCGGCGACGGCGGCTACGCCGGCTGGTACCGGGGAGCCGAGGGACTGGAGCGGGCCCTGGAAGAGCGGGCGACGCGCCCGGCCCCCCTGCTGCTCTACTTCCACGCGGAGTGGTGCGGCTACTGCCGGCGGCTGGAGAAGGACTACCTCGCCGCCGCCCCCGTGCGGGAGGTGCTGGGCCGCGTGATGCGGGTCGAGATCGCCCCCGAGGACGGCGAAGCGGCCATCGCGGTCGCCCGCCGCTTCGACGTGAAGGGCTACCCCACCGTGCTCGTGATGCCCGCGGGCACGGAGCAGACGACCCGGGTGCACCCGTTCCGCGCGGGCCGCTCGATCCTGCCCCGCCAGTTCGCCACCGAAGTGGAGACCGCCGCGGGGCTCGCCACGCGCTGACCTGGGGCGGGATGCCCCGAGCCGGGGGCGGATAGCCTCAGGCCGACCGCCGCCAGGCGCGCCACCAGCGAAACCCGATCGCGGGGTCGGCGGCGACCACCATCATCGTGTTGTCGTCCGCTGCGCCGTCCGATGCCGCCAGCAGCGCGTCGACCGCGTCGGCGCCCGCGGCCCGCAGGTTCTGCGCCAGTTCGACCGCGTCGACCTGCTCGGTGAGGCCGTCGGTCGCCAGCAGGAACCGGTCGCCGCGCCGCGCCGCGTGGGTCGACAGGTCCGCCTGCGCCTCCGGCGAGCGGCCCAGGCTGCGCGTCAACACTGCGCCCAGGGCACCCCTTCGCACTTCGTCGGCCGTAGCGAACCCCTGGCGCGCGACCTCCTCGGCCAGGGAGTGGTCAACGGTCAGCGCGACGAATCCCTCCCGCCCGAGCTTGTAGACCCGACTGTCACCCACGTGAGCCACCAGAGCGACGTCGTCGGGGACCCACAGCACCGCGATGGTGGTGCCCATGCCGCGCTTCGAGGCCTCCCGGGAAGCCTCGAAGACGGCCCGCGCCGACTCATTCAAGGCCGCCCGGAGCACCGACGTTCGAGCCTCGACCGAGAGGCGGTGTGCCTTGCGCCCGCGTTCGGCCAGCTGGGCGCGCACGGACCGCTGCAGCACCGCGAGGCAAAGTTCGCTGGCGACCTCGCCGGCCCGGTGTCCTCCCATTCCGTCGGCGACGGCGACGAGGCCGAGATCCTCGCAGACCAAGAAGCTGTCTTCGTTGTGGGGACGGTCCGCCCCTTGGCGGCTAGCGGCATGAACTTGAACACCCATGAAACCTCCGGGGAACTCGAGGCCCAGCGCTGCACGGTCCGGGCCAGTTTCCTGGCGCTCGTTTCTGGCACGCACGCTGCAGCGCGGACCTCCGTCCTCAGCCCGGAGTTCCGCCATGCACGTCGCCTTCCTCGTCAATGGAATCGAAGACCTCAGCCCCACCCGCGCCACCACGCGGTTGCTGCACGGAGCCGCTCAGCGGGGCCTCGCCGTCGTAGTCGGCGGCGTCCAGGACCTGAGCCTGCGGCCGGACGGGCGGGTCGTCCTCCACGGCCGGACCGTCGTCCCCCAGGACGACGACGCCGCGTCCGTGACGGCGATCCAGCTGGCGGCCCCCGCGGCGGTGCCACTGGGGCTGGGCGACGTGCTGATGATGCGCACCAACCCGCCGCGGGACCCCGGCCGAGAGCCTTGGCACGCGGCGGCGCTGGACCTTGCCCGCATCGCCCGGGATGAGGGAGTGGTGGTCCTCAATGGGCCCGACGTCCTGGCTCGAGCAAGCAGCAAGCTTGACCTGGTTGGCCTGCCGGCGCGCCTTCGGCCCGCCACCGCTCTGTGTTCGGGGCGGGGGGAGCTGAGCCGCCTCTTGGACCAGTGGGGCGGGCGCGCCGTGCTGAAACCCTTGCGCGGCACCCGCGGCTCCGGCGTCATGCGAGTCGCCAAGACCCCCGGCGACGGTTGGTCGTCGCTCGCCGACGCGATGCCGATCCTCAGCCACGGCCCACTCTTGGCCCAGTCGTACATCCCCGAAGCCCCCGACGGAGACGTGCGCATCCTGATCCTGGAAGGGCGTGTTCTGCGGGTCGACGGCGTCGCGGCCGCCGTGCGACGAAAGCCCCAGAACGGCGAGTGGCGAAGCAACGTCCACCTGGGGGGCGTAGCCGCGCCCGCCAACTGGACACCCGAGCTCGCTCGGGTAGCCGACGACACAGCCCGGGAGCTCCGGGGCCAAGGTGTCTTCTTTGCCGGCATCGATGTGGTCGGCAGCCGGGTGGTGGAAGTGAACGTCTTCTCGCCCGGCGGCCTGGGCAACATCGAGGCCAGCACGGGGCGGGACTTCACGCGCTGCGTGCTGGACGCGATGCAGGCCCGGATGCAGCGCAGCCTTCAACAGAACCGGCGCTAGCGCCGGCGGCGGGTGGCCGTGGGCTCAGCGGCACACTAGGATTCCGCCGATCCCCCGGAGCCTGCCGTGAACCTCGAGATTCCCCTCGGCCTGACCTTCCTCGCCTACGGCGTGTGGGCCGCCCGGGCGTGGAAGAAGGACCCGGAACACAAGCGGTTCAAGAAGCTGCGCCGCAACACCGAGCGCTGGGGCGAGACCCCGGCGCTGGCGTACCACTGGGCGCTGCACGTCGGCATCCCTGGAGCGCTGGGCCTCGGGATCGTGGTCGGCTCGATCCAGGCCGGTCCCTGACGCAACGGAGCGCCCCATGAACGTCCGCCAGCAGCTCGAGCAGGCCATGAGCCAGCGCATCCTCGTCCTGGACGGCGCCATGGGCACCACGATCCAGGGCTACGGCCTGACCGAGGCCGACTACCGCGGCGAGCGCCTCGCCGACTGGCCCAGCGACCTCAAGGGCAACAACGACCTGCTGAACCTCACGCGGCCCGACGTCATCCGCGAGATCCACCAGCGGTTCGCCGACGCCGGCTCGGACCTGCTCGAGACGAACACCTTCAGCGCCAACGCCCTGTCCCAGGCGGACTACGGGCTGGAGGCGCTGTCGTACGAGATCAACGTCGAAGGCGCGCGCCTCGCCCGCGAGGTGGCCGACGCCGAGACCGCCCGGGACCCGTCCCGCCCCCGCTTCGTCGCCGGCGCCCTGGGGCCCACCACCCGCACCGCCAGCATCTCCCCCGACGTCAACGACCCGTCCGCCCGCAACGTCACGTTCGAGGAGCTGCGGGCGGCGTACTACGACAACGCCCGGGGCTTGCTGGACGGCGGCGCGCACCTGCTCCTGGTCGAGACGATCTTCGACACGCTCAACGCCAAGGCGGCCTTGTTCGCCATCGACGAGCTGCTCGAGCACCGCGGCGAGGCCGTGCCGGTGATGATCAGCGGCACGATCACCGACGCGTCGGGCCGGACTCTCTCAGGGCAGACGACGGCGGCGTTCTGGCACTCGGTGCGGCACGCCCGGCCGCTGACCATCGGCCTGAACTGCGCGTTGGGGGCGCCCCAGATGCGCCCGTTCGTCGACGAGCTGTCGCGCATCGCCGACACCTGGGTCTGCGCCTACCCCAACGCCGGCCTGCCCAACGAGATGGGCGAATACGACATCTCGCCCCACGACCACGGCGAGGAGCTGCGGGCGTGGGCCCAGGACGGGCTCGTGAACATCGTGGGCGGCTGCTGCGGCACCCGGCCCGACCACATCGCTCGGATCAGCGAGGTCGTGGCGGGGGTGAAGCCACGGGTCGTACCGCAGGTCGCGACGAAGATGCGGCTGTCGGGCCTGGAGCCGCTGACCCTGTGATCGCGGGGATCCTCGTCCTTGGAGGCGGCGGGCCGAGGGCTCGGAGGTCGCCGGTGAGGATGCTGCTGGTCCTGCTGCTTCTGGCGGGCTGCCGGGCGACGCCGGATCCGTTCGCGATCCAGGGCGCCGACGACGACGACGCAGCAAACGACGACGACGCAGCAAACGACGACGACTCGGCCGACGACG
>Ga0055584_100002733_pt1 | contig 17478 bp, 17 predicted proteins | sample OSDHelmetaG_FD_58716 | JGI IMG/M metagenome (GOLD analysis project Ga0055584, IMG submission 58716) | Pelagic marine sediment microbial communities from the LTER site Helgoland, North Sea, for post-phytoplankton bloom and carbon turnover... | ecosystem: Environmental > Aquatic > Marine >... | reverse complement strand
ACGAGGACCGTCAAGAAGCTTCGCCGGCCTTGTCCGCAACCTGAATATGGACGGCCCGCTGTTAGTCGGGGTGCTTCTGATCTGTGCATTCGGATTGTTGGTTCTCTACAGCGCGGCCGGGAAGAGTACTTATCTCATCGTTAATCAGGCAGTACGCCTCGGCGTCGCGATCGTTGCTATGTTCGTCGTTGCGCAACTGCCTCCGGATTTCCTGCGTCGTTGGACGCCCCTGGCGTACATCTCCGGTATCGTGCTGTTGGTGCTGGTACTAACCAAAGGCGATGTTGGTCAGGGCGCGCGACGCTGGCTCGATATTGGTGTTCGCTTCCAGCCCTCGGAGGCCATGAAACTTGCCGTTCCGATGATGACCGCCTGGTTTCTGCACGACCGTCAAATACCGCCCAGGCTTGCCCACCTGGCGATGATCGCCATCCTCATCGCCGTTCCAACACTTTTGATCGCCAAACAGCCGGACCTTGGTACGTCACTTCTTATTGCGGCATCCGGCATCATCGTCATCGTTCTGGCTGGCATGTCATTCAGACTGATTTTCGGTCTTGCTGCCCTGTCCGTGCCTGGCGCACTGGTCCTTTGGAACTTCATGCAGGACTACCAGAAACAGCGCGTACTGACCCTGCTCAACCCGGACAGCGACCCGCTCGGCGCGGGCTACAATATCATTCAGTCCAAAATCGCAATTGGCTCCGGCGGATTGTTCGGCAAGGGATGGACGAACGGGTCCCAGGCTCACCTCGAGTTCTTGCCGGAACGACACACTGATTTCATATTCGCGGTACTCGGCGAGGAATTCGGCCTGTTTGGCGTTGTGACCTTGCTGGCTCTTTACATGTTCGTTATCGGTCGCGGTCTCTATATTGCAGTGCAGGCGCACGATACATATTCGCGATTGCTGGCAGGCTCAATCAGCCTGACCTTTCTTGTCTACGTATTCGTCAACACCGCAATGGTGACAGGTCTCGTTCCTGTTGTCGGCGTGCCCTTACCGCTTGTCAGCTTCGGCGGAACATCAATGGTGACGCTGATGGCCGGATTCGGTATTCTGATGTCGATTCACTCACACCGGAAATTGCTGCCACACTAATGAAACCCATTCGCTTTGTTCTTCTCGCCGCATTTCTTCTCTCAAACACGCCAGTCATCGCTGCCGACACCTCTGCTGTCAATCTCCAGCAGGCGAACGTCGCCGCATTCATTGACGAGATGGTCGAAGAGCACGGTTTTGACCGCGCCGAACTGCGCGCCGTGCTCAACCAGGCCCAAATCAAACAGACCATCATCAAGAAAATCTCCACGCCAGCAGAACGAACGCTGACCTGGGCTGAATACCGGAAGATCTTTATTACCAAGGAACGCATTAACGTCGGCGCGACGTTTTGGCGGGAAAACAAAGAAATGCTCGAGCGAATCGAACTCGAAACGGGCGTACCGATCGAGATGATAGTTGGCATTATCGGTGTAGAAACCTATTTCGGACGAATTACCGGCAAAGACCGGGTCATCGACGCATTGGCAACGCTGGCGTTCGAATATCCGCCGCGCTCCACTTTCTTTCGAAAAGAGCTGAGAGAGTTTCTAATTCTCGCGCGCGAGGAAGGAATCGATCCAACAGAGCCGATGGGATCGTACGCGGGCGCGATGGGACGGCCGCAGTTTATGCCATCGAGTTTTCGAGCCTACGCAGTTGACTCTACGGGCGACGGCAAAAGAGACATCTGGAATAACTGGGCCGATGTTGCTGGCAGCGTCGCCAACTATTTTCTCGCGCACAGGTGGCGCGTCGGTGAAGAGGTTGTCGCACAGGCAACGCTCAGCTCGGACTGGAGCGGCCCGCTACCTTCGCCCACCAATACACTCAAAGCGACGGATACGATTGAGACTTTGAGCAAGAAAGGCGTCATGTTCGTGACCGACCTTGGCGCAGACACCAAGAGCCAGCTATTGAGCTACGAAGGTGACTCCGGAATGGAGTACTGGGTCGGCTTTCATAATTTCTTCGTGATCACGAAATACAACCGCAGCGTAATGTATGCGCTCGCGGCGCATCAATTGGGACAAATGATTTCAATGGAAGCTGGCGCCAATGCATCTTAGCGTGCGGCGTTTGCTCAGGTTTTCGCTCGCATTTGGTCTGACCGGCATTTTGGCAAGCTGTGGCGGCACCAAAACAAAAGAAGACGGGCCAGGCAGCGGCCACATACCCGATTTGCCGGGCAACGCCGTCCCGCGACCGGAACCGCATAGCAAATACGGTAACGGACGCGATCTGGGCAACGGCCCCCAGTACGAGGTGCTCAATAAGACCTATACAGTCATGCCGACCAGCGCCGGCTATCAGGAGCGCGGCGTGGCGTCCTGGTATGGCGCAAAATTTCACGGCAACCTGACCTCTAATCGAGAGGTCTATGACATGTACGAGATGACGGCCGCGCACAAGACCTTGCCGTTGCCGACCTACGTAAGGGTCAGAAATCTCCGCAACGATAAAGTTATTGTCGTTCGGGTGAATGACCGCGGTCCTTTCGTGCACAACCGCATTATTGATTTATCGTACTCGGCGGCGCTGAAACTCGACATGGTTCGAGATGGAACCAGCCTGGTTGAAGTGACGGCAATTAACTTCGATCATAGCGGCAACGTTCAAGGCGGAGGAGAACAGCCCACCCGAGCTGTTTCGGCAACACAGCCGCCGGCAGTAGCGGCAAGCGTTGTTGAAGCGAGGCAGATTTTCGTTCAGGTGGGTGCCTTCGGTGATCGAGAGAATGCTGACCGCCGTCTCGCAATATTGTCGCAGTCGGGTATCGCTGGCGCCTTCATCCACGAAGACTCAGCGAGCGACCCATCCCTGTATCGCGTTCGTGTCGGACCGGTTATGGGCGTGGATCACTTCGACCGACTTGTCGAGGAACTTGAAGGCCTCGGCATCAATGACCCTTACCTAATTTCTGAGTAGCCGCGTACAATACGCGCCGACCCGGCTTTTTTTCAATCAGAGGCAACATGTCCCTACGATTTATCAGCGCATTCGCAATTCTTGTTTTCCTTTCATCTTCAGTAGTTTGTGCCGCGCTTATGCCCACGCCGGCGGCGCCTATTATCGGTGCAAAGAGTTATCTGGTCATCGACAGCACAACGGGTCATGAAATAGCGGCGTTGAATCCCGACGAGTCGCTGGCCCCGGCCAGTCTGACGAAGATCATGACGACCTACGTTGTCTTCAGCGCATTGCAGCAGGGTCAGATAAGCCTCGAAGAAGAGGTAACGGTCAGCGAGAAAGCATGGCGCACCGAAGGCTCGCGGATGTTTATCGAGGTTGGCACGCGTGTGAGTGTTCAGGAACTCATTATCGGCATGATTGTGCAATCCGGGAACGACGCCAGTGTCGCCCTGGCCGAGCATATCGCCGGCAGCGAAGCCGTATTCGCGGAGATGATGAACCAGCACGCGAAGGTCATCGGCATGAATTCAAGCAACTTTAAGAACGCGACCGGTTTGCCAGCCGACGGTCATAGAACGACCGCACGCGACCTCGCCATCCTGGCCCGCGCAATTATAGAAAATTTTCCGGAGTACTACGGAAAGTGGCACTCGCTTAAGGAATACACCTATAACGACATTAAGCAAAGCAATCGCAACTCACTGCTGTGGCGCGATGACTCCGTCGATGGACTCAAGACCGGCCACACAGAGGATGCCGGCTACTGTCTTGTCGCGTCGGCTAAACGCGACGGCATGAGAATTGTTTCGGTCGTACTGGGCACCTCCAGCGCGAAGGCACGAACGGATGGAAGCCAGGCATTGATCAATTACGGCTTCCGGTTTTTCGAGACCCGCTTGTTGTTCAAGGCCGGCGAGGAAATATCCAACGCACGCGTCTGGAAATCGGCCAACCTGTATTCAAGCATGGGTGTGCTCGAAGACCTTTACATTACAGTCCGTCGAGGCTCTTACGATCAGCTGGATTCCAAGCTCGAGATCCCGGCCATAGTCACCGCCCCGGTGGCCGCCGGGCAGCCGCTTGCTGAACTCAGCATCAGCCTTGAGGGCGAAGAGCTCATGAGGACCCCGTTGCGCGCTCTGGACGCCAACCCGGAGGGATCGTTCTGGCAACAGACCAAAGACAGTGTGAGTCTCTGGTTCGAGTGATATGGCAGAAGAATCCGTAATTGAGTTTCCTTGCGATTTTCCTATCAAGATGATGGGACGGGATACGCCCGAGTTTCGCGCAACGGCCAGACGCCTGATCGAAACCCACGCAGGACCTGTTGCTGACGAGGCGATTCAGATCAACCTTAGCGGCAAAGGTAATTTCGTATCCGTAACGGTGACGGTAACTGCCACCAGTCAGCAGCAACTCGACGATATTTACCGGGACGTCTCCGGACACGACGACGTGCTGATGGCGCTGTGAAAACGGTTATTCGTGGCCGACAGGACTACGTTCCGCTGTGGCGCGAAATGCAGCAATTCACCGATACACGCGACAATGACACGCCAGACGAGATCTGGTTTGTAGAACACCCCCCCGTTTTCACAATGGGCCTGAATGCCAGCGAGGAGCACCTCCTTGCGCCCGGCGATATACCTGTCGTGCAAATCGATCGTGGCGGTCAGGTCACATTTCATGGTCCGGGCCAATTGATGATCTATCCGCTGATCGATTTGCGACGATCGAACATTGGCGTTCGCACTCTCGTCACTGCCCTGGAACAAAGTGTCGTCGACCTGGTCGCGGACTATGGCGTAGAAGCGGCCGCTGACCCCAAGGCGCCCGGTGTTTATGTTGACGGCGACAAACTCGCGAGTGTTGGTCTGCGCATTCGTCGTGGTTCGAGCTTTCATGGCATGGCGCTAAACGTCGACATCGATCTTGAGCCGTTTTCCAGAATCAACCCCTGTGGCTATGCCGAGCTGCAAATGACGGATTTGCAACGTTTGAAAATTGCCCTGGATCTCGAACAAGCCGCAGAAGAAATTTTGCCGCACTTCTTGCGGCATCTTGGTACCAGGGAGTAACAGTGGACGCGACAGTCTCGGTCATTCCAGTCGTCGGGCTGGCGATCGCCTTCATACCAACCGCTATTGTCATTGGCATCATGTATGTCTGGTCGGCCGGCGCCCAAACAGCACTGTATGCAACTCTCCGCATGCTGGTTCAGCTACTGCTCATCGGCTACGTGCTGGTGTACATCTTCGATACAGACCACCCTGCGATCATAGTCGGCGTGCTGGTCTTCATGTTGATCGTTGCGAGCTGGATCGCCATCCGACCCGTCAGGAACATACAGTCTTTTTCCTATATCCACGCGCTATCGGCCATCTCGATTGGAGGACTTTCGACGCTCGCTGTCGTCAGCCAGGCCGTTCTCAGTATAGAGCCGTGGTTCAGCCCTCGTTACCTGGTGCCTCTGGCGGGAATGATATTCGCCGGCTCCATGAATGCCGTTAGCCTGGCTGCCGAGCGCCTTCAATCTGAGAGTAGCAGGGGAACGCCTTACCGCGAATCACGTCGAATCGCGCTGCAGGCAGCGTTGATACCGATTACCAACTCGCTGTTTGCGGTCGGGCTCGTGGCATTGCCCGGAATGATGACCGGCCAGATCCTGTCCGGTGTTTCGCCGCTGGTCGCGGCCAAGTATCAAATCGTAGTAATGACGATGCTGTTCGGAGCGTCCGGCATTTCGGCTGCTATTTATCTTGTTCTGGCTGGCCGGACCTTGCGTGCGCCGGAACAAGAGTCCAAATAGCATCGAGGAAAGCCTTTGGGACCAGTTTCGTGCTGTTCTCAACCGGCGACGATGTGCGCACCAACAATTAATACCGGCAATGTAATTGCCGTTCGTAATAGAAAAATAACTACCAGGTCAGAAATGCTGAGCGGCAGGCTTGAGCGCAGGATAATGACGCCTACCTCTGACATGAATATCAACTGGCAGACGGAAAGACCTGCCAGAATAAAGCTCGTCACCTGGCTGTCGATGCCTGTCGCAACAATCGCCGGAATGTACTGATCCAGAAAACCCGCGAACAACGCCGGTGAGGCGGCTGCCGCGTCCGGAATCCGCGCGAACTCAAGTGCGGCGATGAACGGGTAACTCAGCCAGGTGAATACTGGCGTGTGGAAAGTGATCAGGGCAGCCAATGTCGCCAGCGCCATTGCCGCTGACATGACAGAGAACAGGAAGAACATCATGTTGCTCAGGCTGATCGCAAAATAGCCTCGAATACCCGGTGACGATTCGGCCCGTTCCACAGCCCGTTCCCACGCCTCGTTCCATAGATTCTTCGAAAGTCTGTCTGTATTCGGACCGCTATCCGGTAATCCCGAAACATAGGTTTTCGCTTTGTTCGACAAAGGCGGCAATCTCGGCGTGATTATCGCGGCGAGCAGGCACGCCAGGACGACGAAGCCATACCAGCTAACGAAAAGGTGTCCAATGCCAGCAACCGACGCCACCACCAGGGCGAAAGGAATCGCGACTACCGAAAAATTCGTCGCAATAGCACAGGCCTGCCGAGTAGTGTAGTTGCCACTGTTGTACTGACTGATGGTAATCAGCAACCCTATCGACGCCGCCCCGACAAAAGACGTCACCGCATCGATCGCTGATCTCCCCGGCAAGCGAAACACGCGTCGAAAAACAGGCCGGGCCAAAGTGCCGGCAAATTCCATGAAGCCAAAGTCGGTCAGCAAGGGCATCAACAGACAGGCGAATACATAGATTGGAAGCACCTCGACGGCAATTCCGACATAAACGGCCCCGCCGATTTGTTCGGATGTCAGCAGTTCCGGCCCGATCTGAAACAGGTACATGAGACCAAAAACCATACCAAGCACTCTCAGCCCCAGCCAGGACGCGGGCACGTCGAAAAGCTCTTTCCACTTTCGATGTCGCTGAATCCAGCCAACTTTGAAAACCGTGGCGAGGATCGTCAGAACGCTCGTCATGACGAGCACCCCGACCACGATATGCAGTACGTGGATGCCCAGCAGATCCTTAAACCATCCTGTCAGGATTTCGATTCCGATCGTCAGATTGCCGTCCCATCGGATGGGCGTCAGGAAGGTCAGAATGCCGGCGAGCGACGGCAACAAAAATCGGAGTTTACTCTGCATGCAGTGCCGCGAGCCGTTCGGGTGTGCCAACGTCAGCCCAGAGGCCCTCATAATACGACCCTTGCAAAAGACCGTCGTCTGCTGCCGCCCGCAGCATCGGGACGATTGAGAAGCGCCCTGGCCTGCATCCGTCGAAAAATTTCGGGCGATATACGGCAATACCGCTATAAGTCAGCGATGCAGAAGCAGCGTTTCTTAGCAATCCGTCGACAAGATCGAAGTCCCCGGCATCCCGGTATTCAGGCGTTGACACAAGCACGAGGTGTCCCAGCGCGTGCTGTGTGAGCTCGATATTGGGTACGGGCATATCGGTGTAAATATCCGCATTGACTACCAGAAACGGATCGTCCCCAAGCAGATGCAATGCATTGTGAATTCCACCGCCGGTTTCCAGGATTGTCTGGCCCTCATCGCTGTACGCTACATTCAAACCGTACTCCGAACCCGAACCGACACGCTCTTTGATCTGTTCTCCATGCCACCCTAGGTTTATCACCACATCCTCGACTGCAGCGTCACCGAGACGATCAAGATGCCGTTCGAGCAAACTCCGTCCGCGGACCTCGACAAGAGCCTTCGGAATATCATCGGTCAATGGCCTTAGTCGCTCGCCCCGTCCGGCGGCTAGTATCATCGCCCTCATTCAGCGCCGCGCCACGCCGGCAACACGCGTTCTGCAATCAACGGAATCAGAAATTCCAGCTCTTCGTAGCGTGACCCGATTTCTACTATGTAGTTGAGTGTTCGCGGTATTTCGTCGAGGTAAGCCGCCTTTCCGTCGCGATGATTCAAACGGCAGAAAATGCCAGCCGCTTTCAACTGACGCTGCACACCCATCAATTCGAAGTATCGGCAAAACTGCTGTTCGTCTACGAGTTCGCGTGTCGCTGCGCTCAGTTTTCGGTAGTAGACAAGCGCCCACTGCCGAACATCATCGGCCGGCCAGCTGATGTAGCAATCTTTGAGAAGGCTAACGAGATCGTAGGTGAATGGGCCTTCCACCGCATCCTGAAAATCCAGAATGCCGGGGTTATCCTTCTCCATCACCATCAGGTTGCGCGAGTGATAATCACGATGCACGAACACCTGCGGCTGGCGCATTGCATTGTCGACCAGCACATCGCAACACGCCTGCCAGCGTCGCTCATCATCATCACTGAAACTCAATTCGAGATGTGTGCCGCATAGCCAGTCGCGAAACAGCGAAAGCTCAAAGCGCAGTAATGTCTCATCATAGGGCGGCAGCAGAGCCTGATAGGCGGCGCCGCGCCGCTGCAGTATCAACAGTGCATCTATCGCGTCACCGTAGAGCGACCCTGCCTCTTCGGGCGCGCTTTCGAGGCGGCCCAGGAATTGCTCGCTGCCAAGGTCGCTCAACAACAGAAAGCCGTTTTCCAAATCCGCCTCAAGGATGCGCGGCGCGTTGAGTTGCATTGATTCCAGATAGCCTGCGATCCGAATAAACGGCAAACAATCTTCTTCGGGCGGCGGAGCGTCCATCACGATGAAACTTTCGACCCCGTTGCGCAATCGAAAATAGCGTCGGAAACTCGCATCATTGGATGCGGCTGTCGGCTGGCATCCGGCGATTTCGTCAATGCCACTGATCCAGTCGTTTAGCGCGGCCAGGCGATGGCCGGCGTCAAGGTCATTTTGACTAATTGAGTTTCTCCGTAACGCGTTGAAGCACTTAGAAAACTATGCGAAGGTAACAAATTAAAATGCCTGATAACATCCCGTCCCTAATGGCTTCGGCCGAAACCTGAATCGAACAGCAACTTGTATTTGAAACCACTGATTTCAGCTTGTTTGTTGCTGGCAGCCTTGAATGCCGCTGCTGCGGAGCCGGATTCCTGCCAGACATCGCTCCATGAGCCGCTTTCTGAGGACCCTTTCCTGCCACCGGCGCCGCTCGCGAACCCTGAAACCATAGTACTGGAAGCGGGTAGCGTAGAGGCACAGATCGGTCCTATGCCCACGGCGATAATGACCGGCGGAGTGCTATTGCGCCGTGATGACAAGCTGGCTGGCGCGGAAACTGCGCGCTATGACCCGGAGCTGAAGGCAATGCACCTCGAAGGCGGCGTGCGCTATGAGGACCCCGGTACGCAGATCAAAAGCCGTTCGGCTGAATTTGGCTATGTGACCGGTCGAATTCGTTTTGAGGGTGCTGAATTTTCCATGGGCAGCAACAACTCCCGGGGTGCTGCGGACGGCATCGAGATCAATCAGAACGGCCTGCTGACTCTTGAAGGCGTTGAGTATACGACCTGTCCGCCGGACTCTGAAGACTGGCTTATGAAGGGTGAGTCGATCGAAATCGACACCAATCTGGGCGTTGCTACGGCCAGGGGAATGAAGCTCAGGTTCAAGGGCGTGCCGATTCTCTATGCACCCTATCTCTCCTTCCCCATTGCAAACGCACGCAAGTCGGGTGTGCTCACACCAGAGATTGGCAGCACCGGTCGAAGCGGAAACGAGATCAGTGTGCCCTGGTACTGGAATATTGCACCAAACTACGATGCCACGATCACGCCACGCCTCCTAACGAGCCGTGGCCTGCAAATCGGGACAGAATTTCGCTATTTGACGCCGCGCAATGACGGCATCGTCACGGCAGACTACCTGCCCGACGACGACATTACTAAAAACGCTCGCCATCAAATTCGGTTTGAGCACCGGACGCTTTTCGGTAATGGCTGGCGCAACCAGATCGACCTGGCCGATGTATCGGACAGCCAGTATTACGAAGACCTTGGCGGTAGCCTCAGTCTCTCCAGCATTACACATCTGAATCGCAGTATACGTTTCGACTATTATTCGCCGAATTTCTCGGTCTTTGGACAGGTTCAGGATTTCCAGACCATCGATGACTCGATTCTCGCGGACCAGAAACCGTATCGCCGCATACCGCAGGTCCTGGTCAACGGTGACTGGGAAATTCCGCTCGGTATGCGCTTCGGCATCGGCGGCGAATTGGTGAATTTCGATCGTGATGTTGGCGTCACCGGATGGCGCGTCAACGCAGCGCCCAAGCTTGAGCTGCCGATCTCGCGGCCCGGATGGTTCGTGACGCCCGCGATTGAGTTTGACTATACGCAATACGAACTTGACGACACGCTTCCGGGCGAAAGCACCAGTCCATACAGGACGGTGCCGATCACCAGCGTTGATATGGGACTGATTCTTGAACGGGCCACCACAAGCTCCAACCGAATTCAAACCATCGAACCGAGATTGCTGTACGTCAATATCCCGTTTCGCGATCAGGACGGACTACCGGTCTTCGACACAATCACGCCGGATCTCAACCTGGTGCAATTGTTCCGCAAGAACCGGTATCTCGGGGTCGACCGTATCGGCGACACTGAAAAAGTAAGCATTGGCATTACGTCGCGAGTACTCGACGTGAGCACCGGTCGCGAGCTGATGAGCGCCACCATCGGGCAAACGCGTTACTCCAGCGATCGCAGGGTTGCATTGCCCGGAGCAACAACAGCGACATCCGAAACATCGGACTACATCGCGCAACTCCGATTCCTGTTGCTCAAGAACGTCAATTTTGACTTCGGGCATCAATGGGGAACTGGCGCGACCGGCACTACGAGGTCTGAAGCACGACTGCAATATCGTCCGGCAAACAACAAGATACTGAATTTAGCCTATCGTTTTCGCCGAGACTCACTTGAGCAAGGCGATGTTTCGTGGTCCTGGCCCGTCGGCAGCAATTGGAATTTTGTCGGCCGCTACAACTACTCATTCCGCGACAAGCAGGTCCTCGAACAGTTTTATGGTCTTGAGTATGAGAGCTGCTGCTGGGGGCTTCGCCTGGTTTCACGGCGCTATATTTCGACCCGTGATGGAACTCAGGATTCAACCATTGGTCTGCAATTAGTACTGAAAGGAATGACCAGCGTTGGTACAGCCGCTGACAAACTCCTCGAACGTGGTATTCTTGGCTATTCTGCAGATCTCCAGTAGTAAATTATGTTGAAATTCAAAAGCTTATGCGCATTGGCCGCATTTCTCGCCGCGCCCGTGCTGGTCGCCGACGAACTTTCCGAGACAGGTGAATTCCTTGACGGCGTCGCCGCTATCGTCAATGAAGGCGTTGTGTTGAAGAGCCAGTTCGAGAAGCAAATGTCCACGATCAGAAAGCGCGCTGCCGAACAAAACATGCAGTTGCCGCCCGATGACGTTCTCCGTGAGCAAATACTTGAGCGGCTCATCGTGACCGAGATTCAAATGCAGCGCGCGGCACGCATCGGACTCCTGGAGCAGGTTTCCGACCAGTTCGTTAATGCGGCGGTACAGCGAATTGCTGATCAGAATGGCGCGACTATTGAAGACATGCCCGCAATACTCGCGGCTGACGGCATCAATTACGCGGAATTCAGAGAGGGCGTGCGCGAAGAACTGACGCTCAACGAACTTAAAGGCATTGAGGTAATTCGCAATATTCGCGTTTCCGAACGCGAAATCGGCCAGTGCATCATCGACCTTGAAACCAATGTTGTGGTGAATTCCGATTGGGAGTTATCACACATACTGCTCACGATTCCCGAGTCGGCAAATGCAGACGTCGTTACAGCGATCGAGCAGAGCGCTAATGACATATATGCTCGGCTGCAAGACAACGCTGATTTCAGAGAACTCGCGGCACGGTACTCAGAAGGAAGAACTGCGCTGGAAGGCGGTTCCCTCGGCTGGATGAGCGGCCAGCAGATTCCGTCGATATTCACCGAAGTATTGCAGGAAATGAATGCAGGCGACGTCAGCGAGCCTTTCCGGACATCAAACAGCATTCATATTGTAAAAGTCGACAATCTGCGCAGCGCGCTGGAGAAAAGTGAAATCCATCAGGCGAAAATCCGCCATATCCTGGTTTCGCCGAATGAGATCATCGACGACGCAACGGCAAAACAGCGTCTCGAGGACGCTCTCGAAAAAATTCGTGCCGGTGAAGAATTCGGCGAGCACGCCAAGCTGCTGTCAGACGATCCTGGTTCGGCTAATCTGGGCGGCGATCTGGGTTGGTCCGAAACCGATACTTTCGCACCCGAATTCAAGGCCGCGGCGGATGCAGCCGAAATCGGTGTAATTTCGGAGCCCTTCCGTTCGCAGTTTGGCTGGCACGTTCTTGAGGTCGTCGACCGTCGGGTCTACGACAACACGGAGGAAGTCAAAGAACAGAACTGCGTCTTGCGTATTCGCAACAGTAAGCTGGAAGAAGAAACTCTGCTGTGGATACAGCGTATGCGGGATGAGGCTTTCGTCATCTCGCGCATCTAGGCAACCGCGAAGTGGCGTTGCCCCTTCCACTTGTCCTGACGGCGGGAGAGCCAGCCGGTATCGGTCCTGAACTCTGTTCTGCCTTAGCCGATACAGGGCTCGCGTCCGATGTTGTAGTAATTGGCGACGCAGCCTTGCTTGATGATCGGCTGCAGGTGATCGATATGCCGTTTCCGGCACCCGTGATCCACGGCCAACCCGATCCTTTAAATGCCAGAACCTTGCTGGATGGATTGACGCAAGCTGTAGAGGGTTGCCTCGATGGTCGTTTCTCCGGGATGGTCACCGCTCCACTGGCAAAAAACGTCATAGCCGATTCCGGGATTCCTTTTACAGGCCACACAGAGTTTTTGGCCGACCTGACCAAAACGGAACTTCCGGTCATGCTGCTTGTAGCGGGTGACTTTCGTGTGGCGCTTGCGAGCACGCATCTGCCGCTGCGTGAGGTGCCGGATTTCATAACGGCGGAACGACTCACCCAGGTACTCCGGGTTTTGCATGACGACCTGCGTTCAAAGTTTCGGATCGACGCGCCGGAGATTGTTGTTTGCGGACTCAACCCACATGCCGGTGAAGGTGGACATCTTGGATCTGAAGACGATGCCATCATTGCCCCCGTGATCAGAGAATTATCCAGGCAGGGAATGCGCCTTCGCGGACCGTTGCCAGCAGACACGGCTTTTACGCCAGCGGCGGGACACAAAGACGCAGTCCTTGCGATGTACCACGATCAGGGCCTCCCCGTGCTGAAGTACGCCGGGTTTGGGCATGCGGTCAACGTCACGCTCGGCTTGCCGATCATTCGCACCTCCGTCGATCATGGCACGGCGTTCGATATTGCCGGTTCGGGGAAAGCAGACAGCGGTAGTTTGATAGCGGCCATCGAACTCGCCAAGAAAATGGCGTCAAACTGATGCCCGGCCACAGGGCGCGCAAGCGATTCGGCCAGCACTTCCTCACTGACCCAGGTGTCGTCGACGCTATTCTTCGTGCGGTGCATGCGACAAAAGACGATGTTGTTGTTGAGATTGGCCCGGGACAGGGAGCGATTACAGCCGCTCTCGCAGCCTCGGCGGGGCACCTGCATGCCGTTGAACTCGACCGCAACCTGGTCTACCGATTACGCCGCCAGTATGACGGAGTCGAGAATGTAACAATTCACGAAGCCGACGCGCTCGCATTCGATTTTTCCAGTCTGGGCGACCGACTTCGTATCGTGGGAAACCTTCCCTACAACATCTCGACGCCGCTGTTGTTTCATTTGCTAAAGTCCCGCGACCGAATAATCGACATGCATTTCATGCTGCAAAAGGAAGTTGTTGATCGCATGGCCGCAGCGCCCGGGAGCAAAGCTTACGGCCGCCTCGGCATCATGCTCGGCTGCCACTTGAATATAGAATCACTGTTTGACGTCGACCGATCGGCGTTCGATCCGCCACCAGACGTTACTTCGGCTGTCGTTCGGCTGGACCCGCTTCCGCCTGGGACTTTCGACATCGTAGACGAGACTTTGCTGTCAAAAATTGTAACAAGCGCATTTATGAAGCGCCGTAAGACCATCCGAAATTCCCTGAAAGACGTTGTCGAGATAAGCGATCTTGAAGCCGTGGGAATCGACAGTGGTTTGCGTCCCGAGCAAATCAGCATCTCCAAATACGTTGAACTCAGTAACCATATGGCCAGTGCGTTACGTTAAACTAACGCAATGACAAACAAACAATGCGATATCCGAATCCAGGTGGCGACCAGCTACGTTGACGATGAGTCGGAACCTGAGTCCGATCGTTACGTCTTCGCTTACACCATTACGATCTCGAACAGTGGCGACGTTCCGGCCCAGTTGATCAGCCGCCACTGGATCATCACTGATGCGAACGGCAAGGTGCAGGAAGTCAATGGCGACGGCGTCGTTGGTGAACAGCCGCTCCTCAACCCGGGCGAAAAGTTTCGTTATTCCAGCGGTGCCGTTCTCGAGACACCCGTTGGCGCGATGCAGGGCTTGTATCGCATGGAAGCCGACGGTGGTGTCAGTTTCGACGCGCTTATCGCACCTTTCACGCTCGCAGTTCCAGGACTGCTGAACTAGGCTCCGAGGAGACACAGGAGTATGGCTGTATACGCTATTGGCGATATACAGGGTTGCTACGACCCGTTTCGAAGGCTGCTTGACGCACTTGATTTCGATCCCGGTTCAGACACGCTCTGGCTCGCAGGCGACCTCGTTAACCGCGGCCCTAAGTCACTGAAAACGCTGCGCTTTGTGAAGAACCTCGGTGACTCCGCGGTGACAGTATTAGGTAACCATGATCTGCACCTCTTAGCGCTTTGGGTGGGATCTGTGCGCTTTGGCAAGCGCTTTGGCACGCTGGAGAGAGTGCTGAACGCGCCGGATGCCGACGAGCTTTGCGACTGGTTGCGCCATCAGCCACTGGCGCACTACGACAAGGGTCTCGACACGCTAATAGTTCATGCCGGCACTCACCCCGACTGGAGCGTCAAGAAAACACTCGCTCGCGCCGCCGAGGTTGAGCAGGAATTACGCCACGGCAACTACGAGACCTTGCTCACGAAAATGTACGGCAACACACCGGTCAGTTGGTCAGGAAGCCTGAAGGGTTACAAACGACTTCGATTCATCATCAATTGCCTGACGCGCATGCGAATGATCACTGTTGATAACAACCTGAACTTCACGCATAAAGGCACACCGTGGCGCGCTCGCAAGAACATCCGCCCCTGGTACCAGGTGAATAATCGTGCGACAGGAGCGACGCGGGTGGTTTTTGGTCACTGGTCGCAACTCGGCCTGATCGTACTGCCCGAGCTCATCAGTCTTGACACAGGTTGCTTGTGGGGCCGTCAGCTAACCGCTGTTCGACTGGACAAACGTATACCGCGTGTTATTCAGGTGGATGGACAGCACACCTGAAGTTCCTGGCGGCTTTTAGTTCAGTGATCAGCGGCTGTCTTTGCGTTCGTAGGTGCTGAAGTCGAACGCAAACTCGTTGGCATCGCCAGCCGCGTACGACTCGGAATCAACGAGTTCCCAGTCGGTTTCACTTATCGCAGGAAAGAACGTGTCGCCGGCAATTTCTGTTTGCACACGAGTGAGATAAAGGCGCCCCACTTTGGGAAGGAAAAGATCGTAGATCTGGCTGCCGCCAATAATCATGATTTCCTCTGCCTCACCTGCTGCGTCCAGCGCAGCCGCTGGCGACTCAACCACGTCGCATCCATCCGCCGAAAAATCCGACTGGCGCGTTATCACGATATTCTGTCGCCCGGGCAATGGCCGGCCGATGGATTCCCATGTGAGGCGACCCATGACGATGGGCTTGCCCAGGGTCAGGGCTTTGAATCGCTTCAGGTCGTCCGAAATTCTCCACGGTAATTCGCCGCCGACGCCTATTACGTTGTTCATCGACGCGGCGACGATAATGCTGATCATGACGACATTGCCTAGACCGCGACAGCGGCTTTGATGTGGGGATGCGACTCGTAGTTTAGAATTTCGAAGTCTTCAAACCGGTAGTCGAAGATGCTGTCCGGTCGGCGCTTGATGGCCAAAGTCGGCAGCGGCAATGGCTCGCGGCCGAGTTGCTCGTTAGCCTGTTCAAGGTGGTTGGAATACAAATGACAGTCACCACCCGTCCAGACGAAATCACCGACCGCAAGATCAGCCTGTTGCGCGAGCATGTGTGTCAGCAAAGCGTAAGACGCAATATTGAATGGCACGCCGAGGAATATGTCGCAGCTTCGCTGGTACAGCTGACAGGACAGCTTGCCTTCAGCAACGTAGAACTGAAAAAGGCAATGACACGGTGGCAACGCCATGTTCTCAATTTCGCCGACATTCCAGGCGCTGAGCATGATGCGACGCGAATCCGGTGTTTCCTTTAGCTGCTGCATAATTTGCGATATCTGGTCAACCGATCGCCCGTCCGGGGTTGGCCAGTTCCGCCACTGCACGCCGTAAACTGGCCCAAGATCTCCGTTTTCATCCGCCCAGTCATCCCAGATCGATACGCCGTTCTCTTTAAGATAACGAATATTGCTGTCGCCCATCAGGAACCAAAGCAGTTCGTGAATGATGGAACGAAGATGCAGCTTCTTGGTGGTCACGAGTGGGAAGCCGTCATTCAGATCGAATCGCATTTGATGGCCGAACACGCTGAGCGTACCCGTCCCGGTACGATCGGATTTGACCGCGCCGTTGTCGCGTACGTGACGCATTAGATCAAGGTATTGCCGCATATCAGGCTGCGACCTTTTGAGATCGGTACGCCATAACGACGAGAATCAGGCCGGCAATGATCATCGGCACACTCAGTATTTGACCCATCGTTACCCAGCCGAGCGCCAGGTAGTCCAGATGTGCGTCCGGAATTCTATAAAACTCAACATAGAAGCGGAAAATACCGTAGAACAAAAGAAACATACCGGAGACGGCGAGATAGGGACGCGGTTTGGACGAATAGATCCAGAGGATGGCGAACAGGACAAAGCCCTCAAGAATAGCCTCATAAAGCTGCGATGGATGAACAGACACGCCGTTGACGACGAACGACCATGCGACGTCCGTGGGTTTCCCCCAGAGTTCGCCATTGATGAAATTGCCTATTCGGCCAAAACCCAAACCAAGCGGGACGATGGGAGCAACGAAGTCCGTCATCCGCCAGATCGAATGGCCGAGTTTGCGGCCATAGAGCCACATCGCGGTCATCACCCCGGCCAGGCCACCGTGGAACGACATGCCGCCTTGCGTAATTTTAAAGAGATACAAAGGATCGCTGATCAGTTGATCCCAGCCGTATACGATCGCATAACCTAGGCGTCCCCCGAGAATCACACCCAGCATGCCGTAGAACAGGAGATCATCAACCTGCTCCGAATTAACAGGAGAGTCACTGCGCAGGCAACGGCGCTTCGCGAGCCACCATGCCAGTACAAAAGCGATGACGTACATCAATCCGTACCAACGGACCTTCAGGGGACCGAGGGCAAAAATGATCGGATCGATCTCGGGGTATGTCAGCATGAAATCCTGCCAG
>Ga0055584_100002732_pt1 | contig 17483 bp, 13 predicted proteins | sample OSDHelmetaG_FD_58716 | JGI IMG/M metagenome (GOLD analysis project Ga0055584, IMG submission 58716) | Pelagic marine sediment microbial communities from the LTER site Helgoland, North Sea, for post-phytoplankton bloom and carbon turnover... | ecosystem: Environmental > Aquatic > Marine >... | reverse complement strand
CATAACAGTTTAAATTTAGTGCATTTTTAAACTGTCTCGTTTTTACGTAAGGCTACAATTCGTCAAAAATTGAATTGAAGATAAATGTTGCGAGGTTATATTTGAATGAGCTAGGGATTACAGGAGTCTATCCAATTAATGAAGATGGTGGGTCTGTAGAAAGAATAGAGTAACTCCATTGAAGAACTGAAATACATTTGAGACGGCTTAACACTTTTTATAATTCTGGATGCATCAAGACTCTTGTATCTGAGTGAAAAACAAAGGAGTATATTTTGTGCAGTTATTAAATTATAGCGTTGATGTGGTTTTGGATATAGCAACCTGCATAAATGAACAAAATTCGAAAATAATACGCATACGTATATACCGTTGAAATCATAATGAGATGAATCGATTATTACATAGTATTCTTCTTTTATCTGTCCTCTTGATAGTTTTCAGTTGTCAATCTGATAAGAGTCAATCGGTAAACCATAGAGAAATTGAGAAATCGGAAGCATTGTTAAGGAGTTACGACTCATTGATACAATCAAAGATCATGATTGTAGGTACTTTTCATTTTAATAAAGAAGTGTTGAATGTAGAAAGTCAAGAAAACCTTTCGAAATTGGTCAAAACCTTATCAAAGTTTAATCCAACTAAAGTAGTAATTGAATGGGAGCGCCCCCTAACAAAAATGGTCAACGATCAGTATCACTCTTATTTACAAGATTCTTTTGACATTGATTCCTTGGAGAACGAAGTCTATCAATTGGGATTTCGTATTGGTAAAGAGATGAAAAATGATAGCATATATCTGTTTGATAACCAAACAGAATTTATAGGGTCCTTAGAAAATTTTTCATTTGATTCCTTTACCCAATATGCCAATGAAAATGATGATGGATTCTTTAATATATATGAAAAAGACCTTGTCGACATTTTTAATCATAATCAAGAGGTGTTTAGCAATCTTAACATTTATGACCAAATCGCGCTAAGAAATTCTCCTACAGCTCAAAGGATCAATGAACAGCGGATGCATATGTATGAAATAAGAGTGGGAATTCAGAAAAATTGGATTGGCCCTGATTGGTTAGGACGATGGTACCAAAGAAATATCAGAATGACTGGCAATATTCTAAAGATGAACCAAGAAGGAGATAGAATACTTGTAATTGTCGGCGATAATCACAAATGGACTCTCGACATGCTACTAGAAAACATCCCAGACTTTGAGGTGGTATCGAGTTGGGATTTTCTAAAGGAAGATCACTAATGCAGTAAGAAGAATCTTGCAAGCAGTTGTTGTGTGGGGCCTTTATAAGAATTATTGTTATTATGTTCTATAGGTATGTTTAAGAAAATATAATCTAACAGAATTTTCATGCAGAAGAGGAGTTTTAAATTTTGACTGATCATTGAATATGAGAAAGCTAGATTAACTCTTCTAAGGAAAGCATTTTGAAATAAAACTTTAAAGAAAATTATTTAGCTTTTACAAAAGGCCAAAAGAGTTGTTCTCCAACAGTCGTTTCAGGAAGATTCTCGACACCCATTTCTGGTGGATATTTACGGGTGATTTTAGCTGTGCCAAAAAGTACATCCCAGAAAAAAAGCAAATTGCCATAGTTGCCTTTGTAATTTGTAATGCCATCTGCTTTGTGTTTGCCATGATGGGCACTATGTGTAGAAGGCGTAGAAATAGTTCTTTCTACTACCCACATTATTGGTGAGAGCCATTTAATTTTATATAGACGAGCATCCCATCTGACGTCGGAGTGTGCTCCAATAATAACAACCATTTTGACAATGAGATATCCTGCATATATCCATCCAAGCCCTAGATATATTAAAATGCCTGAAAACCATAGTCCTGGCATCAGCAAATAATAGAATACATTATTTCGATAGACAACTCGTACGGACAAATATTCTGCATTGTGATGAGGGCGATGAAGATTGTAAAGCCACGAGACATTATGTGACAACCTATGCCACCAGTATTGGGTCATGTCATCAAATATTAGAAAAAGAAATACTCCAGCCACAACCGGGATCTCACTCAAGCTGCCTGCAGCCTCAGGTGCTGCAAGATGTGCCAAAGATCCACCAAGAAACAAGACAAAAGGCTGAGTTAACAAAATAAGGATGATCGCACTTACAAAATCTACAATTCCATCACTTTTTTTCTGCTTGGGTTTATGAAAAAAGTCTGTGAAAAATATTTCGAAGATTGTAAAAAGTACAAAGGTTCCTAAGATGACAATTATTTCTGGTTTCATAGCTCTTCGTGATTTCATGTAAATATAGCCCTCATAATCAGTTGTCGAGACCATGTCTTGAAAATTCTACTAAAATTTCAATCCCATCAATAAAACATCTTGTAGATGGACTAATAATGATGGAATTTTATACACCTATGTCTTCATTCCAAATCTCAGGGTGGTTTTCTATAAAGCTCTGCATCATATTAATACATTCAGCATTATTTACCACTTCTACGTTTATTCCTTTAGATTTTAGCCATTCTTCTTCACCCATGAATGTCTGATTTTCTCCTATTACAACTTTTGGGATTTCGTAAAGAGCAATTGCTCCACTACACATAGAACATGGTGATAGGGTAGTATAGATCGTACATTCTTTATAGATGGCTGCGCTTTGACGTCCGGCATTTTCAAGAGCATCCATTTCACCATGGAGAATCGGACTTCCATTTTGTACACGGCGATTATGGCCTCTGCCTATGATTTTATCTTTATATACTAATATGCTTCCAATAGGGATTCCCCCTTCACTTAGACCCTTTTGTGCTTCTTCTATAGCTGCTTGTAAAAATTGATCCATTAAGTAATAATAAGGATATTAATACAAAAGATTAAGTATAAGAAATATTGATTTGGCAATGAAAATTCAAATTAAAATGAAGTCTGACAATATGTTTTCATCTTGACTCTTTCTTATCCTTCAAAGCATCACTAGGCTTTGGTACCCAATGATGTTTCCCTCCTGCTCTGTCATCATCAAAGTTTTCTGGAGCTTTGCCACTGTCCATATAATCTGACCAACTTTCATGGCCCTTGTTATTCTTTGATTCGACCATTGTGATACAATCCTCTACAGGACATACCAAAGAACAAAGATTGCATCCAACACAATTCTCATCAATAATTTGAGGTACTCTTTCACCTTCAATTTTACTTAGTGAAATAGCCTGATGAGCGCCATCTTCACAGGCTATATAGCACAGCTGACAACCGATACATTTTTTCTCATCAATCTCAGCAATGACTTTATAATTCAGATTCAGATGTTCCCAGGATTCTACTTTAGGAACAGATTTTCCAATTAAATCATCAAGTTTATTAAAGCCTTTATCATCCATGTATTGCTCTAATCCACTGATCATTTCTCTTACTATCCCAAAACCATAATGCATAGCTGCTGTACATACTTGTACATTTGAGGCTCCTAAAAGCATATGTTCTGTTGCATCTCTCCAAGATTCTATACCACCAATTCCAGATATAGGAATACCTACATTTTCGTCTTGAGCGCAGCTTTTTACCATATTTAGTGCAATAGGTTTTACAGCAGGCCCACAATATCCTCCATGTGTGCTTTTGCCATCCACTTGAGGATTAGGTGCGAAGGTGTCCAGATCTACATTGACTATACTTTGGATAGTGTTAATTAACGAAATGGCATCTGCTCCACCCGCAGCTGCCGCTCTTGCAGGTTCTGTTATATCTGTAATGTTAGGAGTGAGCTTTACTATCACTGGAACAGTTGCAGCTTCTTTGGCCCATTCAGTTATTGTCTGTAGGACAGCAGGTTCTTGGCCTACTGCTGATCCCATACCTCTTTCGCACATACCATGTGGGCACCCGAAATTTAATTCAATTCCATCTGCACCGGCATTTTCAACATCTTTAATGATTTGATGCCATTCTTCTTTAGTCTGAACCATAAGAGAAGCAATAACCGAATGATCAGGAAAGTATTTTTTGACCTCTTCTATTTCTTTCAGATTGTCAGTTAGAGGTCTGTCAGTTATCAATTCAATGTTATTGAATCCCATTATTCTGCTATCTCTATAATTTACAGCTCCATATCTGCTAGAGACATTAATCACAGGAACACCTAAGGTTTTCCAAACTGCACCGCCCCAGCCTGCATCAAAAGCTTTCATTACCTGATATCCCGAATTAGTAGGAGGTGCAGAAGCTAACCAAAATGGATTAGGAGAAATGATGCCAGCTAGATTGGCAGTTAAGTCAGCCATTGTTTTATATTTCTTTGTTCTTCAAAAATGAATCTATACCCTGCGCAGCTTGTTTTCCTTCAGCACAAGCATTTACAACTTCGGCACCACCATTCACAGCATCACCTCCTGCAAAATATTTCCCATTTGAGCATTGCATCGTTTCAGAATCTATTTTGATTCTTCCTTTATTATCATATTCAAGAAGTGGAATTTCCAGTATATCTGTTTGCTTTTCTTGACCTGTGGCTAATATGAGAAAATCACAAGGCACGGAAAATTCAGAATTTTCAAGTTCTTCTAACTTTCCATTTTTGGATTGGGTCCTAATACAAAGCAGTTCTTCAACTAAAAAACCTCCTCTTATTTCTTTCAAATTTGCGTTAAAAATAGCTTTTGCACCTACAGATTTGATTAGATCATATTCAAATTCATATGCACCCATTTCTTCCTTTGATCTTCTGTAAATCAAGGTAACATTAGCGCCAATTCTTGCACATTCTGAAGCAGCATCCATTGCGGTGTTTCCACCACCTATAACCACTACTTTTTTACCGACCTTAACTTGCAGCGGATTCATTTTGAAGTCTTCAATAAATTCTGTCGCTCCTATGCAGTTTTCTAGATCTGTTCCTTCAGTGCTTGGAATGTTTGTTTTTCCTAAACCAATACCCAAGAATATAGCATCATAATTTTCTTCTAGGTTTTTGAATTCTCTTGAGGTATCAATTCTTTTATTGTAAACCACATTAAATCCAAATTGATCTTGTAAATAATCGATCTCTTCGATCACCTCATCATTAGTGATTTTGTATGGTGCAGTACCATTTAATGCAAGTCCACCAGGTTTTGAATTAGTTTCGAAAATGTCTACATCATAACCCAGAAGTGACAATTCACATGCACAAGAAAGACCAGCAGGCCCAGCCCCAACTACGGCTACTTTATGATTATTACTTTCGGATTTTTTAAAGAGTTGTTTGCTGTTCTTGATAGCAGCTGTAGTGGCATGACTTTGCAGCCTTCCTATTTCAATTGGTTTGACGCCTTGCTCATTATAGACACACGCACCTTCACAGAGCACCTCTGTGGGGCACACTTTTCCACATGTGTGTCCAAAAAAATTAGAGGAGTAAATGGTTTTTGCCGCTCCTGTTATGTTTTCAGTATTGATTTGTTTTATAAAAAGTGGGATGTCTATACTAGTAGGGCACGCTTTTATACAAGGAGCGTCATAACAAAACAAACATCTTGAACTTTCATAGTAGGCCATATTCGCATCCATCAATGGCTTCAATTGTTCAAAGTTTTCAGAAAATTCCTTTGGAGTTGTTGGCATTTTGAAGTCGCTCATAGGTTCTATAGTTCTACAATTTTACCATAAGTTTCTGGTCTCCTATCTCTAAAAAACTGCCAGGTTGATCTTACCTCTTCAATCATATCAAGATCAAATTCTGAAACTAAAAGTTCATCGTTGTCTTCTGATGCTTGTGAAAAAATTTGTCCTCTTGGATCCACGAAATAAGAGCTGCCATAAAACTTGCCAAGATTCCATGGCTTTTCAGTGCCTACTCTATTGATACAACCCATAAAGTACCCATTGGCAGCAGCATGTGCAGGCTGTTCTAGTTGCCATAGATATTGTGATAAACCAGCAACAGTAGCTGAAGGGTTATAAACTATTTCAGCTCCATTCAGACCCAATACTCTGGCTCCATCTGGGAAGTGTCTATCATAGCAGATGTATACTCCTACTTTAGCATATTTTGTTTGGAACACAGGATAGCCTAAGTTGCCAGGTTTGAAAAAGAACTTTTCCCAAAAACCAGAAGTTTGAGGTATATGATTCTTTCTGTATTTACCCAAGTAAGTCCCATCGGCATCAATCACAGCAGCTGTATTATACAAGACTCCAGCACTTTCTTTTTCATATATCGGTACAATAATGACCATGTTGTATTTCTTGGCATATTTAGCCATTAATTCAGTTGTTGGACCTGGTATAGACTCCGCTGTAGAATACCATTTCGCATCCTGACCAGGACAGAAATATGGGGTGGTGAATATCTCCTGTAGACATAGAATTTGAACGCCTTGTTTCCCAGCTTCCTCAATGTACGGAATATGCTTTTCCGTCATTGCTTTTACTATCTCATCTATCGATCCTTCGCCCTCAGTCATTGGAAGGCTCATTTGGATTAATCCTGATTTTATAATTCTACTCATTTCTTTTTAGTTATCAGTTTCTTTCTTTTATATACTAGACTACTTTACTAACCTTATCACGCTTAATAAACTGTCCATATCCTTTTTCAATCTTCACAATACCATTGTCTATTACGTGTTTCCCTCTTAAAATTATGTGTTTACATTTACCCTTTACTTCCCATCCTTCATAACCTGAATAGTCAACATTCATATGATGATTGTCTACTGAAATAGTATGCTCTTCATTTGGATCGAAGATTACTAAATCTGCATCAGAACCCACTGATATACATCCTTTTCTAGGGTGCATACCAAATATTTTTGCAGCATTTGTGGAGGTCACCTCCACAAATTTATTCTGACTTATTCTTCCTTTATTTACTCCTTCTGAGTATAGTAATTCCATTCTATGTTCGATTGCTGGGTGTCCATTTGGAATTTTGGAAAAATCATCTTTACCCAATAGCTTTTGTTCCCAGTTAAAGGGGCAATGATCTGTACCTACTACTTGAACTAGTCCTTGATTTAAACCAGCCCAAAGCGCTTCTTGATCCTTTTTTTCTCTAAGTGGAGGACTCATTACCCACTTTGCACCTTCAAAATCTTTCTCATATAATGAAGCATCCAATAACAGATATTGAATACAAGTCTCTACAAATACTTTTTGATTTCTTTTTCCTGCTCTTCTAGTGGCATTTAGAGCACCTTCACATGTAAGATGTACAATATATGCAGGTACTCCGGTGAAATCTGCCATATCACAAAATCTGCCAGATGCTTCAGCTTCGGTTATTTCTGGTTGTGATAAGTAATGATAAAGAGGTGATAATTTACCTTCTGACTTGTGCTGAGCAATCAGAGAATCAATAATGTCCCCATTGGTAGCATGGACAGTGACCATTCCCCCTTGATCTCTAACTTCTTGCATCAGCTGGACCATCTGACCATCATCTATCATGAGTGCTCCCTTATAAGCCATGAAAGTTTTAAAAGAGGTAATGCCTTCTTTATTGATTAATTCTCTTACTTCTTTTCGTGTATTTGCATTGAAATCAGTTACGGCCATATGAAAAGAATAATCGCTAAAGCAGTTATTATCTGACCTCCCTCTCCAAGTTTTCAAGGCATCATAAAGCGATTTTCCTTGTGTTTGAAGGATAAAATCTATGACCATAGTGGTGCCACCATGCAAGGCTGCTAAGGTTCCTGACGCATAGTCATCACTAGAAAATGTACCCATGAAAGGCATATCAAGATGCACATGAGGATCAATCCCTCCTGGGAAAATTACTTTTCCAGAGGCATCAATAATTTCATCGGCATCTTCATTTAGGTTTTCTCCAATGCTATGTATTCTTTCGTTTTCTATGTAAATGTCAGCATCGTAACTATCTGAGGCAGTAATGATGTGGCCGTTTCTGATCAGTAATGACATGGGACGTCTTTTAAAAACATTATAAAATCACTTCAATGAAAATACTGAAATTGTGAAATACAAAATCAGTTATTCTAATACATGTATTATGCCGTACTTTTTTTAGTCTTTTTCATAAGCAAATAGTAAAGGCTAAAAGAAATGAAAAACCCAGTGAACCATGACAGCGTATATAAGAAATTCAGTGACGGTACCCAGTAGCCTATGAGAGCAGTACCAACACCGATAGTTAAAGCAATCATAGCAGCTCGATTAAATCCAGTACTATTATAACTGTAAATCCCATTTACTTTAAAAAGCTCATCTATTTCTAGATGTTTGTCTCTAATCAAAAAGTAATCACAAATTAGAATCCCAAGTACTGGCCCTAGTAAGCCACTTACAAATACTAGTAAGCCACTTATTTCATTCATGATCCACCATGGGCAGATGAGAATCCCAATAATAGCAGTGATTATTCCACCACTTCTGAAACTGATTTTAGTAGGTATAATATTTGAAAATGCATTTGCTGGTGCGATGACATTGGCGGCAATATTAGTACTCAATGTAGCGATGATCATAAATATTTGAGCGATAATCACAACAAGTGGGTTACTAAACTTACCTACAAGGCTAACCGGATCCCAAGGGGCATCATCTGCAATCAAAATATCAGGGAACACTACAACAGCAGCACAGGTAACGAAGATGCCTACAAAAGAGAATAAAGCCATTGTACCTGGTAATCCAATAAATTGACCTAGAATTTGATTCTTTTGCGTAGAAGTAAATCTTGTAATGTCAGCAATGCTAATAGCCATTGTAGCCCAAAATCCAACCATAGCAGTAAGTGACAATAGGTAAATCCAAATTTTACCCCAAAATCCCTTTTTAGCAGGAATTACAGATGGGGTGATCTGACTAGATTGGAATTCACCATTTCTATAGACTATTTTTTTATCGTTTGAATTTGAATTCAATGCTACTGATTGGCCGTAACCTGGAAGCGGTTGCCATAATGTTTCCACAGAATTGTCAATATCTACAAGGTTAAATTCTGTAGCCTTTACTGTGCCATCTAAATTCTTAATAGGGAACAATTGAACTGATTGACCATTAGTCCCATCTACCAAAACAGCAGATGGTTGTCCCAATTGTTCACTTTGATCCAATACTTTTCCAAAGCTGCCAACAGCACTTGTTCCCCAAACTATCAGTCCAATACCAATAGCGATCAGGATTGGAGCGGCGAATTTTTCTAACCATTTAATACTTTCTGTCCCTTTCCAAATGAAATAGACATTTAACATCCAGAAGAGTGCAAAACCTATAAACTTTCCAAAGTCTAACCCTAAAGAAGGAGAAGTGCCATTAATAGCATGCCATATGGCATAAAATGCCAGTCCCCCAATCCAAGTTTGAATACCAAACCATCCACAAGCCACAATACCTCTGACTACAGCTGCTATATGAATACCTTTTGTGCCAAATGCAGCTCTTCCAATTACAGGAAAAGGAATACCATATTTCACTCCAGCATGACCATTCAAAACCATAGGTATGGTAATAATCAAGTTGCCAAGTGCAATTATTATTAAGGCTTCTAACCAATTTAAACCTCCCTTAATCATATAGGAAGCAAGGAGGTATGTAGGAATGCAAACAGCCATTCCTACCCAAATCGCTGTCATGTCCCACAAACCCCAAGTTCTTTCTTGAACTGGTATCGGAGCTAAATCTTCACTGTATAAAGGGGATGATTGGATTTCTGAAGGTATATCGTCCATGTTTTAATCTATATGTTTATCGGCAATAGAAATGGCTTGAGAAATTATATCTATTCCTTCATTAATTTCATCTTGAGTAATATTGAGTGGAGGAGCTATGAAGATAAAGTTCCATTTCACAAATGTAAACATGCCTAATTCTCTAATTTTTGCACCCACCTGTTTCATCACTTTCATTTCACTTGCCTTGGCATTGAAAGGAGCCATGGGTTCTTTTGTCTTTCTATTTTTTACCAATTCTATACAGCCTAATAAACCAGTATTTCTCCAATCTCCAATGGAAGGGTGCCTTTCTTTTAGAGCATCCACAGCATAGTCCATGTAATCACCACTTTTTGCTGCTTGATTAATCAGATCTTCATTTTCATAAATATCCAGTACTGCTAAGGCAGAAGCACATGAAACTGGATGAGCTGAATAGGTCAATCCTAAAGGCAAATAGTCATCATTATATGCTTTCGCGATTTTGTCAGTAACCATCATACCTCCAAGAGGTAAATATCCACATGTTAATCCTTTAGCAATACACATAATATCTGGACTGACTTCATGGTGATCTATTCCGAACCACTTACCAGTTCTTCCAAATCCACTCATGACTTCATCTACAATTAATAGTATGCCATATTCATCACACAATCTCCGAATCTCTTTAAGATAAAATGGAGGATATTTAATACAACCAGATGACCCAGACTCGCCTTCCATAATTATGGCTGCAAAATTTTCAGGGCCTTCATATTTAAGTATTTTGTCGACGTTTGCAATGGATCTTTCACCGCATTCCTCTATACTGCTCGAATACCAAGGACATCTATATGCATATGGGTTTTGGACATGAACAATATTTGGAGTTTGTTGGCTGTCTACTTTTAGTTTTCTCGGATCTCCACCAGCACTGATTGCCCCTAAAGTTGCTCCATGATACGCTCTGTATTGAGTCATGATCTTGTGCCTTCCTGTATAAAGACGGGCCAGCTTTATGCTATTATCTATTGCCTCTGCACCACCTAATGTGAAAAAAGTCTTGGTAAGATTCTTTGGGCTACATTCTGCTAACCTTTTTCCTAATTCGCCTCTTACATCAGTAGAAAAACTAGGAGCTACATAGCTTAATTTGTTCATTTGCTCAGTCACTGCATCCGTCACTTCTTTCCTGCCATGACCTATGTTGACATTCATCAGCTGGGATGAAAAGTCAATGTATTTTTTACCACTATTATCATAAATATATACCCCTTCACCACGATCTGCATGGATTGGATTCAATGCTCCTTGGGCAGACCATGAGAATAAAGTGTAATCTAAGTTGTCTTGAATTTTTGAATTCTTTATCGCTGTTTTCATTTGTAGAAAGTTTCAAAACTGAAATATTATCTGAACCTAAGTCTTTACTCTTTTGTTTTAATTTGATACTATGACATCCAATTTGTCCATGCTTCTGGATTCCATTTAGTTGTCCTTTTCTTTAGCTTGGTCCAAAATGATATCGAGCTCTTTCCAGTTATATCGTTCACACCAAATCTAGACTCATTCCAACCTCCAAATGAAAATGGCTCCCTTGGTACAGGTACACCAATATTAACTCCCACCATTCCAGCACTTACATTGTCCATGACATAGTTGGCCATAGACCCATTTTGAGTGAATACTGAGGACGCATTTCCATAGTTAGAACTGTTTTCGATTTTTATAGCTTCATCTATATCATTGGTACGCATAATAGATAGAACAGGTCCGAATACTTCTTCTTTAGCTATGCTCATTTCTGGTCTTACATAGTCCAACACTGTGGTGCCTACATAAAATCCACCTTCTTTTCCAGGAAGCGAAACATTCCGACCATCTACTAATACTTTTGCTCCTTCAGCTTCAGCTTCAGAAATATACTTTTCTATTCTTTCTTTGGCTTCTTTTGAGATGACAGAACCCAAGTTATCTCCGACTTTAATTTTTCTTGCTTCTTGACAAATTCGTTCGACAATATGGTCTACTTGGCCTACAGCTACCATAGCTGAAGCTGCCATACATCTTTGTCCCGCACAGCCTGACATTGATGCTGCCACATTTGTGGCTGTCATATCTACATGAGCATCTGGAAGCACAATAAGATGATTTTTTGCTCCACCGAGTGCTACACATCTTTTTAGATTAGAAGTTGCTCTTTGGTACACAATTTTTGCTACTCGAGTCGACCCCACAAAAGATACTGCTTCTATAACCGGATGATCGCATATAGCTTCTACTATATCTTTGTCTCCATTCACGATATTTAAGACGCCATCAGGAAGGCCAGCTTCTTTGAATAATTCTGCAATCTTTAATGCGCTAATTGGAGTCTGTTCTGAGGGCTTCACAATCATACAGTTCCCAAGTGCCAATGCATTTGGTATGGTCCACAGAGGAACCATTGCCGGAAAATTAAATGGGGTTATCGATGCAACTATCCCAACAGGCATATGAGTTGTTCTGCATTCGACTCCTTTACTTACCTCTTGTATTTCATCATTTATCATTTGTGGTAAGGAGCAAGCAAATTCGGTTAGTTCTATTCCCTTTAGTACTTCTGCCCTTGCTTCACTTCTTATTTTACCATTTTCGAGATGAACTATTTCAGTTAGTTCATCTATGTTCTTTTCTAATAGGTTTCTGAACTTATAGAATACACCTACTCTTTCTTTAAGAGTAAGGGCAGACCAAGCAGGGAAAGCATCTTGAGCTGATTTTACAGCTTTGTTAAGGTCTTCTTTTGAAGAAAGGACCACTTTTGATAAAACACTTCCATCCACGGGACATAAAACATCCATGGTTTTTGTTTGTCCATTTGAATGGTGGCCGTTTATGAAATTGGTTGTGATCTCTATGGATTGAGATGAATTACTCATTTGCAATTAATTTAACTTACAGTATGCAAAAAGTTTGCCTGATTAAGATAGGACATATTTGATTATTCAGCTGAACCTTAATACTTGATTCGAATTCAGTTAAGAATTCTAAAGTCTTCTTATCATTTAAATATGAGGTGAGAATGAATAATTTGAGATTAAATCGATCAACTTTAACTAATTGGAACTACAGTAGAATTTTTCACTTTATTTAAAACGAAGGTGCTTCGAATTTTGGAAACATTTGGCAAAGCAGCCAACCTACCTGATGAAAATTGGTGATAATCTTCTAGATTTTTTACGATTACTTTGAGAAGAAAATCATTCGCTCCTCCCATAAGATAACTTTCAACTACTTCAGGTATATTTGCAACGTCCGCTCTAAATGTTTCAATCACTTCTAAGTTTTGACTATCCAAAGTCACAGAACAAAATACAACCATGAGATTGTCCAATTTTGAAGTATCTAAGACGGCTACATATTTCTCAATAATACCCTCTCTCTCATATCTTTTAATCCTCTCATAAATGGGCGTTTTAGTTAGATTTAGTTTATTTTCTAACTCTTTCACATTCATTTTCGAATTCTGTTGAAGCAAGGTGAGAAGTTGCTTGTCTATGGAATCTAATTTTGGCACAGGAAAACTTCCTTTTTCATTGATTAATGATTATCAATATAGGAATATTATTTATAAATGATTTAATTGACAGGAATGATCACTATAATGAAGCATAATTTAGGATCAATCGTGTAAAGATTCGAATTTTGTACTCTAATTATAACGTATATTATGAAATTAGATTTTCATCCAGAAAGTCATATGATGACTCATGGTTACAAACCTGAGCTATCGGAAGGAGCTATCAAACCACCAGTGTTTCAGACATCTACTTTTGTCTTTAAAACAGCAGAAGAAGGTAAGGCATTTTTTGAAGCAGCATACGGACTAAGAAATCCTGAACCAAATGAAGAATTGGGCTTAATCTATAGCCGAATAAACAATCCAAATCTTCAAATTTTGGAAGAACGTCTTTGCCTTTTTGAAGGAGTGGAAGAGTGTGCATTTTTTGTCAGTGGTATGTCAGCCATCAGTACAGTTATGTTAGAATTTTTGAAACCAGGTGACTTGCTTTTGTATAGTTTGCCATTATATGGTGGAACAGATCATTTTATAAATCACTTCTTATCAAGCATTGGGGTTAAAAGTTTAGGGTTTCGACCCGATCAGACGAAGGAAGAAATTATTAAAATGGTGGACGAAAGTGGCATGGCTCATAATCTTTCATTGATCTATGTTGAGACCCCAGCTAATCCTACAAACTCACTAATTGATATCAGAATGTGCAGTGAGATTGCTGATCACTTTAAGGATCAAAATAGATCCGTATACTTGGCAGTTGATAATACATACATGGGGCCTCTTTGGTCTAAGCCTCATCAATGTGGTGCTGATATTGTAATCTATTCAGCCACAAAATATATAGGTGGACATAGCGACTTATTAGCTGGGGCAGTTCTTGGGTCAAGTGATATTATGCTGAGAATCAAGACATTGCGAACATTTTTAGGAAATAGAGCCAGTCCTCATACTTCCTGGTTGTTGATGAGAAGTCTAGAGACACTGAAGTTGCGGATGGAACAGCAAGCTAGGAATGCAAAAAAAGTTGCTGAGTATTTACGGCGTCATCCTAAAATTTCAAAGTTATATTATCTTGGATTCCTCAATGAGTCATCAAAGGACTATGAAATATATCAAAAACAATATTCATCTCCAGGAGCAATGCTGGCATTTGAAATAGAGGGGAATGAGACCGAAGCTTTTCGATTTTTAAATAATCTCAAATTGATAAAACTTGCAGTAAGTTTGGGAAGCACTGAGAGCCTTGTGCAACATCCAGCTTCCATGACCCATATTGCCATGTGCCCTGATTTGAAAAAATCAATAGGTATTACAGATAGTCTGGTAAGGTTGTCCATAGGTGTAGAACATTTTGAAGATCTTATCAAAGATATTGGGGCGGCTTTGGATGCAGTCTGATGTGCGTAGTCATTATGAGATGAAATATAATTTGATAAGTAGCCTAACCAAATCTATAATGGTTAACTGATTAATTTTAGTCACAAGTAAATAAAGATTCCGTGGAATAAGAGCTATCAATTAGAATTTGTGAATTTTTAGAGAATTCAAAAATAATTTCTAAAAGGTTAAAATCTAATACAATATTGTTGGTTAAATGGTTCTCTTATTTTTTAGTGCCAATCGATCGTCACTTCTTAAATTGATAATGTAAATAAGGCATCAGAATTTGAGCATTCAATATTTCTATTGTGAATGGGAAAATCTACCAATTGAGCTGTAAAATTATTAGTGCAGATCCCTAATCCAATGTAGGATATACTCACAGAGGAAAAATATGATTAGCTTTATGAAGTCTCAAAAAGAAGAAAAGAAGGATCATGAGATACTCTGTTGTTCTGATAATTATTAGTTTTTGTCTATTCCATTCATGTACAAATAATGTAATGTTTGAGGATGCGATTTGTGTCCAAAACATCACTATTATTGATCCTATTGATGGAGAAAGTTCTAATCAGACTCTAATCATCAAAGACGGCAGGATTCTTAAAATTGCACCCTCAAAAGAACTCCTTTTAGATCCTAAAAACAATATTATAGATGGCACTGGCAAATTCCTCATTCCTGGCCTTTGGGATGCTCATGTTCATTTTGATTATTTAGAAGAAATTGCTCCAAGGATGTTGGATCTTTTCTTTTGTTATGGTATTACTAGTGTAAGAGATATAGGAGGAAGGATTGAAAAAGTGAAGTACTATAAGGATTTAGCTTTAGAGGATCCAAAGAACATGCCTCGAGTCAAAATCGCGGGGCCCCTTCTAGACGGAATGCCAAATGTATATGATGGTAGTCGGCCACAAAACCCACCGCTTTCTGTAGGATTAGCAACTGTACAGGATGTGGATGATATGATAGAATCCTTAGTGGCTGAAGATGTAGATTTGCTCAAAGCATATGAGATGCTGACTCCTGATCAATTCGTTGAAGTGACAGAAAAAGCGAAAGAAAAAAGACTAAAAGTTACTGGTCATGTACCGCTTAGCATGGATGTAATATCAGCATCAAATGCTGGTATGAATAGTATGGAACATTTGAGAAACTTAGAGTTATCTTGTGCTTCTAACTCTGTGGAATTGTTGTCACAAAGGCAGACATTACTTTTTGATGGAAAAGGTGATACAGGAGCAGTTTTGAGATCTAGAATTCATACAGCCCAAAGACAAAATGCAATAGAAAATTATGATCACTCAGTAGCTGAAAAGGTATTGAATGTTTTGGCAAAGAATGATACTTGGCAAATTCCTACTTTGGCACTAAATACGGCAAGAGTAGAAAAGCCATTCGTAAAGTCTACTTTTCAGGAGTCTTTTAAATATCTCCCAGTTGAAACTGAAAAGAGTTGGAAAGAAAATGTAGCATCATTCTCAGAGTTACCATTGAGTGAGTTTAACATTAACTATAATAGATGGCTGCAAGATATGGTCAAGAATATCCACGAACATAAAATTCCAATAATGGCAGGTACAGACTGCCCCATTTTTTTTCTTACTCCAGGGTTAAGTCTTCATACTGAGTTAGAAGTGCTTGTAAGAGCTGGCTTGAGTGCTTTGGAAGCTTTAAAAACAGCTACTTACAATCCGGCTAAGTATTTCAATATTGAAGGAGAATTAGGAAGTATTTCAGAAGGTAAGATTGCTGATTTATTGATTCTTAATAATAATCCATTGGATAATATTTCTAATACACAAAGTGTGAATACTGTGATCAAGGATGGGAAGCTTCATAGTCGTGAGGACTTGGATAGGAGGTTGGAAGCATTGGATAAGATGAGATAGAATAGGCAAATCGACTCTTGTTGAAGTGGGAAATACTAAGGAAAAATTAGTGAGATTTCTCAATTTAAATACTACTAATTCTCCTGGCATCTACAAATTCACTCAGCCTTTTCATGGCTTCCTTCAAGACTTTTTTCTTTACAAAAGGATGAACCAATCTAAACTGTCCCATCTTAGAATGTCCAAATCCAATGCCTGGAGTAAGCAGTATACCTGTATCATCGAATAGAGACTGCCATAGGGTAGATTCGCCTTGTGAAGTTTTCTCTTCCAAAAATTCTGACATGTCCAGCCACACAAAAAGACTCCCATGGGGAGGTACAAATGGTATGTTCATTTTTTTTAGAGATTGTGAGACAATGGCATATGATTCAGTTAGTTTCTTCTGATTCTTTTTGATGAATGTCGTTAAGAACTTTTTGTCTTGGAAGACCTCAGAAAGAACCCATTGAGCATAATTACTCACCAGATGTGGAGCACTGATATTTTCAAACGCTGCCATCAAGGATTCATTCAAAGAATAGAGGAAGCCCACTCTAAACCCTGACATTCCAAAATCTTTTGAAAGGCCATATATCATGTGGAGATAATTACTTTTTTTATCATTCATTATTCTTGCAAATGACTCAAATTCAATGTGTTGTGAATAATCTGCTGCAATGTCAGCATGTTTGGTATCGATAAGAGAAAGCCCATACAATTCATTAACTACAAGGTGAATTCTTTTGGTAATGCACCATTCAGCAATTTGTTGAAGCTTTTCCTTACTGTAGATGTGACCTGTTGGGTTATCAGGAGAAGTCAGTAAGAGCATATTAAACTTTTTCCCCTTTGACTTTAGGTCATTATAAGTTTGATTTAGATGGGTAATTGACAGTGGATGGGTATGGATGATTTCCTCGATATCGTGATGAGTGAGAAGGTCATATCGCTCCACTTTGGCCTTGTTAAATATATCCTGAGTGTACACTGGGTAACTAGGAGCTGGAATCACAGCTACATCACCTGCATCACATAAGATCCA
>Ga0055584_100002731_pt1 | contig 17486 bp, 13 predicted proteins | sample OSDHelmetaG_FD_58716 | JGI IMG/M metagenome (GOLD analysis project Ga0055584, IMG submission 58716) | Pelagic marine sediment microbial communities from the LTER site Helgoland, North Sea, for post-phytoplankton bloom and carbon turnover... | ecosystem: Environmental > Aquatic > Marine >... | reverse complement strand
GAGAAGAACCTATGAAACCCAAATACTCATCACGACCAAAATCTTCCTTGATGGACTCGACGATCTGAGTGAGTTCCATTAGCTCGTTGCAGTTCTTCAATGTGTAGATCAAACGCTGAGCATTAAATGGTTTAAGGAGAAAGTCGGCGGCGCCTTCTCGCATGGCTTCAACAGCCGTATTGACCGATCCGCTTGACGTGATAATGACGACAGATGCCGAAATATTTTCTTTCTTGATCGATTTAAGAATGTCCATGCCATTCATATCAGGAAGCTTCAGGTCGAGCAGGATCAATTGTGGAGTAGTTGTCCTGATCTCCTTAAGAGCATTTTTGCCAGTTTCGACATGAGTTACCTGAAAGGGTTCATCTTTCAGGTATTCAACATATAGACGTGCCATGGTGGGGTCGTCTTCAACTAGTAAAACGTTGGCTTCATGGTAATTGGACATTGTTGCAGCCTTTCTAAATGTAAATTCATTTTGAGCTTCACTATGAGGAATGTCGCAATGGGCGTGCCATATGGGCGAAAACCCAAGAAACCTTATTTTTCAACGGATTGACAGAAACGGAAGGTCAATTACTCGCAGAAAATGGTTTGTGAGTATCATTTTGCTTCTCAAAATGATAATCGATCCGATTTTCAAAATAATAAAATCTCAAAAACGGGAGAAAACGGTCGCCAAAAAATGGCATGGCAATTGCGGTATTCAGGAAATAGATAAGAAGAGATGGTTTTGTTCAATTCAGGGCAATGAAGGAAAGGTGAAAAGATGTCTTCCAATAAAAGCCGCATACTGATTATCGAAGACGACCCCAGCGTCCGCAGTATCCTACAGGCTCGTCTGAGCGGAAAGGATGGTCATGACGTCCTGCTGGCGGAAGATGGCGAAAGCGGCTTGCGGCAAGCAGAAAAGGAAAAGGTAGACCTTATTATTCTGGATTGGATGATGCCTGGCCTTAACGGGTTTGAGACCCTTAAGGCGCTCAAGAATGACGAACAAACGCTGAATATCCCAGTTTTTATGCTGACGGGGAAAAAAGTTATGGATGATATTGAACGTGCGTTTGAAGCTGGGGCCGACGGATATTTCACTAAACCGATTAGGATTAATGAACTCAGCAAACGAGTGCTTGTCGTCCTCAATAACATTGAACATGGGTCAGGCGCATGAGTGACGCAGATAATTATGATATCGACAATTTAATTGCCGAGCGCAGCCAACTCGTCAATGCGCTCGAAGTGCTTCCTGATGCATTTGTTCTATATGATTCAGATGACCGTCTTGTCATCTGTAATGATCGATACAGGGAAATCTACGCGCAAAGTGCGGACTTGATTATCCCAGGAAACAGCTTTGAAGACATTGTGCGCCAAGGAATGGCACGTGGGCAATATGCGGAAGCTATTGGGCGCGAAGATGAATGGATTAAGGAGCGGCTGGAAAAACATCGCAACCCCGGCGAACCGGTTGAACAAATGTTATCAGATGGTCGTTGGCTGAGAATTGTTGAGAGAAAGACCAAAGAAGGCGGGACTGTTGGGTTTCGCATCGATATTACAGAACTAAAACGACGTGAAGAAGCCCTGCGCATTAGCAGGGATCGCATGCGTGCCACCGTTGAATCGGCACTTGATTGTATCATCATGATCGACTCTGACGGACGTGTGATTGAGTTTAATCCGGCCGCAGAGCAAACATTTGGATATTCCCGAAAAAAGGCCATGGGCGAGTTGTTGTCGGAACTCATTATTCCAGAACGATTACGTGAAGCTCATTACAAGGGAATGCAGCACTTCTTAAAAACAGGTGAAGGGCCCATTCTCGGAAAACGAATTGAAGTCGAAGCCATGCGGTCAGATGGCAGTGAATTTATGGCGGAATTAGCTGTCGAAACGGCGGAAGGAGACCGTGGCGTTGTCTTCATTGCTTACCTTCGCGATATCACTGTGCGATTTGAAACAGAACAGGCCATGCGTGATGCTAAGGATCGTGCCGAGGACGCAAACAAAGCCAAGGCAAATTTCCTTGCCATGATGAGCCATGAAATTCGCACCCCCATCAATGGCGTGCTGGGTATTCTTGGACTCCTCATTGACACCAAACTTGATGGAGAACAGAAAAAATACGTAAAAACCGGGCGTCAATCAGCCGAGGCCCTTCTTGACGTCATTAATGACATCCTTGATTTTTCGAAGGTAGAGGCAGGTAAACTCGATTTTGAAGAGTCCGAATTTTCCCTTACGGAATTGATCGAGGGAAGCTGCTCCATGATGGCGCAGAGGGCTGGCGAGAAGGGAATAACTCTATCCTCTCAACTTGATGAGGGTATTTTTGATGAATTGATTGGTGATCCAGGGCGCATTCAGCAGGTGCTCATAAATTTAATGTCCAATGCTGTGAAATTTACGGATCAAGGTAGTGTTGATGTTCATGGGTTTTTATTATCGGAAACTCCAGATAGCGTGCAGGTTCGTTTTGAAATTGCCGATAGTGGTATTGGTATTCCTGAAGAGATGCATAGCGACTTGTTCTCTGAGTTTACGATGGTGGACAGCTCCTTCACACGCAACTCGGAGGGTACAGGACTGGGACTCGCTATTTCAAAGAAAATTGTCGAGATGATGAACGGCAATATCGGCTTCGATAGTCGCCCTGAAGAGGGGTCTATTTTCTGGTTCGATATACCTCTTAAAAAGGACTCCTCAGGAGCATTTAAAAAAGCCAAGTCCTTGCATGCAAATCTTCGTCTTGATCAGGCAAAGGCTTCGACGGTCCAGAGTGGCACCCCAGGGCGCATTTTGATGGCTGAAGATAATACCGTGAACCAAATGGTGACCAAGGTAATGCTTGAAAAAGCGGGATACCGGGTTGATGTCGCCTCAAATGGGAAGGAGGCTGTAAAGGCAGTTGTCGACCTTCCTTATGATATTGTGTTGATGGATGTTTCAATGCCCGAAATGGATGGACTTGAGGCCACTCGACAAATTAGGGCTTTGAATTCACTGAAGTCTAAAATTCCGATTATCGCCCTAACTGCTCATGCTATGGCCAAGGACAAGGATAATATTATCGCTGTTGGGATGAACGACTATGTCTCTAAGCCGGTAAACAAGAGCATGCTTTTTGAAGCCTTAGACCGCTGGATGCATGAGAGCCCCTTACTGGTTGAGCGCGCGCAAAACCCAACGGGTGAGAGCCATATAGATGGCCCAAAGACTGAAGTTCCCATTCTGGATGACCTTGTTCTTGCACAACTGGCGGAGGATACGGACGTTAAATTGGTTCCGGAACTTGTGAAAACTTTCTTGGGAGACGCCCGTAACCGGGTTGAGAAAATTTCCACCGCCCTGTTAGAGATGGATCACGCAACCGTCGAAATGGAATCACACGCCCTTGGCAGTTCCAGTGCAACATTTGGCGTGATGCGTTTACACGTTATCACGCGAGATATGGAATATGCCTGCCAGGATGGTCGTTTCGAGGAGTTGCCTAATCTCTCAGCAGGGTTGGCTGAAACCGCCAAAAGAGGGTTCAACTCTCTAGAAGCGTATATAGATCAATTATAGGCGTTGAATAACGCCAAGCCTTTCATCAAGTTCATTTTCACGTTGATTGCCAAAATGAAATCCTTGGCTGTTAGTCTGAGCCATTAAGAGGGAACCGATCAGAAACAGACCACTGAAAACCTGAATAGCGATGTTGCAATCGGATTAAAAAGAACGAATTCAATAAGGAGATGAATGGATTACCTTGACCGGATGACCATCTTGACGAATAACAAAATCTCTTGAGTTGCTGTACATGTGAACCTCCTATTTAAGACTGTGAGATACACGCCGCAATTACCGTGCCTAGAAATTAAATTTTGATTTTTAACAATTCAGGAATTGTACTTTTTCTTTGTTGCCTGAATATAATTCCCTGTTATGCAATTTAGGAATTAGAAGTCAAAAACCGCGAAAAGAGTGGATTTGAGATAGATATTTTCTTGTGATCCGGACCAATACAGAGGAACTTCCCTGTATTTTCCCTGTTTAATAGGGAAGTCCAGCAGAGACGGGTTCGCTCCAGACTGCGTCCACCACCATTTTTTCCCATACGAACCCAAAGCCAGACCACAAAACGCCCCAAAGCCCGCAGAACCGGTCAATTTTTCAAATTCTCGTCCGCTTAGAGTAGAAAAGCTGACATTATCAAGCGTGGAAAATAAGGTCCGCTATTAGCCAGAATCGGACATGCTTCTACAATCTCGGTGATAGAATGGACGACGTATTTATAGTATTTGACAATTAAGTTAGTGTCGTTAATCGTATAAAAGTGCCTCAATTAATGTAATTGCATGTGCATAGGGATTTGAGGAAGCAAAGGTGGCAATTCATAAATTTACTATTTTCGCAGCTCTAGTCGGGCTCCTGGCTTTCTCAATTGATACAGCTAAAGCTGAAACTGTTTCAGTTGGGGGAACCGATGCTTGGCTTTATGTACCGTCCAATCCAAAAGCTGGCCTGATCTTACTTCCTGGAGCAGGAGGCCTGTCAAAAACTGATCCACTGCAGCGTGCGACTGAGAACTATTCAATCCAGGGGTTTGCGGTATTAGCCGTGGACAGCAGAACAAACATTATTCCCGCTATGAAGTATCTATCCAAGATAGCCAAGCCGGTTTACCTGGCTGCAGTCAGTAAAGGCGTGTCTAAAGTGGCGAACATGATGAAGACGGGAAAATTACGGACACAGGGGCTCGTCCTGGTATCCGGAGCTCTCAAATTATTGCAGAGGTCAGCTAAGGGGCCCAAAAAACTACCCCGTACGCTAGTTATCCATCATCGAGACGACGCATGTGAAAAGACGCCACCGGGGGAAGTGAATAATTTCAAAAAATGGGGGGGATCAAAAGTCACTGTTCATTGGCTAGACGGGGGCAGTAACCGAGGAAACACTTGCGGCCCTAAGTCCCATCACGGTCTAGCGGGTCTTGACGATCAGGTTGTTTCCGCGATTGCCGATTTTCTAAAATAGTGAGTGCATTGTGTAACTTTACTTTTCCGTTTCGGGTCAAAAGCAGAAGTACACAAAATCCTTAATTAACGTCCTCTTTACCTCTCAAAGCAGACATATTAGCTTTTCAGGTCAGGTTTCCGGGATGGTAACTTGAATACAGCGGACTTTTGAATCAGGCATTTACACAAGAAAGATTCAAGTGTGAGTTAGTTTCATATTTCAAAAATTGTATCGAAGGTTTCAAGGGTTTCGATATTCATCAGATCCCGCATTATCATCCTAACATGATGTAATTCACGGGTTCTCTCGACGCAGTGCGAGAATTTACTATCCAACACAGAAGGGGGGATTTTTTTACCCGGCATCCCCGTTGCCATTGGGTTAAACAAATCAATCACATTTCCGGATTTTAGAGTGATATAGGCATGGGCCGCTTCAAGGGCCATTGCGGGATTAGTAACTTGTTCCAGTATGGTGTCATCAGCAATCATCGAAACTTTGGACATAAGCGTCTGGATCGCTTCAGATGTGACGAAATCAGCTGTCAATTCATCTAGGGAGAGTTGGTTTCGTTCCAAAATACAGGCCACGGTGAAAGGCAAACAGAACTGGGCTTCTTCAACTGTCTGTGCCTGGGCATAGCGCAATTGTGTGGCAACCAGTTTTGTAACGCGTACATCTATTTTACAGATCTGCTCAATATCAATTTCATGTGTTGTGATTAGTTCGCGGACCGCCTCCGTTCCCGCCTGAGCCGCAGAACAAACAGGAAAAAGTTTGATGGCAACACCCGGTTCGACCAAACGAAATTGCTTGCCCAGTGTCGATAATGGAGCAGCGTCAAAATAACCACGGTTGTATACTTCAATAAATCCAGCGGCTCCCTCAAAGGTGTCTTTCGGTGAAGATAAATCTGCCAGACCAAACTGTGCGCACTCAACACCAGCCTGTGCCGTGCGTCCCAGCATGAAGGGTTTGGAGGCCGCGCCAAAAACCGATCTCACACCAAAGGCATGGGTTGCAGCCAGTCGTAATGCCATTCGCATTTGGATTTGGTTCAGCCGGGCGGACTTGCCCGCGGCTACGGTCGCACCAAAGATTCCAAGCGTCGCGGATGCCCACCAGCCTTTACCATACAAATCATTCCCAACGCATTCGCCCAAACAATAAAGTGCTTCCGAGCCAATGATAAAGGCCAGCAATAAATCACGACCATGCCCGTCGTGTTTTTGTGTCATCGCCATTGCCGCAGGCCATAGCACTGCTGTGCCGTGCACAATTCCCAGAAAGCTGGTGTCGTCATAATCGTACGTATGCGCGGCCATCGCGTTGATTAAGGCCGCCAACGCAGGAGAGCTGATCCGTTGGCCTGTTACAAGAGAGCATGGCCCATCTCCATCGTCGGTCGCGAACTGCTTTATCGCTTTGCCCAAAGACGGATCATCAGACGCCGCCAACGCGACACTAATGCCATCCATCAAATGGATTATTGCCCGTTCAATCACCGCCTTGGGAATATCGTCAAGCTGGGTCTGTACAACCCAGTCAGCTATTTTATCTAGGGGTGAAACACATTGCGTCATAAATTTGACGATCTAACTTCCAAACCAAACTGGCACCCTGTCTTTTGCATCCATTCCCAAATAAAATGGGCAAAGGCACGTGGAATGTAAAGTTCATAGACCTTATCTTGGGCATGATGAATGATAATAGAAACGGATTCCAGCGCCGTATTCGCCGTTGCATTGACAGGAAAAGTTTTAGTATCCAGATCGATGCTTATACCCCGGTTTAGAAATGCTTGAACATCCGCACCGGAAACCCGCAACGTAATGCGGCTATGGGACAGGTCCAGACAGACGGCTTGGTCTGACGGGTATTTATCGGCTAATTTTTTACCTGACAGGCTAGTCACGTCAGTCGTGTCTCCCACCACGAGAAACTTCAAGAGTGCCGTTTGAAAAACCACCACCTGACGATTAGATGCTGCTCGTCCGGGGCGTGGGTCATTTTCAAGTTTTAAAGACTGTTTCAGATCAGAGGAAATCTGGTCCACGGTTTCCGGCCACGCTGCAATTTGTAGAACATTGCTGGTGGGACGTTCTTCAACAACGATGCCAGGTTGTCCGTCATTCGCGCCCATGTGTCCCGGAGCCAAAACCCCTTGAAGTGGTGAAATATGATCAAGCATTTTGACGCTCCCCTTTCGGGTCGTAGAAATGAGGTGAAACGACTTCAACAGTGACCTGTTCATCACGCACCGCGTTGACGGCAAGTATTGTTTCGCCAATCCGGTTTACGCCGCCTTCAAGAAATCCAAGGGCAATATTATGCCCCAGTGCCGGGCTATAGGTAACTGAACTGATATGCCCCTGACCGTGCCCCTGAGGTTTTGGCACTTTTGGAAACAGGATCGTTCCGCTTAATAATTCATCATTTTGATTTAATGGTTTCAGACCAACAAGTGATGGACGATCTTCTCGGTTCAGACCAAGCCGTTTGCTTAGAACACTGCCGACAAAAGCTTTTTTAGAGCTGGCCATTTTCGCCAGCCCCATATCCGCCATTGTGGTTCGCCCGTCCAGTTCCGGGGCCGCCACATGGCCCTTCTCAATTCGCAGCGCACCCAGTGCTTCTGTTCCATACGTCACAAGATTAAATTTTTTCCCTTCTTTCCGGACCAGGTCCCACAGTGCGGCCCCATACCCGGCTTCGGTATAAACTTCAAATGCCAGTTCACCGGAAAAACTGATCCGGTTCACACGTACAGTGGTGTCCTCAATTTGGCCTACCCGAACGGCCATCGGGGGAAAGGCTGAAGTGTCAAAATTAATGTCCGAATTCAGGTTTTGTAAAAGCTCCCGGCTTTTCGGACCGGCAATGGCCATGGCCGCCCATTGTTCGGTGCTTGAGGTAACATGAACCTTTAATTCCGGCCAATCGGTTTCCAATAAAAACTCAAGGTGGCTCAGGACCTTTCCGGCTCCGACTGTTGTCGTGGTCATAAAGAAATGATCCTCACTGAGTCGCGAAGTGGTCCCGTCATCCATCACATAACCATCATCACGCAACATGATGCCATAGCGGGCTTTACCGACAGCTAGTTTTTTCCAGCCGTTGGTATAAACACGGTTGAGGAATTCAGCGGCATCGGGGCCTTGAACATCAATTTTCCCCAGCGTAGAAATATCAGTCATGCCGACAGACTTGCGCACGTCATTGGCTTCGCGACGATAGGCATCTCTAATGCCTTCTTGATCTTTCGGATAATACCAGGCCCGTTGCCACAGGCCGGTCTGGGTAAATTTAGCCCCGTCCTTAAGGTGGAGGTCATGCATCGGGGTTAGGCGTTCCGGCCGGAAGTGGCGACCAATTTCACGCCCCCCAATTGCCCCTATTGCCACTGGCGTATAAGGGGGACGGAAAGTTGTTGTCCCTACTTTTGGCAGCGGCATATTGCGTTTACGCGCCATGATAGCCATGCCATTAATATTGGATGTCTTTCCTTGATCCGTCGCCATGCCCAACGTCGTATACCGCTTCAGGTGTTCGACGGAAACATAGCCCTCTGTATGTGCCTGTTCCACATCACTGGCCGTCACATCATGCTGTAGATCAACAAACTTTTTAAGTTTCTGACCGGCCGGCGTTGGCACTTCCCATAGCGGCTCCAGATCAATGGTATTTGTAGGTGTGGCCATATTAATATCTGCCTGTGACACGTCACCCGCGGCCGCCTTTCCCACTTTTTTGCCACTGAGAATTGCGTCTTTCGTATTCCAGTGCCCCAAAATTGCGCCGGCACAATATTGTCCCTTGGCACAGATGCCCGGAACAAATGCACCCAGTTCATCGGAATAACCAGGCTTGATCCCGATATGACTTTGCAAATGAAGATTGGGCGACCACCCGGCGGACATTAACAATAGATCACAATCAATCGACTGTGCTTGATTGGAAACTGTTTGCCGTTTTGCGTCAAAGGCATGAACGCTCACTGACTGAATATGCTGCTTTCCGTGTGCACACGTTACGACATGACCACTTTGCACTTGAATATCGTGTTGGCTGGCAAGGGCGAACATTTGCGAACCCGGTTTCGCTCGACTATCTACAATTGCCTGAATTTTAATTCCGGCTTCCACCAGGACATTGATCATCCGGTAGATACTATCATTATTAGTAAACAACACGACTTTCTGGCCCGGCTTTACACCATAGCGCTGAATGTAGGTATTGGAACTCGAGGCCAACATAATGCCGGGCAAATCGTTATTGCCAAACACAAAGGGACGCTCAACCGAACCGCTTGCCAGAACCACATTACGTGCCCGAATGGTCCACATGCGCTGGCGCGGAATATACTGAGCTGAAACCGCCAGATGATCCGTGACTCTTTCAACCAGACTAATCGTATTATGGTCATAATATCCAAACGCAGTTGTTCGGGTCATGACCGTAATTTCCGCATGGCTCTCAACTTCTGAAACAATCGAAGCCAGCCACTCGTCATCATTATTTTCGTCATCTTTCTCTGACAACAGTTGCCCACCAAGCAGGGCGTCCTGATCAACAAGGATTACGCTCGATCCATTTTTCGCAGCCTCAAGCGCTGATGATAACCCCGCAGGTCCGGCTCCAACAACAAGCACGTCACAATGGGCATTGGCCCTTTCGTACTGCGTCTTGTCTGTAAGGTAGGTTCCTTTGCCCATGCCCGCAGCCTTGCGAATGAAACTCTCGTAAAACATCCACCATGAACCCGGCCACATAAAGGTTTTGTAATAAAAACCTGCGGTCAAAATCGACGAGAACAAACCATTTACTGCCATCACATCGAATTTCAACGATGGCCAGGCATTCTGGCTTTTTGCCGTCAAGCCATCAAACAGTTCCGTAACCGTGGCCCGGCTATTCGGTTCTGTTTGTGCACCTTCATGGAGTTGAACCAACGCATTCGGCTCTTCTACACTTGCCGTATAAATGCCGCGCGGGCGGTGATATTTGAAACTACGACCGGTCAAATGAACACCATTGGCCAACAGGGCGGAAGCCAGCGTATCTCCCTGATATCCACCGTATGATTTGCCATCAAACTGAAAAGACAACGGTTGTGAACGATCAATCCGGCCGCCCTTATTTAAACGATGCGACTGGCTCATTGATTCGCTCCCCCAACCGGTTTTGTGGACCCGGAAATGTTTTGGGCAATGTCCTTGGCAAATGTCACATCTGTGATCTCATGGGTCAGGGTGTCGCGGGATACTTTGACCCAGGAACGACACCCCTGTACGTGCTGCCAGTATTCTTGATGTGGGCCTTTAGGGTTGTTACGCATGAAAACGTAATCCACCCAGGTCACCATGTCCGTATTGCTTTGATCGGGGCGGGTTAACGTCGCGTCCCCCCCATAATTAAATTCTGTGTGGTCCCTGGTGCCGCAAAAAGGGCAATTAATTCGCAACATAAGAATTCTCCTGAAGGATGATAGACTTAGTGAATGTTAGGCGTGGGCCCTCCACCTTTTTCATCCATCTGATATCCGTTTGAAAATCGCTCAACCACCATTTTCTCGTTAAGTTTATGGGGGCGATCCTGAGCAATAGTATGGGCAAAACACCAACCCGATGCGGGGGTTGCCTTGAAACCGCCATAACACCACCCACCATCGATATAAAAACCATCAACCGGCGACTTGCAAATAAATGGGCTACCATCCATTGTCATATCCATAATTCCCCCCCAATGCCGAAGCATACGTACCCGGGCAAGACTGGGCATCAGGGCCAACGCACTGGCCATGGTGTGTTCAATAATCGGGCCATTGCCACGCTGGGCATATGAGTTGTATCCATCTAAGTCGCCGCCTAGCACCAGCCCACCCTTATCAGATTGGCTGATGTAGAAATGTGCCGCGCCATAGGAAATCACCGTATTAACCAGTGGCTTCAAAGGCTCTGTGACGAAGGCCTGCAAAACATGGCTCTCAATCGGCAACTTGATACCTGCCATTCTGGCCATTTGCCCAGTATGTCCGGCAACAGCGATGGCAACCTTGGGGGCCCGAATTTCACCACGGTTGGTTCGAACCCCAACAATAGTGGCCCCCTGCCAAATATAGTCGAGGACTTCACATTTCTGGATAATATCGACACCACGCTGATCAGCCCCACGTGCATATCCCCAGGCGACAGCATCATGTCGTGCAGTTCCGGCCCGCGGTTGCAATAGTGCTCCATATATGGGGAAGCGGGCATTTTCTGAATAATCCAGATATGGCAAGTTCCGGCGTACTTCTTCTCGGCTCAGTATCTCAGCGTCAATCCCATTCAGGCGCATGATATTGCCGCGGCGGCGTGCTGCATCCAGCTGCGCGGGAGTATGACAGAGGTTGTATTGACCCCGTTGGGAAAACATCACATTGAAGTTCAGATCAGCAGAAAGCCCTTCCCACAACTTCATTGACCACTCATAGAAGTCCGTATTTCCATCAATCATATAGTTTGATCGAATGATCGTCGTATTGCGGCCCGTATTTCCACCGCCCAAATAGCCCTTCTCAAGCACAGCGACATTTGTGATGCCATGTTCCTTAGCCAGGTAATAGGCGGTCGCCAGTCCATGCCCTCCGCCGCCAACGATGATCGCATCATAAGAGGCTTTCGGTTCGGGATCGCGCCAGGCCCGCCCCCAGTCTTGATGACCACCAAGGGCGTTTTTTAGGAGTTGTAATGCAGAATATTTTGTCATTTTGTTGACCAGATTGTTGATGGCCCAAACGTTGATATATCCGGATGCTATGTTGCTGCTGCTGCGTATGCCACAAAAATGCGGCATAATAAGTTTTTCTAATTTCTAAAATAACCAGCGGTTAAATAGACATTATCTACCTGTTTACATTTTATGCAGGTTTTAAAAGTAAGGATCATGGATTGGCCCGGTATCACGAAGAATTTTCAGGAGCTAACGGCCTTCATACCATTAGTAAAATTTATACCATAAATCAGCAAAAAAAAATGTTACGCATAAGGCATTGGTATTTATTGATTTTTAGAATTTTGAGGCGTGAATCTCTGCGATTCCTTAAATGGGTAAAGCACCTGGACCCTTGACCTTAACGCTGGCTTGTGGGTTTGGTTAATGTGATACGCACAATTAGAAATTAAATACCCCGTCCAACGATGCGTGTAACAAAATGGCGGGGCAACAAAAATACTAAATTGAGTTTCACATACAGGAGATGCTTATGATTAAATCTGTTTTTAAAACTGCGATCCTAGCTACTGCGATGCTAGGCATGGCAAGCTCAATTGCAGCTGCAGATGTTATTGATGACATCAAGGCACGCGGCAAACTCATCGTCGGCACCAAAGCTGACTACAAGCCTTATGGCTTCCGTGATCCATCAGGTGCCGTTATTGGCATCGAGCCAGATTTGGCCAAGGAAGTTGCAGACAAATTAGGTGTTGCACTGGAAATCGTCCCGGTTGTCTCATCAAACCGCATGCAGTTTCTACAGCAGGGCAAAGTCGATCTGATGATCGCCACCATGACTGATAAACCGGACCGCCGCAAAGTCGTGTTTATTTCTGACCCTAATTACTATTCCTCCGGAACCAATGTTCTGGCGTGGAAAAAAGTCGGCCTTAAATCATGGGAAGACCTTCGCGGAAAATCCGTTTGTGGTATTCAGGGCGCATTTTACAACAAGAAAACTGCCAAGGATTTTGGCGCAAAGATTGCCGCGTTCAAAGGCACAGCTGAATCTCTGACAGCCCTCGGACAAGGCAACTGCGTAGCTTTTGTGTATGACGATTCATTCATTGCCGCAAAACTGCAAGATTCCCAGTGGAGCGACAAATATGAAATGCCACTGCCAACCATTGATGATGCCCCCTGGGGCCTCGCGGTTCGCCTAGGTGAGGACAAGTTCCACGCGATGATGAACGATATGATCGTTGGCTGGCACAAGTCTGGTCGTATTCTCGAACTGGAAAAGCAGTATGGCCTGGGCAACACGCCTTTTGCAGTTATGATGAATAAAAAATATAACTAACAAACGTGTCTACCGTTGGGCGAAACTGTTAAATACAGTTTTGCCCAACGGGTTTAACGCGTGATCACTGATTGGGAAGTTTCTTTTGTTCAGGGAGGCTAGCTCGTGGATTCAATATATCAATTGTTCCAGACACTCTACGACGAAACTGGCATAAATCTGACAATTTTATACGATGAATTTGATCGTGCCCGGTTTGCTGAAGGGTTTGTAACAACAATCCAGTTGTCGGTCGTCTGCCTGATCTTCAGTATTATCATTGGTGTCATTGGGGCCTGGCTTCAAGGCTCAAACCTTGTTTGGACAAAACGTATTATACAAGGTTACATCCAGCTATTTCGCAATACGCCGCCTCTCGTGCAAATGTATTTCTTTTTCTTTGGCGTCGCTGTACTGCTGCCAACGGTCGAAAATGAATTTGGCTTTCCTGAACCGATGTTGAGCGCGTTCACCTGGGCTGCTATTTCGCTGTCATTCTTTGCTGGCGCTTTTAACGTGGAAATTTTCCGCTCCGGTATTGAGGCCGTACCGGCATCAACAATCGAAGCTGCTGAAGCCTTGGGTTACAGCCGTTTGCAAGCTTATATCTATATCGTTTTGCCGTTGGCATTCCGGGTATGTTTGTCTTCGTTGAACAACAATAACGTAAATCTCATCAAGACGACCACACTGGCGTATGCCATCGCCGTCCCGGAACTGTTGTACGTGTCGAACCAAATCTGGTCTGACAATGTCAATGTGCCGGAGATGATGCTCGTCATTTTATTCACTTACGTCGCCCTGGTTGGCACGTTGATCTGGGCGATGCACCTTTGGGAAAAGAAACTTCAAATGCCGGGGTACGGGGCATGACACAGCAAGATACTAAAATGTCCAAAACGGATCTTCCTGTCCTTTTGCCAATTGCCGAGCGGATGGCCAAACGTGCCGCCTATGAGCGTGAGGTGGGCATCTTCAGCTTGCGGCTCAAAGCGCAACATGGGGTTTGGCTGGCGATGCTGGTCCTCTTGAGTGCAACGGTTGCGCAAGCGCAAACGACACCGGGACAAGAAACCATCTTTACGGTTCTCTGGCGCTGGAAAGCTTTTCTGCTGGAAGGTTTTCTCTTCAATATCCTGATCAGTTTCATGGCGATGGCCATAGGTACGGTTGCCGGCACACTCCTTGGCCTGATGCAAATTTCACTCATGCCAACGGTTAAAGCCAGCTCCTGGGCGGTGACGCAGTTTTTCAGGAATGCACCGTGGCTAACGCTCTTATTCTTTTGCATGTTCATGCTGCCATTTGAGTTTGATCTGGGCTTTGTCCAGATTCCTTTCCCGGACTGGATCAAGGCCGTGATCGGCCTCAGCCTGCCGGTGATGGCTAATATTTCCGAAGTGGTTCGAGGGGCGATTAAATCGATCCCCTTTGGGCAGTGGGAAGCCTCAGAAGCTCTTGCTTTTTCTCGTAGACAACAACTATGGCAAATTATCTTGCCCCAGTGCATCAAGCGCATGATCCCGCCCTGGATGAACTGGTACGCCATTTTGACAATGGCAACAGTGCTGGCCTCCATTGTCGGCGTGAACGAAGTTATGACCCGCGCAGGTCAGGTTTCTGCGGCCGAGGGGGGGAGAACAGACCTTTTACTGCCTCTCTACAGTTCAATTATGCTGTTATTCTTTATCTATTGCTACCCGATTGCGCGTCTGACAATCAGACTAGAACGCAAATTCGCGGTAAAACTTTAATCGGGAGTGAACCTTATGACACAATCAAATACTCCGACAACCACATGGGATGACAGCCAACCCATTGTTTCCATCAAAGACCTTTATAAATCCTTTGGGGATCTGGAAGTTTTGAGCGGCGTATCTCTTGATGTAATGAAAGGCGAGGTCATTTGCATTATTGGCCCTTCCGGATCGGGAAAATCAACCTTGATCCGCTGTATCAATGCCCTGAATGACATCGACAAAGGCTCGATACTTGTCGAAGGTCAGGAAGTACATTCCCCTGATCTGGACATGCTGGCCTTGCGTAAAAAAGTCGGCATGGTCTTTCAGCAATACAATCTGTTCCCCCACAAAACTGCCTTGGAAAACGTCATGATGGCCCCCTTACAGGTCTTGAAAGAAGACAAGGAGGAGGTCCAGGCCCGCGCCTTTGACCTGTTTAAAAAAGTTCGATTGGAAGGACGTGAAGATCATTACCCCGGAGAATTGTCTGGCGGGCAACAGCAACGCGTTGCCATCGCCCGGTCATTAGCCATGAAACCTGGTGTCATGCTGTTCGATGAGGTTACCGCGGCCCTCGATCCAGAAACGGTGAAAGAGGTTCTGGTCACAATCAAGGATTTGGCTGAAGATGGCATGACCTGTATTTTGGTGACCCACGAAATGGCTTTTGCCAAAGAGGTGGCAGACCACATTTATTTCACGGATCGCGGGGTCATTGTTGAGCACGGTGCACCCGATGTGTTCTTTGAAAATGCTCAGGATGAGCGAACACGTGAGTTCTTGGGGCAAATTCTTTAATAGACTATGGCCCGGTATGTGGAGGCTTGTACCAAGTTACACATACTGTCCCTAAACCTTGTCCGAGAGCATTCGTCAGATGAAACTCCCCCAATCCTTTGACTTCCGGTCTCTTGAGGTTTTTGTTGCCGTTGTCCGGGCTGGTGGTATGACATCCGCAGCCAAGTCCTTGGGCCTGACACAATCAGCGGTCTCCCAAACCATCGCCAATCTGGAAGACGCCATCGGCACCTCCTTGGTTGATCGCTCAGTACGCCCCTTACAACTCACGCCGGGTGGAAACATCCTCTTTGAAAAAGCTAAAAGCTTGTTGAGTATGGCTACTGATACCGTCCAGTCTATCCGCGAGCCAGACGGCCATGCCTTGAAAACGCTGCATATCGCCATGGCTGATAGCCTGGCATTCTCCATCGGCCCTCATTTGGTCAATGAACTGCATTACATGGCCAACCATTGGCGTATCACCTCGGGTCTTTCCATCGATCATGAAACGGCCTTCAATGCGGGTGAGATAGATATGATGTTCGTTGCCGGAGATCTGACCAACGTACAACAAGATAATGAACATCACTTGATTACGACTGAGCAATTTCTGGTGGCAGCCCCTGCATCTTATCAAGGCCCAACGGACACGTTGGAAGAACTTTATGCTAGCCACAAGCTGGTACGCTTTTCCCTACGCTCGTTTACCGGACGTAAAGTGGAACAGCAAATCAACCGCCTGCAAATCAAGGTGCCGCTATGGTTAGAAATCGATTCTCCCATGGCCCAGCTCGCGATGATCGGAACTGGCAACGCCTGGGGTTTTACAACGCCCATGTTTTTGTTGCAGGCCCCTGATCAGCTGAAGAATATCCGCCTGTTCAAGCCACCCAAAGGCACATTTCCCCGCCACATCTTCTCCGTGGCGCGCGCCAATCAGTTCGGTGATATTCCAGAACGCATTACCAATGCCAGCCGCAAAATCATCAGTACAAAAGTAATCCCAAAAATCAGAGAGCTCGCCGATTGGCTTCCTGAGCACATCACCGTTCCAGACGGCTGACAAGAGCACGAACTCATCGCGGCGTTGCAGGAAAAGAATGGAATAATGCAGCATAGAGTTCCCAGTTCCACCATGCCAGCCGCATCGTGCTGGATGGTTTATGTGAGCAGAAAGCATTGCCGACATATGTCGGCGCGAGGGCATCGCCCAGAATATCTATTGCAGATGACTACCTTGAAATGCAAAACAAGAATCAAAGTGATTTTTTATTCACTTGCCGTCGTGGAAATGGTCGAATGCCAACAAGTGTCTAGGAACTATGTTTGATTACGCAATCGTCGAAGGGGCTGAATTGCATCTCCTTATGTTTGTTTGGCTGCTCAGGCTGGCAAAACTAGAGTTGGCTAACAACTTCGAGAATACCTAACGTCAGCACATTTTCAAGCGGCAGGGCCTGCGTTGTCCGGGGGCGTTAATTTTGTTTGGGCTAGGTGGTGCGGCCCGGTGATTAAAGTCGCTTCAGGTCAAAAGCAGATGAAATAAGATGTGAATAATGATGTTTATTTTGTGGGGCGGAACGGAGAATATTGATTTTAAATCATTCCCTGATCAACCATATAAATTCCCTGTTCGGTATATTAGGGAATTCGGTATGTAAGCCACACAAAATCTGCATCTCCATAGATAGTATTGGCACGATCGGTCTCAAAATTGAAAATGTCCCTGTACTTTTCCAGTTCATCAGGGAAGTCCAACAGAGACGAGTTCGCTCCAGACTGCTCCTACCACCACAGTTTTTCATACGAAAACACTGCTAGCATCGGGGATTTCTTTAACCAATTTTTTTTCAATGCCTCGACGTCGCAATCGAGTAGGAATCGCAATGGTTGTTGGTCTTGGTTTGTTTGGTCGGAGACACCCA
>Ga0055584_100002730_pt1 | contig 17486 bp, 20 predicted proteins | sample OSDHelmetaG_FD_58716 | JGI IMG/M metagenome (GOLD analysis project Ga0055584, IMG submission 58716) | Pelagic marine sediment microbial communities from the LTER site Helgoland, North Sea, for post-phytoplankton bloom and carbon turnover... | ecosystem: Environmental > Aquatic > Marine >... | reverse complement strand
GCGGGTGGCGTCGCGGGCGGCGTGATCGGTTATGTGACCTATAAAGAGGAGAGCGGTGATGATTGAACTATCGACGGTCTACTTCGGGCTGCTTGGGATAGCGTTAATAACTTATGCCACCAGACTCTCCGGCCTGATCGTTATGGACTTCTTCCCCTTGACCAAACGCATGGAGCGCGCCTTGGATGCGATGACCGGTTCTGTGTTTGTGGCTTTCGTCGTGCCCGCTTTCTACAAAGGCGACATAGGCGTCAAACTCGCCACCGCCGCTGCATTGATCGTGATGTTTACGACCAAGAAGATCTTGTTGGCGTTAACGGCAGGTGTGCTGACGGCCGTGATTGCACGGGCTGTTTTGGGTTAGCACTTGGTTAACGTTACCTTCCTACCGCACGTCGTCCTGGATATCCTCTTAGCGGACTCCAGGATGACGTTAAGGAGGAGACGGGAAAGTAGCGGGAGGAGTTACCGCTCAGCCATGCACGCCTTTTGAATCATTCGGGGCTTCGGCCCGTTCATTCATGCCGTAGTCTCTCAAGACAGACGCAACACGCAGACGGTAATCGGCGAACATGATACCGCGACCTTTCTCTTGCGCTCCACGGTGGACTTCGAGATTACGCCAAGCCTTGACGGCTTCTTCGTCGCGCCAGAACGACAGGGAGAGCAACTTCTCTGGATCGGTGATTGATTGAAAACGTTCAACCGAAATGAAGCCGTCCATTTTCTCCAAATGGGGCTTTAATCCAGCTGCTACTTTCAGATAGGCATCTTTGTGTTCGGATTTGGGTATGACTTCGAAGATGACAGCAATCATGGCTTAATCAGTTCTCCATTGAATGTTCCGTGAGGCCCAGAGGCCAGTTTCAGAAATGTGCGAGTTTCGCTGCGGATGAACTTTTCACTCATGGCAAATTCGTAGTTTTCTTTGCCTAAAGGATCAGCGGCCAGCCGAGCGCGGTAGGCTTCATAGTCCGCCAACGAGGCAACATTGTAAACCCCGTAAGCCAGCGTCGTTGAACCCTCATGCGGCGCGTAATAGCCGATTAGATCAACACCACAGCGCGGGATCGCCTGCCCCCAATTGCGGGCGTAGGTTTCAAAATGGTGCTTCTTGGTGGGATCAATATCGTATTGTAGGAAACAGGTGAGGGACATTTGTTCTTCTCTTTCTACCAGTTTAGCGTGGACGAATGAGGCCCATGCCGAATGAGAACGAGCGACCAAGCGGGAGCGCTGCCTGCGCGGCGCTTGAGCGCAATAGCGTGGCTGCTTTGCAGTCACGTCAACAACGTACACTATTGACTCCGATCCATGTTTCGATGATGGTCGAACTATGAAAAACGGACCAGACATCGCAAGAATAGCGGCACTCGTGGGGGATCCAGCGCGCGCCAACATGTTAACCGCTCTGATGACGGGCTATGCACTGACAGCGCGTGAGTTGTCGGAGGAAGCCGGTGTTACGCCTGCAACCACCTCTTCTCATCTCGGCAAGTTGGAAGAAGGTGGCCTGGTTAAAGTCGATAAGCAGGGTCGCCATCGTTATTACCAACTTGCTGATGATCAAGTGGCGTCTGTGTTGGAAGGGCTTATGGGGTTGGCTGCACGCAATGGGTTGCAACGTGTCAGGCCTGGACCCAAGGATCCCGCAATGCGAGAGGCACGGGTTTGCTACGATCACTTGGCTGGTGACATGGGTGTTGCCCTCTATGACGGACTGATGAACCAAGGCTGGTTGGCGTTGGACGGTGATACGCCACAACTCACGGAAAAGGGGCAGGGATTGGCGGAGGGTTTCGGCATCGACTTGGCGGTTCTTTCGAAATCCAAACGACCAGTTTGCAAAGCTTGTCTCGATTGGTCGAACCGCCGCTCACATTTGGCCGGAGGCTTAGGTGCTGCGTTGCTAGATCGTTTCTACGACCTCGGTTGGGCCAAACGCGAACCGGACAGCAGGGTCGTTAGTTTCTCGACAAAAGGAACGGAGGCCTTTAAGGCTCAATTTGTTTGAGATATTAAGAGCACTTCCATGCAAACCACCGAAACGTCGAGCGAAGTCGATAGCGGCTACTCCTGGTACCGATTGCTAATTTCTATAGCGCTCGCGACTGTCGGCGGCGTTGGGATCTGGTCGTCGATTGTTTTCCTGCCGTCTATCGAAGCAGAATTTAATACCGACCGTGGTTGGGCATCAGTACCCTATTTGGCGAATATGATCGGCTTCGCGGTCGGCGCTCTTATCATGGGGCGGATGGCGGATCGCTTTGGCATTATGATCCCGTTGATGATTTCAGCGGTCAGCATGCTGGTCGGCTACACGCTCATCTCATACTCCAGTTCCTTTTGGGGCTATGTAGTGTTGCAGGTTGTCTTCGTTGGGATGATCGGAACCTCAACTACCTTTGGACCGCTTGTTGCCGACATTTCTCATTGGTTTGTGAAACGTCGCGGAATTGCGATCGCCATTTGTGCGTCGGGGAATTATCTCGCTGGTGCGGTTTGGACGCCGTTCATCCAGGTTCTGATCGACACTTATGATTGGCGGCAGGCGCATTTAATCGTTGGATTGGTCTGTGTCGTGACCATGATACCTCTGGCTTGGTTGGTAAGGCGCCGCGCCGATATGGGGACGGCTCCCAACGCGGTCAGTGCCAGTCGCTTTGCCGGAAAGCTGCCCATTTCAAACCGTGTTTTGTTCATGCTCTTGGCGATTGCTGGTTTGGCATGCTGCACTGCGATGGCGATGCCTCAGGTTCACATTATTGCCTATTGTATTGACCTTGGGTATGGCGAGTTTCCAGGTGGGCAAATGTTATCGATCATGCTGGTTACCGGTGTGATCAGTCGGATGTTGTCAGGTTTCATTGCGGACTACATTGGCGGCATTGGAACCTTGATCCTGGGATCCGCTTTGCAATGCTTGGCGCTGTTGCTCTACATTCCATTCAATGGTCTTGCATCTCTCTACTTAGTTTCCGCACTCTTTGGTTTGTCTCAAGGCGGCATTGTCCCATCTTATGCATTGATCGTGCGCGATTATTTCCCATCAAGAGAAGCCGGATGGCGAGTGTCTACGGTCTTAATGGCAACAGTACTGGGCATGGCCTTGGGCGGTTGGTTGTCAGGGGAGATCTACGATTGGACAGGCTCCTACACGGCTGCCTTCCTTCATGGCATTGCCTGGAATTTGTTGAACTTGGCAATCGCTGGGTTCTTGCTCTTCGGAAAATGGTGGGGTGCAAAACAGGAAGCGGTAGCCGCGGCTTAAGTTTTCCACGGCTTAAGCTTTCCATTGCGGATAGATCTCTTTCATCCGCTTGACGGAATCAACGACCATTTCCTCAAGAGCCGTGAGGTCGATTTTGTTCAGACGACTGAGGTAGAGGCAAGAAACGGAATGCTTGTGCTTGCCCAAACGTGCCAACTGTTCCTCATAAAGCTTAAAACCCGGCATTATATAGACAGTCATCGCGGCCTTACGCGGCGAGAAACCTGTCATTAAGAAATCTCCTTGCCGTCCACTGTCGTAATGATAGTGGTATTCGCCAAAGCCAATGATGCTATCTCCCCACATCGCCGGTTTGAAACCGGTGGCGCGTTTCATCAGGTCCAGAAGGATCGCACAATCCTCGCGCCGGCCTTTGTGTTCGACCGCCCCAATAAAGGCCTCAACAGAGGCGTCGGTGCGTTGCGTTTTATTAGCCATGTTTCGAGATTAGCAAATATCCGCAGAATTGCAAAATGTCGTGAATGTCTCCCAAATTCCATTCGCAGTCGTAACGGCGCAACTTAATTTATTCAGAGCTTGGTAAGCGGTGGGCCAAAGGGGATAGAGAATATGACGCAAGCAGATGATTTTGGCTTCGGGACACAGATCCGCAAGTCACCGTATTTTGACGCCACTGTTCGATGGGGGGCCAAAGGCTTCTCCGTTTATAATCACATGTATATCCCGCGTGATTTTGGTGACCCGGAGCAGAACTTCTGGAACCTGGTCAACGACGCTATCCTTTGCGATGTGGCCGTTGAGCGCCAAGTTGAAATCACTGGTCCAGACGCCGCCAAATTCACACAGTTATTGACACCGCGGGACCTGTCGAAGCTTGTTGTTGGGCAATGCAAGTACATCTTGATCACGAACGCTGATGGGGGTCTGCTGAACGATCCTATTTTGCTCCGCCTTGCTGAAAACCATTTCTGGATCTCTCTGGCTGACAGCGACATTCTGCTGTGGGCTCAAGGTGTTGCGGTTCATTCTGGCATGGATGTCACGATCCGTGAACCTGATGTTTCTCCGTTGCAGCTGCAAGGGCCTAAATCTGGCGAAGTGATGAAGGTTTTGTTTGGGGAGTCCATCTCAGACTTACGCTACTACTGGCTCCGCGAAGTCGAGTTGAATGGCATTCCCTTGATTGTATCGCGCACCGGCTGGTCCAGTGAGCTTGGCTATGAGCTCTACTTGCGCGATGGGTCACGTGGCGACGAACTATGGGAAGCCATCATGGCAGCAGGTAAACCGTTCAACCTGAAGCCAGGTCACACGTCATCCATCAGACGCATCGAGGGTGGTATGCTCTCCTATCACGCGGACGCAGATATCAATACTAACCCTTATGAGCTTGGCTTGGACCGCCTGATTAATGTCGATATGGAAGCCAACTTCATCGGCAAAGCGGCGTTGCAAGCCATCCGCGACAAAGGTGTCAGTCGTAAACAGGTTGGCCTGCATATCGAAAGCGACCCGCTCAAAGGCCCCAACACAACCTTCTGGGCGATCAGCAAAGCTGGGGACAAGGTCGGCAAGGTTACTTCCGCTGTATTTTCACCACGCCTTGAGCAGAACATTGCCCTGGCCATGGTCGCAACCGAGTGCACAGAAATTGGCACTGTACTGGACGTGGAGATGCCACAAGGCTCTGTGAAAGCCACTGTGGTGGAGCGTCCTTTCTTTGATCCCAAAAAGAAAATAACAAGCGCTTAGTTCGCAACCAGCTAGTCAGGTTCAAGCAAACACTCTATTGGACATCGAACCATTTGTGAAAGTGAACGATGCCCGATACCCTCAATCTGTTTGGTGCCACAATCGAACTGAATGCCAATTTGGTGTTGCTGCTCGTGATTGTTTACATCGCTGGTATTATCAGAGGCTTTACGGGATTTGGCTCCGCGCTTTTGATCGTGCCCGCTCTTGCTGTGATCTATGGCCCCGTCCAGGCGGTAGTGATTGAAGTCATGATTGAAGTGCCGGTTACCTTGGGCCTGTTACCCGTTGCAATTAAAAAGGCGGTACGTAAGACAGTCTTACCGATGTTGTTGATGTTCCTTCTGTTTGTACCTGTTGGGACTTTGTTCCTTAAGGTCTTCGATCCCGGTATCATGAAAATAGTCATTTCCCTTTTGGTGCTGTTCTTCGTGGTGGTGATTGCTTTTCAAAACCAGCTCGCGATCCTGCTAACACGCGGTGGTGTCCTAGCCGCGGGTGTGTTCTCCGGCATTTCACAGGGTATGACTGGGATGGCAGGACCGCTGTTTGCGACAGCTTTGTTGGCAAGAGGGGAAGGGGCTGCCCAGACGCGAGCCAACATCACCGCTGTTTCTGGAGGACTGATCTTTTTTACGGCTGCCAGTTTCTTTCTGTTTGACTTAGTGACTGTGCAAGCCATGATCTACGCCGCAATCGCGACGCCAGCAATTCTGCTGGGTGCCTGGACCGGCGTCACACTCTTCGCACGACTTTCCCACTGGAACCTGCGCGGTGTGATCTTGGTATTCTTGGCGCTGACGGCAATCGTGACATTGTTCCAGGCTGTAGTTTAACCAGCCCAGTGGGCGGAGGGGTTCGCTGCAGACTTCAGCGCATCAACCATGGCCTCAACGAGTTCTGGGCGGGCCTTATCATTAATCAAAAATCTTCGATTTGAAGGCGGCAGCTTTGGGAAGCCATCTTTGCCTGACAGTTCTTTCAGCGAAGCGCATTTTGCAGATTTAGGGATGACGCCAACGGCCAGACCGGAACGAACAGCTGCTTTGAGACTAGCGAAGTTCTCACTGGAGTAAGCCTGGAACCATTTTCGACCGACCTCATTGAGTGCTTTTGTTGGCAGGGATCGCCATTCACAACTCCGATCCAGGATCGCTAGAGGGACAGGGTCTTGTCTATCAAATGTAAAATTCTTAGACGCGACCCATATGTTTGGTTCTGATGAAAAGAAATCACCATCTTTGCTAAAAAGGCTTGAATGGACAGCAATGTCCAACTCATTCTTTTTAATCGCCTCTGGAAACTTTGAGGTACAGCCGGAACGCGCGAATATTTGAACATCTGCGTGGCGTTTAGAGAAATCCATCAGGATGGTTTCTAGAATGGTTTCCGTATAGTCGTCTGGGATCCCAACCCTGATGCTGCCTTGCAATGGTTCTTCGAAAAGTTGAGGGATTTTCTTGAGTTCAGCCACCACGGCTTCCGCGACCGGCAAAAGCTTGAGGCCGTCATCGGTCAGCTTCATGCCTCTTGATTGTCGATCGAAAAGACGAACAGCGAGCAAATCCTCGAGTTTTGAAATCTGTACTGAAATCGCGGATTGGGTGCGCCCCAAAACATCGGAGGCATGCGTGATGTTTTCACATTCCACCACGATCAGGAATGTCGAAAGAAGATCGCTGTTCGGAATCAAACGTTCGATTTTGTTCATGTCTAGTATCATAACAATTCGTTTTATCGAATTCAATGATCAGTCTAACCAAGGTCTCATAGATGATTAGGAGACCAAAAGATGACGTTAGAAACGATCGCAATATTGATCCTTGCCGGGATCGTTGGTGGTGCTTGGAACGCTGTTGCTGGGGGAGCCACTTTGTTCACATTCCCTGCGCTTATGTTGGCGGGCTTGCCGCCAGTGGTAGCTAACGCGACGAATTTCTTGGCGATGCTACCATCCAATGCGGCGGCATTGCCCGCTTACCGTCAGGAATTGAAAGGTGTCGGGCGCGAGATCTGGCCGTTGTTGCTAGTGTCAGGTGCGGGCGCTATCTGTGGATCTTGCCTCCTGTTGATCTCTGAACCCAAAACCTTTGTTGCTCTCGTGCCTTTCTTGCTGTTGGCGGCGACTAGTCTTTTTGCTTTTGGGGGAAAGATCAGAGGTGGGTTGATTGCAATGCTCAATCGGCGCTCACTCACGAAACCTCTTTATGTGGTGCTGTTCCTCTCATCGATCTATGGCGGATATTTCGGCGCTGGGTTAGGGATCATTTTGCTGGCTATTGTACAGATCATGGGATTCACGAATTTCCATGTGGCCAACTCCCTTAAGAACCTTTTAGCGACGAGTTTCACCATTATTTCGATCCTAGTTTTCGGCGCTGGGGGGATCGTTGCTTGGTCGGAAGCCGCCGTCATGATGACCGGTAGTACTCTTGGCGGCTACTTCGGAGGACGCTATACGAAACGGGTTAACGAGCGTCTTCTGAAAATCATGGTTGTATCTTTCGGCGTCCTTCTCAGCCTTGTTTATTTCTATCGTACCTGGGTGGTGTGAATGAGGGGGCGCTTTTTCCGCCGCAACTCCGAGGTTTGAAATTTATTTCTACCGATGAGTGGCTTTCCGACATACACGTCGGAAACGTTTTAGACAGCGGGTGAATTTAGGCGTTTGGGGAAAGTAGGTATAGGCGCACAGACAGCTTTCATCTTGGTGGACAGGACCAATGATCATGAGGGAGCAAAGTCGAGCGGCGCTTGAGCGTCATAAAACGAAGTTTAAGTCATGTTTCTGCGTCGTATCCCCCGTCAAGTGCGCCCGAACCCAGTTCCGACAGTTCGTGGTTTTGCAGTCCTAACCGGGATCGAGGCCATGGCGCGCGGTATGTTGGTTTCGGTTTTCCCGATTGCCATGTACAAGGCGTTGGGAGATGCGGAAACTGTCAGTGAAGTCTACTTCTTGATCGGTGTTTTCTCCCTTGCCTCGACCTTGCTGACACCCTGGGTGGCGCGGGCTGTTCCTAGACGCTACCTTTTCACCTTTGCCGGTTTGTTGAATATCATCGGTGTTGCCATGGTGATGACCGGCAGTTCAGCTTTGGTCCCGTTGGGGTTAGCGTCGAACATGGTTGGTGTCGCTATCCTGTCCATTGCACTTAATGCCTACGTTCTAGATTACGTAGAGCGCCACAATCTTTCGGCTTGTGAAACCCAACGTCTGTTCTATTCCGGTGCCGCCTGGACCATTGGACCTTACTTTGGAATCTGGCTCTTTGATATCTGGAGCCCAGCGCCTTTCCTGCTATCGATTGGGGCATCGGTTGTATTGCTGACCGTTTTTTGGATCATGCGGCTTGGTGACGGAAAAGTCATCCGCAAAGCCAGATCGAAGCCGACAAACCCGCTAGCATTCCTGCCGAGATTTCTGGAGCAACCGCGTTTGCTGGCTGGATGGTTATTCGCGGTGCTGCGTTCCTGTGGCTGGTGGTTCTACATCGTGTACTTGCCGATCTATGCCGTAGAAGCAGGTTTGAGTGAGCAGATCGGCGGTATCACACTCTCGTTCACCAACGGCTTGCTGTTTACCGCGCCCTTTATTTTGCGGTGGGTTCAGAAGCGTTCTATCCGGTTTGCTGTTCGCTTTGGTTTTACTTTGGGGGCGGCGCTCTTTACCGCTGCCATGCTTGCCAGTGCAGTTCCTTTGTTGACAGTTGCGCTATTGATCTTGGCCTCATTCTTTCTCATTTTGTTGGATGTGTGTGGTGGTCTGCCATTCCTGATGGCGGTCAAGCCGTCGGAACGTACAGAGATGAGCGCGATCTACGCAACCTACCGCGACGTGTCCGGTATCCTGACGCCGGGCGCTGCAAGACTGGTTCTCTTCGCTGGTCCATTGCCAGCAGTGTTCGGGGTGGCAGCCATAGGATTGATGGCCGCCGCGTTCATTGCTGGACGACTGCATCCCCGCACCGGGCAAAAGAAGCTTGGCGGCTGAGGTTAACCCAGAACCCAGTTCCTGGTGCCGTTGTATTCCATGATGTCCATGGTTTTGTTGGTGATATCAGCATCGGTCAGCTTTCTAAGCAAATAGAAAGCTAGATCTAATCCGGCCGACACTCCGGCGGATGCCATGATGGTGGGGGTGCCAGGATTGTCGACATAGCGAACACCGGGGACAACCGTTGCGTTTTGTCCCGCGAGCATCGTCTCCAACTGACCCAGGAATTGGTGGTGGGTCGTTGCCGTTTTGCCTTGGAACGCCATGGCAGGTGCCGCAATCAACGCGCCAACACAAATAGAAGCCAAAACCTTCACCTCTGCCTGTTGAGCTGTCAGCCAGGGCAGGACCTCGGGATGATCGTCATAAAATGACAGAACAGAAGGGGGTGTACCGCCAGGAACGATCAAGATGTCGTCCGATCCTATCGGGCAGGTGTCGATAGAGTAGTTTGGATTAATCGACAGACCATGCATCGCCGTCACGGTTTTGCCATCTGGGCTAATGGTGAGCAGTTCAAACAGGTCGGGTTGGTTCATGCTGTTTGCCGCCGCGTTGGCCATTGAAAAAACGTCAAAAGGGCCGGTGAAGTCGAGAACTTCAACCTCGTCAAAAATAAGAAAATAGATTTTCTGTGCCATAGTATCCTCGTGTTCTCAGGGTTAGTTTGCCTCAGGGATCAGTGTACAGATTGAAATTAGAATTAAAATCACTATTTTTGATACTTGACGACGTAGGGCTCCGAGAAGACAGCGTGAATTGATCTTCTCTTGGTGCCCATAGTTGGAGAAGCCATCATGTCTGAAACAACACTTCCTTCACCGAAGAAACGAGATTTTCTCACGACCGTGATGATGATCATGTTTCTGGTGGGCGGTTGTTTAGCAGCTTGGCCGTTGATCGCTAGTCTTGGTCCATCTGGCGAGCAAGTCGATAGATCCAACGACGGTATTATTGATTTGTCAGGGCTCGATGCAGGCGAAAGGGTGCTTGTTGTTTGGGAACGCAAACCGATCATCATCGCGCACCGCACGCCGGGGGAAATTGCGGCAGCTCGCTCGGTGGATGTTTCTAATCTCCCATATAAAGAGCACGATGAAGATCGTACACTAAGAGCAGAGTGGTTGGTTGTTAGCGCCATTGGTGACCGCCTGGGCTTTATGGTTAGTGGGCAGAAGCCAAATGAAAGCCGTGGTGACTTTGGCGGTTGGTATGAAAGTCACTATGCAACACACTTCGATACGTCAGGCCGAGCACGAAAAGGTTTTGCAAAAAACCTTGAAGTGCCACGCTACAAATTCATCGACGAAAGCACCCTGCAATTACTCCCTAGTGACGTTGCAGAAATCCCAAAATTGAATTCAAGTTGGTAGCGGCCAGAGGCCTTTAGCAGCAAGCATTTTCCCTTTAGAGAAAACCAATTCATCACTTGTGAATGAAGAGAAGTTTTCCCTAAACCCCCATCCCAATCTTCCGGCCTTCGTAGATGGCGTAGGGTGCTTGGCGGGGGGCTGAGGCGTCGCCGATTAGGTGGTGGTTGTAATCTAGGGCTGTTAGTTCATTCGATAGCTCATCGACGGCGTGGTTGGTGGTGGCCATGACCAAGCTGTTGGCCTCAATGAAGCTTTCTTCTCCCGTCAGGAGAGAGCGGATTTTTGCACCTTCGCTCGTCCATTCCAGAATCACGCTTTCGGTGATGAAGTCTGTGCCGAGTTTCGCCAATCGTTGCCGCAAGTGAAAGTCGGTTGCGGTGCGTTGCAATTCAAACCCGACCATGGCATCCGGCGTTACAACAGTGACTTTATGGCCTGTTTCGGCCAGGTGCCAGGCGGTGCCACCACCGCGCCAATTGCCGCCTTGGTCAAAGACGATGACGCGCTCGCCCAATCTTGCGGCTTTACCCATGACATCTTCTGCGGACCAGACGTTACCGTGCTCAATCCCTGGCAAAGTCTCCAAGTGAGGCAGGGCTTTTTGGAAGCCGGTCTCTGGTGGCAATGAGCCGGTTGCAACGATCACTTCATCCCAGTCGCCATCTTTGATGTCCTCGACCTCGATATAGGAGTTGTAATCGATCTTGACTTGCAGCTTGGTCAGTTGGCGCTCAAACCAGTCCATCAAGTCGGTGATTTGGGTACGGCGGGGCTGTAACCCTGCCAATCTGTACTGACCGCCGAGCTTGTCGCTGGCCTCGGCTAAGGTCACCTGATGCCCCCGTTCAGCGGCGACACGGGCGGCCTCTAATCCTGCCGGCCCACCACCAACGACCAACACTTTCTTGGGCTTCTCAGCCGGCGTGAAGCGATCACCGCCCCATTCATGCTCGCGCCCAACAGAAGGGTTCACGACACAGGAAATCCAGTAATCGCGATAACGCCGGCCCCAACACATCTGGTTGCAGGACAGGCAGCCGCGAATGTCTTCTGGTCGCGCGTCCTTGGCTTTATTGGCCCAGTGCGGATCAGCGATCTGGCCACGAACGATGGAGACCAGGTCGGCTTGTCCGGCACTCAACACAGCCTCGGCATTATCGGGCGTGCGAATGTGGCCTTCGCTGGTGATCAAGGCCTGTTTAACTGATGATTTGAGGGCCGTTGTTAGATCGACGGTTGTCTTCTCTGCAGTGGTGAAGTTCGGAATAATCTTGGTGAAATCAAAGTAAGACCCGTAACCAACGGTCACATAGTCGATCATGCCGGTTGCGTCGTGCAGCGCGATGATCTCGCTCAGCGCTTCTTCCTGCAAATGCACCTCGACACCGGGTTGATAGGATATCGCCAGGCCGATGATAAAGTCTTCACCGCAGAGTTTCCTGATCCGGCGGATGACCTCCATCGACATGCGGGTGCGGTTTTCAAGAGTGCCGCCCCACTGGTCGTCGCGTCGGTTCGACCAGGGTGTCCAAAATTGATCGAGCATCGAATGGTAAGCTGCCCAGACTTCGACACCGTCAAAGCCAGCCTCAAAACAACGCCGTGCTGACTGGACAAAACCTTCGATGGTTTCTTCAATCTCTGCCGCAGTCATGGCGTGGCTGCCGTCGCTGTCGTGGTAGGAGGGCAGGCCCGACGGTGACCAGCCAGGGAAGTAAGCATTGTCGGCGTCGCTGTGTTGACCGACATGATAGAGCTGTTGCAGGATGACAGTGCCTTCTGCCTGCACCGCCTCGGTGATGCGTCGGAAGCCTGGAATGACCGCGTCGTCGTTCGGCCGGAAATTGCCTCGCGTCAGGATAGCGGCCTCATGAACGGGTACAGGCTCAATCACCATCATGCCCGCGCCACCAAGCGCGCGCTCTCTATAGTACCCCAGATGTTGGTCCCCCGGCAGGCCGTCCTTTGCCATGTTGGCAGTGTGCGCCCCAAAGACGACACGATTCTTCAGCGTTTTGTGACGTAGCTGAACAGGCGAAAAAAGATGTTTGTAGGCGGTCATAGTGCGGCACTGCTGTAAGGGGCGTTCCTTTTATCTATAAGTTGGCGGGCGAAAATCACAAGTGTTGGTCTCATGGAGAGTAGGCGCTCTGTGGCATTTTGGACGGTGCCGCCGCGACCCATATTGCTTATAGTTCCGACTTCTTCATACTCATCAAGCGGGAAATCATCATGGCAGGACAACTGACGGGTAAAACAGCTTTGGTAACAGGGTCGGCTCAGGGAATTGGACTGGCGATTGCTAAATCATTGGCGTCAGAAGGTGCGCGACTGGCTATTCACGGTTTAGCCGATAAAGCCCAACAGGACGAAGCTATTGCTGCGGTTCTCGAAAGTGGTGCGACGGAAGCGCGGTTTTTTGATGGCGACCTGAGAGACAGTGACGCCATCAACAATCTGATGGCAAAAGTCCAGGACTGGGGCGGTTGTGATATTCTGGTCAACAACGCTGGGGTCCAGGAAACGGTCAGCATGGAAGACGCAACGCCAGAGATCTGGGACCGGGTTCTGTCAATCAACCTCTCAGCTGCCTTTCACACCATGCGTCATGCCTTGCCAGTGATGGCGGAGCGCGGCTATGGTCGTGTGATCAATATCTCCTCGGTCCATGGCCTGGTGGCATCGGTTAACAAAGCACCCTATGTAGCTTCAAAGTTTGGCCTCGTTGGGCTCAGCCGTGTGTCGGCATTGGAATATGCTAACCGAGGGAACAAAGCCTCTGGCGGTGTTACAGTCAATTGCATCTGCCCAGGCTGGGTAGAAACAAGCTTGATCGAGCCTCAGGTTGCGGCGAGGGCGAAAAAATATGGCGGCGACCGGGAAGCTGGCGTGGCGGATTTGTTGTCTGAAAAGCAGCCCAGCCAGCGCACATCGTCACCTGATGAGATCGGTGCTTTGGCTTTGTGGTTGTGCAGCCCCGTGGCGCACAACATGACCGGAGCGGCTATTCCGCTGGACGGTGGCTGGACGGCGCAATAAGCAGGATTTCGCCATCTGGGATAGGGGCTTGTTCTCGCTTGATGCACTGCCTAGGGAACTGCAGACACAAATTTAGCGAAAGCAGGAACCATGGCTCTTACACTGGACACAGCACAAAAGATGATCGCAGCCGCGCGCGCAAAAGGCAGTGAAATGGGCTTCAATCCTTTGACTGTTGCCGTTTTGGATGCCGGTGGGCATCTGGTAGCGCTAGCGCGTGAAGACAATTCTTCAACCCTTCGCCCCGACATTGCCATCGGCAAAGCCAAGGGTGCGATCTCTATGGGCATAGGTTCCAGAGCGCTGGGCGCACGCGCCGAACAACAGGCTTACTTTGTGCAGTCAATCAATGCTTTGTCCAACGGTTCCCTCGTGCCAGTCCCTGGCGGTGTCCTCGTCAAAGAAGATGGCAAAATCATCGGTGCCGTCGGTGTGACCGGCGACAATTCCGACAACGACGAAATCGCCGCGATTGCAGGCATTGAAGCTGTTGGTCTAGTGGCCGATGGTGGGTGAGGGTTAGTTTAAAGACCTTAGCCCAACATCGAAGAAAACCAGTCCAGCGCGATGTTCAAATCGCTCATCATTTTGATCTTGAGTTCGACTAGTGAAAGCAATTGAATAGTTGTTGATATTGTTCAGACTACGCAACCTGAAAACCAGATTTTGATCTGGATGCAGTCTCTTTGAAGGCAAACAATCGAAACTTACGTTTGTGGCACTAAAGACCTGGGTCAAGGTTATGCCGCCCATTTCACAACTTACATTGTGAGAATTGTAAGGGAAATTGAAAGTAATTCCCTTCTTTCTGCAATCAAGAAGTTGTTGTTTGTCTTCGATTCTTTGCGAGCAATAGTAGTTGCGTTTATTGTATTTATAGATGACCAGTTCTTTGGCGATCCGCAAAGGCGGATGATTGGACCGTGGATCAATCCTTGAGCGTTCGGTCGTCACGATGTTGATTGCCATTGGCACCAAGATAACCGCTATGCATAAGCCAATCAGGCCATTGGTCTTTCGGGCTTTGCTTAAGTTTGCCTGAATGTCGGAAAAGGACGGCCCCAGTTTTTTGCGCTTCATATGCTTAAAGTGGTGATTCGTGCTCGAATTTCAAGACCCAGTTATGGTTTGACGAAATCGAAATAGTAAGCCGCCAAGGTCTATTCAGTAGATCCATCTCGTCGACCTCCAGCAAACATAGGCAGGTAAACAGTGAGTAAGAGCAATTATTGGATATGAGATTAGCTTCTTGGGTAGTAGTTGTCCTGGGAAGATAGACCTTACAAGCTGATCAGTCAAAAGGCAGACTGTCAAGGTGGCCATCAACAGCGCAATGGACAAGGGGGCAAATGCTGGCATTGTTCCACGGTAGCTGTACCAAATCATGACACAACAGGCCGTGATAGTAGCGGGGATCAGGCCGGTTGCATAAGCCATTGGGATACCAAACGGCAGGGCGAAAAGTGCGAAGTAGAGCATGTACACTAAAATGCCTAGGGTTTCAGAAATTTCACTATGAAGGTCAGAGCCTTGATAGAGTGCGGTGGCCACCAAAACTGTCCAGGATGTAAGGACCATCGTTATGCAACCAACCAAAGGTCCGAAGCTGACAAAGATCCAAAAGACCCTTTTCTTTGTTCGTTTCCAGCTTGCTTTGTCGGTGGTTCTCCTTGGGCAAAGATCAACGAGGTAGAACAATAGGAAGACGACCAACAAGTCTGCAAGGATGAGTAAAAATGTAACCTTCAAGTTTAGCATTGGCTGGCCCTATTTTTGGTAAGAGCCCTTTTGCCTGTTGGTCGTGCAAACCAGAGTCTTTAGGAGCATCATTTTTGTGCAAATGTAAGGCTCTTTTTCCCCTGCAGGAGAGTGGTTTTCGTAGCCCCTAAAGCCTCGCAATCTTTTGGATCATGGGTCACCATCAGCGTGGCCAGCTGTTTCTCGTCAACGATCTCGCGGACTAGTTGCAACATCTCCGCTCTGGTGTCGGCGTCTAGGGCGCTGAAGGGTTCGTCGAGCAAGAGCACTGGTTTGTTTCTGACCAGTGAACGGGCGAGGGCGATGCGTTGTTGTTCGCCACCGGAGAGAGAACTGGCTCGTTGATTGGCCGCGGCTGCTAAGCCCACGCGATCCAGAGCTTGATCGACTTGATTCTGCTGAGTAGCGGTAAGCCGGAGGCTGGTGTTGATGCCCAAGCCGACGTTTTGGGCTGCGGTTATGTGATCAAAGAGGTTGTTCTTTTGAAAGAGAATGGTCAGCGGACGGTCTTCCGGTGGTAGGGGCAGCAGGCTTTGACCCCCGATCATAACGTCACCTGAAACCGGCATCAGGAAACCCGCGATGAGATCCAGCAGCGTTGACTTTCCCGATCCGCTCTTGCCGGTCAGGCCGAGGATTTCTCCGGCCGCAATGGAAAGCTCGAATTTGTAATCCTGTGATTGCCCCGGGTGTCGAAACACCAGATTTTTGACCTCAAGCATGGGGGTTGCCCTTTCTCATTTGTGGCACAGCCAGGAATACGAGCAGCGTTATGGTTAGCAAAACCAAGGCGATAGCGGCGGCTTCATCCGTGCGGTAAGAGCCCATCTTTTGATAGAGTAGCCACGGGAGAGTGGCAAAGTCTTGCGTGCCAAACAGCGCGATGATGCCGAAGTCCCCCAATGAGAAGCAGAAGGATAAAGCGGCGACAAAGGTTAGCTCAGGCTTGATCAAGGGCCACTCAAGTAATCGCCAACGGGACCAACCCGACAAACCGAGGGAGAACGCGAGGCGGTCGTCTTTAACTGTTACTTTCTCGATTGCTGGTCCCAACACGGCCAATGCGAACGGCAAGGCGAGCAGCGCATTAGCGATGACAAGTGCGAAGGGGGCAACCAGATAGATCGAGCTGAACAGGCTGCGGGCCAACAAGAAGAAACCAAAGGCCATAACCAAAGAAGGTACAGCCAGGTAAACTGAGCCTGAAAATGACAGGACCTGTCTCAACGCTAAACTGCTTTTGCTTTGTTTGAGCCTCAATGGGGCCAGGGTGTTGACGCGTGCTTTTACCAACAGCATCGCGAGCGAGATGGTCAAAAAAGCCGATGCCGTTGCGAGAGCGAGCGAGTTGAAACTCGTTTTAAGGAACAAGGATGAACTGAACAGTGACAGCAGATCGGCGTTGATCCCGTCGGTCAGAATAGCAACCAAGGGTGCCAGGAAGAAAGCGGCGAAAAGCACAATGATCAGGCCTTGTGCGAAAGCCGTTAATCTTGGTTCTTTCCACACCAAGTTAAAACGGCGTTGGTCGATGGCATTTGATGATAGTCGGAAGGTCGATGCTACCGACACTAAAAGAGCGCAAACCGCGAGCTGCATCAACGCAAGGATGACGGCGTGTGGTAGGTCAAAATCAAGTTTGATCGCTTCATAAATCGCGACCTCTAACGTGTTGTATTTTGATGATCCACCCAAAGTCAGAACGATTGCGAAGGAGGTGAAGCACAGCAAGAACACTGTTGAACAGAGCGCTGGCAAGCTGCCTTTGATAGCAGCCCACTCAACAAAGCGGAACCTTTGCCAGGGTGTTAGCCCGAGGCTTTGGGACAGCTTGCGTTGCTCAGCTGGTATGCCTTCCAATCTTTGCAGCAGGCTGCGCGCCATGAAAGGGGCGTTTAAGTAAGAATGGGCGAGCAGAATGCCGCCGAGGCCGTAGATCCAGGTGCCCGATGTCAGGTCTAGAGTGGAGAGAACTTCATTGAACCATCCTCTCCGGCCCCAAACGGTTACCAGTCCCAAGACTGCAACCAAAGTTGGCAGGACCATTGCCACAGAAAGAAGAGCGATGAGAACACTTCTGCCGAAAAACAGAGATTTGTGAGAGAGCGCCCAGGCGAGGGTGATCCCAATCGCTAATGATAACAGTGTTGAGAGGCCAGCTTGGAAGGCCGTGAAGCCAAGGATACGCCAGATTTTCTTATTCGGTGCCGTCAGGTCGCTTCCACCTTCTATGAGCAACAGAATGAGGAAGAGTGCGATTATCCCTATCAGAACGGCAGCGGTTAGAATGCCGAGGGTCAGGGAAAGGGTAAAGCGCTTGCGGTTAAACACTAGCTGC
>Ga0055584_100002729_pt1 | contig 17488 bp, 15 predicted proteins | sample OSDHelmetaG_FD_58716 | JGI IMG/M metagenome (GOLD analysis project Ga0055584, IMG submission 58716) | Pelagic marine sediment microbial communities from the LTER site Helgoland, North Sea, for post-phytoplankton bloom and carbon turnover... | ecosystem: Environmental > Aquatic > Marine >... | reverse complement strand
ATCTGATGGATTTACCGGACTTCCGTTCAAGGTATCGTTGTCCAATACGTTTACAACACCGTTTGCTCCGTCCATTCCGTTTACCGGTGTGCTTGGTGTATCATCAACAGCGTCTATACAAGGCGCTTGTCCATATAAAACATAAGCAACTAAATCACCAGGAGAAATACCTGTACTTTTTATCGTAATTTCGGAAACCAGCGTAGTCCCAACCCCTTGTAACAGCAATAATTGATTATTGACAGCGCCTGGTGAACTATAAACTCCTGTTGAGCTATCATAGTTAGCAGTATCACCATATACGGGAACAAGAACACCTGTTGGAACTCCTCCATTTACAGTATAGTATACTTCTGCATCGTCACTTGCAGCTCCACCTAGATATCCATCTATATCAGTGAAATAAAATGCGATTTCAGATGCAGGTACCGCAGGGCTAAAAGTAATTTTAAAATCTATATTTCCTTCCTTTGCCCATCGTTTTTCAGCCCCATTAGTATTAACATAATAGGTATTCTGTCCCACGGTTCATGACGATACATTATTTTGTATTATTGAACCAGGTCTTGAAATTGTAACAGTCGAAGGTGTCCGCCCTATCCAATTACCTGTACTCACTTGTGATAGGAACACAAAACATTCATCAACACTAGTTTGAGATTTTACTTGAAAAACTAATAAAAAGATAATAAATATCTCTTAAATCTGTTTTGTTTAAAAATTAATAGTAAGTTGTGTTTCATACTGTTTTTATATTTAATAGAAGAAATTTTAATTTTTAACGACCCTATTTAAGCAATAAAAATCTATTCACCATCTCTAATGCTTTATCTACAGCACTAATAATGATGCGTTAATTGACAAGAATTTTATTAGAAAATAAAATTGTATCAAGATCACTAACAAAAAATTACTGAATCAACAGGTTACTACACAGACAATTGAAGAATGAGTCTGTGAGGTTGGAATATTTAAATGTCATATTGTATCTTTTGGTCGGTTTATTGCTTGGATATGTAAAGGCTTAATAATATCTCTGTTTAGACATTTCACCTTTAATTGTATTGTGAAATTGGGAATATTCATACCTATCACTACTTGAGCGCAGAGGTTTTTTTTCACAATCAACAATAATAATCGTAGTTTTATTCATAATAGTGGTTAAATTAATAATAAACTTAAGTCTTTTAAAATCTTAATCGCATTGGATTTATCAAAACAAATTGACAAAAATGAATGTTTTTTTCGCTTTTTAACTGCTCGAGTATTTCGTGATTCGAACACACTAAAAAACTAAAAATCAATCATTTTCGATTTTATTTTCACTATTAAGACACATAAAAGACAAAAAGTCACGGTATTATCTCTCTTTTTTATAAAAAAATTCCATTCTCATTTTTACAACACAGAAAAAAAGACGATTCAATCGTTTTTTAAACATAAAAAACATTATTAAGGTAATCGCATTTAAATAAAAATGTGAGCTTCTTCTATGTATTAAATTTCATTTGTTACAACCTGTAAACCCCTAGTTGCATATCGATTTTAAAAAAAATATTTGTGGCAAGCACTGTAGAGATACAGTTTCAAAAATTGGAAATAGATATTTAAAGTAAGTTTTATAGAGAATTTTAATTTTTCATAAAATTCCGTAAGAAACGGTGTATAATGGCAAACATCAACAATAAAAAAACCCCTTTCTGCAAGTTGCAAAAAAGGGGTTTGTGATATTATTTGATTTCGTTACCGTCATTGTCATAAAAACGATATTCTAAATATGTGTAAGCATCTCTGGGTAATACCTTGACCCATTTTTTATGTTCAAAAAACCATTTTGTACGGATTGATGGAAATCCTTTGGTTAAAAACGCAGCTATAAAGGGGTGTGTGTTTAGAGTTACCTTTTTATAGCCTTTTTTGAATATACGCTCTAAATCTTGAGTGATACGTTGCACAACTTTAATAGGTGCTTCAATCTCACCACTAGCATTAGGGTCTACTTCTTTTGTTTTGATATTCCTTTCCGGTCGCACACGTTGTCTAGTGATTTGCACTAGACCAAATTTGCTAGGAGGCAATATCTTATGTTTTGCTTTATCATCTTTCATTTCTTCACGAAGATGATTGTAGAGTTTTTTTCGATTTTCGGCATTGCTCATATCAATAAAATCAACTACTATAATCCCTCCCATATCACGCAAGCGTAATTGTCTAGCGATTTCAGTAGCAGAAATAAGATTGACTTCTAGAGCTGTTTCTTCTTGGCTTTTTTCTTTATTAGATCTATTACCACTATTGACGTCAATGACATGCATAGCTTCGGTATGTTCTATTACCAAATAAGCTCCTTTTGCCATTGACACAGTTCGTCCGAATGAAGTCTTTATCTGACGTTCAATGCCAAATTTTTCAAAAATAGGGATACCGTTTTTATAATACTTCAGTATAGATTCTTTTTTAGGTGCGATTTTGTGTAAGTAATCTTTGATTTGCACATAAAGTTCTTCATCATCTACTATAATACTAGAGAAAGAGTCATCAAAAATATCTCTTAAAATGGAAGAAGCTTTATTCATTTCACTCAACACCTTACTAGGGTGATGTGCTTTGTGTAATTTTTTACACATAGCTTTCCAGCGTGTCATCAAATTTTGCAAATCTTGATCAAGATCGGCTACTTTTTTTCCTTCAGCTACGGTTCTAATAATAACACCAAAGCCTTTGGGTGTTATACTCTTGACCAATCGTTTAAGTCGTTCTTTTTCTTCTTTGGATTCAATTTTTTGAGAAATTGAAATCCTATCAGAAAAAGGCACCAAAACGATATACCGTCCAGCTATGGATAGTTCACTACTAATTCGCGGCCCTTTTGTGGAAATGGGTTCTTTTACGATTTGAACCAAAATAGATTGATTGGCTTTTAATGCATCAGCAATCTTGCCGTCTTTATCAATATCGTCTTCAAACTTGAAGTTTTTAAGTAAAAAATCGGTATATTTTCCTGTGCTTACACGTTTTGTGAATTTTAAAAGCGAAGGGAGTTTTGGTCCTAAATCATGATAATGCAAAAAAGCATCTTTTTCATATCCTACATTTACAAATGCAGCATTAAGTCCGGGTATAACTTTTCTAATTTTGGCGATAAACACATCCCCTACAGAAAAATTACTATCCTCTTCGTCTTTGTGCAATTCAATAAGTTTTCCATCTTTCAATAAGGCAAAATCAACAATATCCGAACGTGATCTGATAATCAATTCCTTGTTCATATTGTAAATTTATATCCGCCACATCTGTGCGGCAGATGGATTAATATTGTATTTTTTGACACAGGAATCCCGAAATTACATCGGGAGTATCCAATAAACTTATGACTTGCGAAGGTAGACGCAAAGGTTAATCATAAGTCTTATATCAAAGAACGCTCGCTTGTTTTAAAAACTTGAAAAAGTAGTTTAAAAAAACTACTTTTTCAGTTTACTTTTTCTTTTTGTGACGGTTTGCACGACGTCTTTTTTTACGTTTGTGCGTTGCTACCTTGTGTCTTTTTCTTTTCTTACCACTTGGCATAAATGTCTATTTTTATAAATTAATACTACTAAGCCTGCTCTACTTCAACATTGGCCTTCACTCCTTCTACAAAAGTTTTTGCAGGTTTGAATGCTGGTATGTTATGTGCAGGTATTTTTATAGTTGTGTTTTTCGATATATTACGTCCTGTTTTCTCAGCTCTTGTTTTGATGATAAAACTTCCAAAACCTCTTAAGTAAACATTCTCTCCTCCAACTAAAGAAGCCTTAACTTCTTCCATAAAAGATTCTATAGTTGCCTGAACATCTCCTTTTTCCATTCCTAGCTTATCGGAAATTTTAGCTACGATATCAGCCTTTGTCATTGTTTTTAATTTTTGGGTTACTTTTAATCATTAAGGGGTGCAAATATAGGAATTTTAATTTCAATATTTCAAACCTAATTAATTAAAATTTAACGCTCTAAAGCCTTATTTTTGCTTTCCATTTGATATTTTTATGGATTTTAAGACGATTTTAACAAGCTGGTACTCAACAAACAAGAGGGATTTACCATGGCGAAAAACCCAAAACCCGTATTTTATTTGGTTATCAGAAATCATTCTACAACAGACACAAATCAAGCAAGGATTACCTTATTATATAGCTTTTACAGAGACTTTTCCGAGTGTTTTTGACTTAGCAAATGCCACAGAAGATCAAGTTTTAAAGCTATGGCAAGGTCTTGGGTATTATTCGAGAGCCAGAAACCTTCACGCTTCGGCTAAATTTATTGCTTTTGAACTCAATGGCATTTTTCCTGACAATTATAAAGATTTGTTAAAGCTTAGAGGCGTTGGAGATTATACCGCAAGTGCTATTGCATCAATATGTTTTGGCGAACCTAAAGCTGTAGTAGATGGAAATGTATATAGAGTATTGTCTCGATATTTTGGAATAACAACCCCTATCAACACAACCAAAGGAGTTAAAGAGTTCAAGACTTTGGCTATGGAATTGATGGATTTCAAAAACCCAGGCAATTACAATCAAGCCATTATGGATTTTGGTTCAAGACAATGCAAGCCCAAAAATCCGAATTGTAATTTATGTCCTTTAAGAAATAGCTGTATTGCTTTAAGCCAAAACAAGATTGATGAACTTCCAGTCAAAATAAGAACTGCGAAAGCAAAAGTTAAGTATTTTAATTTTTTGGTTTTTATCTCAAACAATGGCAAGACTCGTTTAGAAAAACGAACAACAAAAGGAATCTGGCAAAATCTTTATCAATTTCCTTTGATTGAGAGTAATCAACCACTTTGTTATAGAGACTTAAAAAACAATCAAGACATCAAAAACATCCTAAATACAGAGGATTATAATGTTTTTCTGTATAACTCAGATACTATCATTCATAAATTATCACACCAGCATTTACACACCAAGTTTTGGATTATAGAAACCCAAGACCTTAGAGGCAAAAATGTCGTAGACATTGCTTCTATCCAAAAATATCCTGTTCCTATTCTTATAGGAAATTTTTTGGATGAATTCAATTTCAATATCTAAAATATCATTTTTTTTTATTACTTTTAAAAATGGTAGATTTGCTAATAAAAAAACAATTATTATGTCTGGAACTTTAAATAAAGTAATGTTAATTGGGCATCTAGGCGATAATGTAAAAATACATTATTTTGAAGGTGGCAGTTGCATTGGCAGGTTTCCTTTGGCTACCAATGAGACTTATGTTAATAAGCAGACAAATGAGCGTATAAGTAATACAGAATGGCATAATATTGTAGTAAGAAATAAAGCTGCTGAAATTTGTGAAAAATACCTTTCTAAAGGAGATAGAATCTATGTAGAGGGTCGTATAAAAACTCGCAAATGGCAAGATGACAAAGGTATAGATCATTATTCGACTGAAATACATTGTACAGATTTTAAATTTTTGAGCACAAAAAATGAAGCTCAAAACACGGTTTCTTCAACACAAGAATCAAGCTCTATTTCTCAGGAAAAAATCACCCCTGAAAGCCCATCTGAAAATCAAGATGATCTTCCTTTCTAACTCTTTTGTTTAACCAAATTTTTAATATTGGACTCAGAACCTCCTAGTTTTTTGATTGGATTATTTTTGGAAAATACTTCAGTGTTTTCCGGAACAATTTTGTTTATAATCTTACTAATATGCTCTGCCTTAATATCTGGAGCTGAAGTAGCCTTGTTTTCTTTAACCCGAACAGATGTAAAAAACGGACTGGAAAGTTCTCCAAAAGCTTTTTCAATTATTTCTACCCTTTTGGAAAGGCCAAAAAAACTTTTGGCAACCATACTTGTAGCCAACAACTTCATTAATATAGGCATTGTAATTCTGTTTGCCTTTTTGGGTGAAATTTATTTTGAATCCATACAAAGTCCTTTGAGCAAGTTTCTTTTAGAAGTTGTATTGGTCACCTTTTTTATTTTACTTTTTGGTGAAATTATCCCAAAGGTCTATGCCAGTCGTAATAAAACAAAGTTTTCAATCTTTATGGCTAGACCATTAAAGGCACTTGACTTCATTTTCACCCCTATCAGCATGCCGATGCAATCTCTAACGGTCACTATTCAAAACAGATTAGGAAAACAAAAATCCAACATTAGTGTAGACCAACTTTCACAAGCTTTAGAGTTAACTAGCGAAGAAGACACCTCTACAGAGGAACACAAAATCTTAAAAGGGATAGTATCGTTTGGCAACACAGACACCAAGCAAGTTATGCGTCCAAGAATGGACATTTTTGCACTTCAATCCACAATGAAGTTTTCCGAAATCATTCCTGAAATCACCAAAAACGGTTATTCTCGGATTCCAGTTTATAAAGACAACATCGATTCTATCCTTGGAGTTTTGTATGTAAAAGATCTTTTACCTCATATCGACAAAAGAGATTTTGATTGGACATCTTTGTTACGACCTCCTTTTTTTGTTCCGGAAAACAAAAAGCTAGATGATTTAATGATGGAATTTCAAGAAAAGAAAGTACATTTAGCTGTAGTAGTAGATGAATATGGAGGCACATCTGGGGTTGTGTCTTTAGAAGATGTTATAGAAGAAATCGTAGGTGATATTAGCGATGAATTTGACGAAGACGATCTTATTTATTCTATTATTGATGATAAAAACTTCACTTTTGATGGAAAAACTCCATTAAAGGATTTTTATCGAATTGTTGGTATTGAGGACGAAACGATATTTGAACAAAACAAAGGAGAAGCCGAAACCATTGCTGGATTTGTATTGGAAATTTCAGGAATATTCCCTAGGCTTAATAGTAAAATAAATTTTAAAAATTACGTTTTTACTATAGAAGCCATTGAAAAAAAACGATTAAAACAAATTAAGTTTACTATATTGGATTAATGAAAAAACTATTCTTTCCCATTCTAGCCAGTTTATGCATATCATGTAACAGCGACTATTTACCCAAACCAAAAGCTTATTTAAGATTGGATTATCCAAATCCGAAATATAAAAGAGTACATCCAATATTACCTTTTTCGTTTGAGAAAAATGAATTTTCTAAAGATATTTCAACAATAAAAGTTGATAAAAGCCAAAAAACATATGGTATAGATATCAACTATCCTTCAATGAAAGGAACGATTTATCTAACCTACAAAGCGGTTAACGACACCAACTTAAACGCTCTTCTTCGCGATGCTCAGAATATTACTCAAAAACATGTGATAAAGGCAGATGAAATTATCGAACAACCTTACATTAATGAAGAAAAAAATGTGTTTGGAATGTTTTATGAAGTTTCAGGAGACGCCGCTTCTCAGTCACAATTTTATGTAACAGATAGTATTAATCATTTTCTGACAGGCTCACTATATTTCTACGCGAAACCTAATTATGATTCTATTTATCCAGCCGCTGAATATCTCAAAAACGATATCAAGCATATTATGGAAACCTTAGAATGGCGTAAATAACACTTATAAAAAAAGCTCGCAATTGCGAGCTTTTTTACACCAAAATCTTACTTGAATCTTTAGAAATCGAATCTTATTCCAAAGTTCCAAGTTCTACCATTACCAAAATAAACCTGGTTGTTTACGTTAATTCCATCGTAAGTTTCATCTCCTGGTTGAGCTTGAATTGCTGTACTTGATTCAGAAATATACTCTTCATCTAAAACATTGTTCATGTTAAATCTCAAGCTCACAGAGTTGGTTTTATCCTTTCCTACAAACATTTTGTAAGAAATACCAGCATCTGCAACGCCAAAGCTTGGTAATTCAAGATTTTCTTTGATAGCTCCAACATCTGCATACAATTTATCATAATATCTATAATCTGCATCAATAGATAAACCTTGTACGATTTCATAATCAAAACCTAATCCAAATGTTGTTTGTGCAGCACCTCCAACTTTACCACCATCAACATCATTGGTTTCAACAGAAATAGTATTTAAGTTTTCATCTCTTGTTGTAGTTTGAGCATCATCTACATATTCCCAATTACCAATAGACGCAAAACCTTTAACTCTAAGATTAGACATAGGTCTAACTAACAATTGAAGTTCAGCTCCAGTGTGTAATTGTTCTACACCCTCATCTGTTTCATAAAACAATTGATTAGTATCATCATCTGTATAAGAGCTTGTAGTAACTCTATCTTTCCAAGAAGTTCTATACAAGTCTAAACTAGCACTGAATATTGAAGAGGTATAAGTATAACCCAACTCTAAACCTAAAATCTTTTCGTTTTCAGTCAATGGGTTTATGTCATTAGTGTAGTTCAAATAAATATTGTCGTGGTATGGTTGACGAGAATAATAACCAGCATTGGCGTAAATAGTATTGTTTTCATTAAATGAATAACTACCACCACCTTTAATATTGAAACCAGTATTGTCAACTGTTTTAGACTTTTCGTTTGCTTCATCATAGTTAAATCTATCCCATCTTACGTGGCTTTGTGTAGAAACCGATCCTTGAACAAAAGCAGAGAATTTATCAGTTGCATACTCTAATTGTCCAAAAACACCACCATAATTAATACGCTCATCATAGTCATAATCTACTCTCTCATCCTCATCGGCATAATCAAATAAAGTAGACCAAGGATCAATGCTATAAGTTGCAGAAACAATATAGTTGCTTGGGTATTGCATACTAACATCACCTTCATCAAAACCGTTCAATCCTAATAGTTTTACTAATTGTCTAAAGTGAGTTCCTTTGTAAGTACGAACATCAGCACCAATATTCATAGATAAATTTTCTGTCAATTGGTTTTCATAATTAGTTACCAAACCATACCAAGCGTGGTTATTCATAGACGCTCTAATAGCAGATCCTGTATAAGTATTACTATATCCTATTCCTCCTGGTAATGAATTGTTATAATCTACCACAGCATCCCAATTGATAAGGCCATCAGCAGTGACACCATTGTTTATGTAGGTGTTACCAGTACCATAGCTACCAGTTCCACCTCCGCGTCCCCAAGAGGCATACAATACAGTTGATAAACTTGATTTTTCATTAATATTCCAATCCCAGTTAAGGTTTGCTACTGGTTTATGGTAGAAGTTTCTTCTCAAACTTAGGTATTCACCATTTAGGTAACCATAGTTATAGTTGTATTTTTTTCCGTAAGTCAAATAATCAGAAATACGTTTTCTATAGTTTTGGTCGTGCCATTGAGGAGCTCCAGTAACCAAGAAGTTCAACTCGTGAGCATCATTGATTTTATATCCAAAAGACAAGAAATAAGTTTGTCCTTGACCTTTAGTACCGAAATTATACCCATCACCTTGCCAGTGTGATAACATTACAGTAGCACCAAAACCTTTTTCACTAAGTCCAGTACTATAGCCAGCGGTAGTTTTTAGATAATTATTATAACCTGTTGTAACAGAAGCAAAACCACCTTCTTTTCTATCTGTAGCTTTAGTAATAAAGTTTACAGTACCTCCTACAGAAGAAATAGCTAATTTAGAAGATCCTAAACCACGTTGAATTTGTACAGCACTAGCAATATCTGAAACTCCAGACCAGTTTGACCAGTACATTTTCCCATCTTCCATACCATTAATAGGCTGACCATTTAAAAGGAAAGCTGTATTGTCTTGTTCAAAACCACGAACTCTGATTTGAGAATCCCCAAAACCACCAGCTTGACTAGCAACATAAACAGAAGGCGTATTAACAAGAGTCATGGTAACATCTTGTGCACCTACTTTGTTTTGAATTTCACTAGCCTTAATAGTCGACACAGCAACAGGTGTTTTTCTGTCTTCTGCTAAGTCAATTAACCCAGAACCAGTAATAACAACTTCACTTAATGAATTGTCTGGATTTAAGGAAATTGTTCCAAAATCCTTATCTCCATCAAATGTTAACGTTACAGAAGCGTAACCTACGAACGAAACGACAAGAGTTCCTGAAGTATTGTTGGTTGTAAATTTGAACTTCCCATCAAAATCGGTAGTTGTACCATTAGAAGTTCCTTTTTCAACAATATTTGCGCCAGGTAATGGCATTTGCATATCAGAACCTACTACCTGTCCTGAAATTGTGCTTTGTGAAAAAGCTACAGCAGTGCATAACATTACTGCAAGAAATAAAAATTGTGTTGTTTTTTTCATTTTAAAAAATAAAAATTGATTTATAATTCATTGCAAAATTAAATAATAAAAACCACGTAACATTAACTTAATGTTAACAAATTTAAAGTCCTTATCAACCTTATAAACAACGAGAAATAAAAAAAACAACCTAGTTTTAAAGCTATAAAAAAAGTAGCAACTAATTTTTATGTTTTAAATAAAATTTTAACAAATTATTTGTAGAACTATCATGTTTTGACAAAAGTGTTTTTTTTGTCAATTCATTTAAAATCGTGTTAGCTAATTGTTTTCCCAATTCTACCCCAAATTGATCATAACTAAACACATTCCAAACAACACCTTGAACAAAGATTCTGTGCTCATACATCGCTATAAGTTTACCTAAACTTTCAGGAGTAAGCTTATTAACCAAAATCGTAGTTGTAGGTTTATTACCTTCAAAAACCTTATAAGGCTGAAGACTCTCTATGGTTTCTTCTTCCCTAACTTCCTGTAGGGTTTTACCATTAAGTAATGCCTCCGTTTGAGCAAAAAAATTGGACATCAATTTATCTTGATGTTCTTGATTGCCGTGTAGTGATTTTGTAAAACCAATGAATTCAGCAGGAATCAACTTAGTTCCTTGATGTATTAATTGGAAAAATGCGTGTTGTGAATTGGTTCCTGGTTCACCCCAAATAATGGTTCCAGTTTGGTAATCAACTACATTTCCAGATCTATCAATACGCTTTCCATTGCTTTCCATTATCCCTTGTTGCAAATAGGTAGCAAATTGATTAAGGTATTGTGAATATGGTATAACAGCTTCTGTTTCGGCTTGAAAAAAATTGTTGTACCACACACTCAACAAAGCCAGAACAACGGGAATGTTTTGGTTTAAAGGTTGTTTTTTGAAGTGCTCATCCATTTTTTGAGCCCCCAATAACAATTGGTCAAACTGTTCATAACCAAGAGCCAAGCTAATACTCAATCCAACAGCACTCCATAAGGAGAACCGACCACCTACCCAATCCCACATTGGAAATATATTGTTTTCATCAATACCAAAATGCTTTACTTTTTCGATATTAGTTGAAACAGCTACAAAGTGTTTGGCTACATCTTCGGTTTTTGCAAATTTCAGGAACCAATTTCTAATGGTAGTTGCATTGGACAAGGTCTCTTGAGTTGTAAAACTTTTAGAAACCACTATAAACAATGTCGTTTCAGGATTAAGCTTCTTTAATATTTCATTGACATGATCGCCATCAACATTACTAACAAAATGTGTATTTAGGTGATTTTTGTAATACTGAAGAGCATCTACTACCATTGCAGGACCTAAATCAGACCCTCCTATACCTATATTGACGACATCCGTAAAAGGTTTTCCTGTAAACCCTTTAAGTTCTCCATTAATGACTTGATTTGAGAATTGTTCAATTTTTTGTCTTACTGCATAAATTTCTGGTACTACATTCTTATCATCAACAAAAATTTTGTCATTTTTTTTAGCTCTCAAAGCTGTATGCAACACAGCTCTGTTTTCTGTTTCATTTATTTTTTTACCATCAAAATATTGAGATATACCGTCTTCTAAACCTACTTCTTTGGCCAAATCCAACAGCAATCCAATCGTCTTTTTGGTAATTCTATTCTTAGAATAATCCACATAAAAATCTTCCCACTTGATGGTCATTTGGTCTGCACGATTTTTATCAGTTGCAAACCAAGTTTTCATATGAACATTCTTTATCTCTTGAAAATGTTTTTCTAGAGCTTTCCAAGAAGTTGTATGTATTGGGTTTATAGATTGTAATGCCATTTATTGTATTTGGGTAATTAAATTTTGGTTTTGTTCAATGTTGATTTCAGTAGAATCATCTTCTTCAAACGGGATATTGTCCAACCGTTCTTTTATAGGTTTAATAAATTCCAAATATCTCACTTTCAAACTATCAGAAATGGGTTCAGCTTCGGGAAGTTTTTGTTTGAACGGATCAACTTGTCTTCCATTTTTCCAAAAGCGATAACACACGTGTGGTCCTGAAGTATTCCCTGTCATACCTACCCAGCCAATAACGTCACCTTGTTTAACAAATTGTCCAACTTTCACATTTCGTTTTTTCATATGAAGATATTGAGTAGAATAAACAGAATTATGTTTTATTTTGACATAGTTTCCATTACCTCTGGTGTAGCTTGATTTTGTAACTGTACCATTGGCTGTAGCCATAATTGGCGTCCCAACGGGAGCAGCAAAATCTGTTCCTTTATGAGGGCGAATACGGTTACCATAAAGTGCAATACGTCGTCTTAAATTGTATCGTGAAGAAATACGACTAAACTTAACGGGAGCTTTTAAAAACGCTCTTCTAAGATTTTTAGCTTCTTCATTGAAATAGTCCACTATCCCTTTGATGCTATCTGTTTCATATTCAAAAGCATAAAAAGGCTCTTGATTATGTTCAAAATAAGCCGCTTTAACATTATCCACCCCTGCATAAATGCTATCATCGATATACTTATCGGTATAAATAACTTTAAATTTATCTCCTTTTTGAAGTCTTCTAAAGTCGATAGTCCATGCGTAGATTTCATCTGCCAATTTGTAGGCCAATTTAGGACTCAATCCTTTTTCTTCCAAAGTTTCTGATATACTGCTATTGATTATACCCGAGACTTCTTTTTCTATGTAAGTAATAGGTTTTCTACCTTTATAAGTATGTATAGAATCTTTGAAGTTGATAACAACATACTCTTCCTTATTGGGTTGATAGATAAACGTTTCTGGTGTTTGTAATGAATCTTTAGCACAAAGTATGGTGTATGGTTTACCGACTTGCAATTTTCTAATATCAAAAGAGTCTTTAGCTTTTTCAGCTATATGAAAGATTTTAGGATACCCCATATTGTTTCGTTCGAGTATAACTCCAAAACTATCTCCAGGTTTTATAGTATCTTTTTTTACGATATAATCATTAAGATTAAATCCAAACTCTTTAATTTCTTTAGGTTTGACAAAGGTTTCCAAAGGTTCTTCTATAGGTCTTTTTTCTGTTTTTCCACAAGACCAAATCAGGACCAATGTCATTAACACTAACAATTTTTTTGGTTGCATTTTTTATTTTTTGATAGGTTGTTCAAACGTTATTTCCCCAATTTTCTAATTCTTCTTTCGACCATAGTTCAGGAAAGAAAATCCGCCTTTGATACTTAGGATGCATGTATTTTTTCCAATCACTTCCTCCTGTTGCCTCTCCATCGCCTAAGCCGCTTTCAATATAATGTTTTGCTGTATTATAATGTGCCATAACCCAAGTTACATTTACAGTATAATCGTAATGCCTCATGGCTTTTATCAAGGCTTCATTGTCTTGATCTTGTTTTGGCAATTCTTTAAATCGAGTCCAAAGGTTTTTAGTGTTATAGTTTTTCATAAACCTAAGGAATTCGTCTTTATATCGTTTTTCAAAGTTAATTAATAAGGTTGATTTTTTTCCGGTTTTGTAATCTTTTCCTGCAGCTTGCCAATACAGATGCTCAAAAGCGTGTGTGTAAGGAGTATTTCTATCAATAGTTTCTCTGAATCGATAATCAATAAGATTAATTAATTCTGTTGATGCAAATTCAATCAACCGATATTGAGCACTTTGAAATCCACTAGCTGGTGTGAGTGTATATCTAAACTTCATGTACTGTTCTACTTCCATACCCTCTCTCATGATGTTGAAAGAGGTCGTAAGCATATCAAAATACCTACTTATTCTCATGATTTTAGATTCGAAGAAATCGACATTTAGGTTTTCATTATCGGCTACTTGTTCAATTTCCCAGAGAATCATTTTGAATATGAGCTCATTAATTTGATGATAAGCGATAAAGACCATTTCATCGGGCAAGGTTGTTCGCTGAATTTGTAAGTTCAACAAGGCATCTGTTTGTATATAGTCCCAATAGGTAATGGGTTTACTATATAGTAACCCCATTAGATGGTCGTCTGTATCTTGATCTATTTTATCATACTTATCTTGAAGCGCTCGTATGATGTGATCGTAATTGTTTTGGTTAGCCATTATTTTTACTAATCAAATTGAATTTGAAAGGAGTGCTTTAACCCTTTAAAAGCTTCTAAGTCTGCTCTCAAGGAACCTACAGCTAAGTCAGCTTTGACTTTTAAAGGAATTTTATTTTTATCAGCACTTACCCACAACGTTAAACTTTCTTGTTCTTTAAAGACTCTACCGGCCATAACATAAGGTCTAAAAACGAGAGTTTTTACTTTTCCAAATTCTGTTTCTATAGTTTCTCGTCCCAAGAATTTTAATTTAAAATTAAAATTCTCTTCATCAAAAAACATATTCAACGAAACCATATCCCCTTTTTTTATGGTGGAGGTGTCATAATTATTGCGAAGATAATAAAAAGCTGAAACCATATCTTGAACGTTTTCTTCAGTTGTAAAAACCTTTTGAGTATTATGCTTTTTATTATCTACATATGCTTTGTTTTGCTCTTGGTCAAATTCTATTTCAATATCTTTTGTATGTCCTCCTTCATCAATTTTTCTTATAAACTTATAAGGCAATCCCGTATATTTATCAAAATAGCTTTCATATCTGTCTCTCACTTTAAAGAACCATTTGATTGCTCCTGTTGTCCAACCTTTACCTACAACATGGTAGACAGGTTTTCCTTTATAGGTAGTCTCATCTACTTTCAGAGTGGCATTTCCTGCTTTTAGGAACCCACTATAGCTCATTCTGAATCTAAACCATTCTCCATCTTGAAAGGCAGTTTCCGTTTGGGCCAACGAAACCTGAATTAAAAACAAGAAAGACAGTATGAATAATGGTTTTTTCATTGGTTTTATTGTTGTAATTGCAACATCCATATTATCAATTTATTGTTTTCATTTCAGATTATTACAATTACTGTTCCAAATGTATTAAAAACAAAAAAACTCCATCGTAATTTTGATGGAGTTTTTAGTCGTGTAATTGTTAAATATTTGTTATAGAGTTCCTCGCTTCTCTTGTTCTCTTTCAATAGATTCAAACAAGGCTTTAAAGTTTCCAGCTCCAAAACCACGTGCCCCCATACGTTGAATGATTTCAAAAAACAAGGTTGGTCTATCTTCTACAGGTTTTGTAAATATTTGTAACAGATAACCTTCTTCATCGGCATCAATCATAATTCCGAGGCTTTTTAGTTTTTCGATATCTTCTTGTAATTCGTGGCTAAATTCTTCCAATCGCCCTGGAACGGCATCGTAATAAGCTTGTGGAGGTCTTGACAGAAACTCTACACCTCTTTTTCTTAGTTCTGTGACAGTTTTAACAATATCATCTGTAGCTACGGCAATGTGTTGTACCCCTGGACCTTCGTAGAAATCTAAATACTCTTCGATTTGTGATTTCTTTTTACCTTCAGCAGGCTCATTTATAGGGAATTTAATACGTCCATTGCCATTACTCATCACTTTGCTCATCAAAGCAGAGTACTCTGTATGGATTTGTTTGTCATCAAAAGATAAGAAATTAACAAATCCCATGACGTCTTCATACCATTTTACCCAAGTATTCATTTCACCCCAACCTACATTACCAACCATGTGATCTATGTATTTTAAGCCAACGGGCTCTGGATTGTAATCCGATTCCCACTTAACAAAACCAGGCATAAATTGTCCGTTATAATTTTTACGTTCAACAAACATATGCACCGTTTCTCCATAGGTATAAATACCAGAACGAACCACTTCGCCGTGTTCATCCTTTTCCACTGTTGGTTCCATATATGATTTTGCTCCTCGTTTTATGGTTTCTTCATAAGCACTACGCGCATCTTCCACCCATAGAGCAACAACCTTAACACCATCGCCATGTTTTACAATATGGTCGTTGATTGGGTGTTTTGAATTTAGCGGTGTAGTCAATACCAAACGAATCTTGTCTTGTTTTAAAACATAAGACACCGTGTCTCGACTTCCTGTTTCCAAGCCTTTATAGGCATAAGATTGGAAACCAAAAGCCGATTTGTAAAAGTGTGCTGCTTGTTTAGCGTTACCTACGTAAAACTCTACGTAGTCTGTTCCTAAGAGTGGAAGAAAATCCTTTGCTCCATCAAAAATTTTTTCTAATCCGTAATCTACTGGTTTTATTGTTTTGCTCATTTTTATTTTTTTTATTCCAACCAAGATTTAAAGTAATCTTCGTCGGCTATGGTTAATGCTTCTTCTGTAATTTGTAGTGGTTTGAATGTATCTACCATTACTGCAAGTTCTTGAGTATCTTTTTTTCCAATACTTCTTTCCATTGCTCCAGGGTGTGGTCCATGAGGGATTCCTGCTGGGTGAAGAGATATATGCCCAGCTTCAATATCATTACGACTCATAAAATCTCCATCTACATAGTAGAGCACCTCATCACTATCTATATTGCTATGATTGTATGGTGCCGGGATGGCATCAGGATGATAATCGTACAAGCGAGGCACAAAACTACATACGACAAAAGCATCAGTTTCAAAAGTTTGATGCACAGGAGGCGGTTGATGAATACGTCCTGTTATGGGTTCAAAATCGTGTATTGAGAATGCATATGGATAGTTGTAGCCATCATAGCCCACCACATCAAAAGGATGGGTAGCATATATCATCTCAAAAATGTCATTTTGTTTTTTAACCTTAATCAAGAAATCGCCTACTTCATCGTAGGTTTCTAGTTCTTGAGGTCGTCTCAAATCGCGTTCACAAAACGGAGAATGCTCCAACAATTGTCCAAACCAATTACGATAGCGTTTGGGCGTGTAAATAGGACGTCGAGATTCTACGATAAATAAGCGATTATCTTCGGTGTCAAAATCTATTTTATAGATAACTCCTCTCGGGATCAAGAGATAATCGCCGTATTTAAAATCTAGGTTTCCTAAATGCGTTCGTAATTTTCCACTTCCTTGATGTACAAAAATGAGTTCGTCTGCATCTGTATTTTTATAGAAATAATCTGTTGTTGAATGCTTTGGTGCAGCCAAAATAATACTACAATCACTATTGACCAAGATAGTTTTTCTGCTATTCAAATAATCATATTCTTGAGGAATCTTAAAACCGTGAAACCTATACGATTGTATATGATTAGCCTTAGCTACTTTTGGTGCGACGCTGTATTGTTTTCTTATTTCCTTAACCTGTGTAGGTCTGTGTTCGTGGTACATATTTGTATACATACCGTCAAAACCAATAGTTCCGAACAGTTGTTCGTAATAAAAGTCGCCATTTGGTTTTTTAAATTGCGTATGGCGTTTTGGAGGAATTTTTCCTAATTTATGATAAAATGGCATGTTTTGAATTTATGGTTAATACTT
>Ga0055584_100002728_pt1 | contig 17489 bp, 18 predicted proteins | sample OSDHelmetaG_FD_58716 | JGI IMG/M metagenome (GOLD analysis project Ga0055584, IMG submission 58716) | Pelagic marine sediment microbial communities from the LTER site Helgoland, North Sea, for post-phytoplankton bloom and carbon turnover... | ecosystem: Environmental > Aquatic > Marine >... | reverse complement strand
GCAGCTGGCTGGCACTCGCCCTACCCGCCCAGTTGCGAGCTAACAACCTACCAAAGTACCTGGTCACATCCCGCCAGCGAGATTGAACACGATTTACATTGGCGCTTAAGTGACGTGCAAAAAATCGCTTATATGGTGGATTTTTCCGAGCTCTATGAGGCAAGCGTAGAGCTAGACTCGGGCCTTTCAAGCGCACGTTGGAGGCCCAATCAACGCACTGCTACCCGCTTGTATACATCGAGCCACACACCAGCGTGCACCATATTACTATGCGGGGGAATTACACCGCGGAGAGCGTTTGATATGGCTCATCGACGTCGCCGCCCTGTATGCCAGCCTGGATGATGAGCAAACCGAACAGATGCGCGCTCGCGCACAAACTTGGAAGATTGCCAATCTGACGCAACACGCAATTCAAACGGCCGTACGGGTCACAACCGACACGCCGGGGTTTTCGCTGGGCTGGCCCGCGGGCGATGATGCACTACCGTCACCGCACCGGCGCGGCAGCAGCATTGGATGACAATACGCCGACCTGAGCGCATTGCCGTGTTGGCGTAAGCGTATACAGCTAATAGCGGAGCGTGCGCTACCAACGCCCGCCTACATGTACGCACGCGCCACGACCCGCCGGCCGCTTTGGTGGCTATACACGTCGCGCTTGGTTCGTGGCAGCTGGACGCGACTACAGCGATTGCTGCGCTAAGCGCTAGGCTACACTTTACGTAGCGTCATTGGCGTAAATTCGCCGTGCAGTAGCGCCTCACGATTGTGAAACGAATCACAGATCCCGATCTTCGCGTACCACTCATCTGCTCCAGCCGACCGTTGGTCGTTCGCCACTGGGATGTACATACACAAGGTGCTAAATATATGTTCATGAAAATGAATCGCGGCTTCACAATTACTGAAGTAATAATCACGCTGGCGATCACGTCAATTCTAGCTGCCATCGCAGTGCCAGCGTTTAGCGACTTCGTCGCTGACAATAGAATTGCAGCACAAACCAACGAGTTTATTACCGACCTTTACTACGCTCGCACCGAAGCGATCAAACGTAATCGGCGCGTGACAGTGTGCAAGAGTTCAAACGCAATTGCAGCGCAACCGCTATGCGATACCAGCGGGGGTTCGGATTGGTCAGTCGGTTGGATCGCGTTTGTCGATTCAACACCCAACGGCCAACGCACAACTGACGAGATCGTCCTGCGTGTACATGAAGCGCTAGATTCTCAGTTGAGTTTTGCCCCGCAAACGACCGATGCCACGCTCGCGACATACGTGTCGTATACACCACGCGGTATAACTCAAGTCATTGGAGGTGCGACACAAAATGGCATTTTCAGACTCTGCGATAACCGCGGCATCAGCAAGGCGCGCTCGATCACGCTCAGCCAAACGGGTCGCCTGAGTGCGGCAAAGCCACCACATCTACCTGCTACGGTCGTCGCGTGCCCGTAAGCGCAGGAGGAGAATCGATGAAACACACGCACGCCAGCGGCTTCTCGCTACTCGAAGTCCTTATTGCTCTAGTCATTCTGTCCGTCGGCCTGCTTGGACTGGCGGCACTACAAGCCGAAGGCCTGCGTGGTAGCTCCACAGCACAGCAACGCTTCCAGGCAGTGCGCTTAGCCTCCGACATAGCCGATCGCATGCGCTCAAATATCGCCGGGGCCTTAACTGACGCCTATGTAATTGCGGCTACCGATAACGCCGCGACCGGCGCCAGCAATAATTGTTCCGACCATGTCGAAAGCGGGGCCGCTGTGGCTGCATCCGACTGCACTGCTGCGGAAATGGCGGCTTACGACCTAGCGCTTTGGCGTGCCAATCTGGCGGCACTATTACCGAGCGGCGATAGCTCCGTGGTGAAGATAGCGGGAACTACCGGACGGTTCACAGTGACAGTGTTTTGGACCGGACGGAAAAAAGCGGATGGTAGCGCAAGCAACCACACTATTCGGACTGAGGTACAGCTATGACTATGTCGGCCTTCAGTCGCGCACATTGCGCAGCCCCATCGAAGAGTCGTGGTGCGGGTATCGTTGAGTTGATGGTAGCTGCCACCATCGGTTTGGTATTGATCGCGGGCGCGCTCAGCGTATTTTCCAATAGCCGCAAAAGCTACAACGTAAACCAAGACATTGGCCGCATGCTCGAAAACGGTAATTTCGCATTAGACGAAATTACCCGCAGCCTGCAATTAGCCGGATACTGGGGCCGCAACAATGAAGGCTCACTTGTGCGTGGCCGCACCGGCGACGGCTCATTTACGCCGATTGCTACCTCAAATGACGCAACCAACGATTGCACCGCAGGCTGGTATGCGGACGTTAGCAAGCGCATCGAAGGGCTCAACAACACTAACGCGCCGTATCAAACCACTTGTATTCCAGCCAACCGGTATTCGGCGAATACCGATGTTTTGGTGGTACGCCATGTTGAGCCGAGCGCTATTCCAACGGCATCACTGGTTGCCAACACGGTTTACGTACGCTCAGACCCTGTGACTGCGCAGCTGTTTGTTGGCACCACGATTCCGGCCGGCTTGAGCGCCGTATCAGAGAATTTCCTGCTGCGTTCCATGGCTTTTTATGTGAGTCCCAACTCAGTCACGGCGACTGACGCGATTCCAGCTTTGCGTCGCGTTGAGGTGACGGCTGGACCGCTGCTCAACGTCCCGGCCCAACCCAGCGCCGACGAAATCGTTGTACCCGGCATAGAGAATTTGCAACTTCAATACGGCATCACCACTAGTGGTGATGCGAGGTCGGCAAACCAATACCTAGACGCTGACAACATCGCCGCAGCCAATTGGGCAAATGTAGTGAGCGTACGCGTGTGGTTAATGGTGCGTTCAGAAACTGCTGAAAACGGCTATTTAAACACCAACACATATAGTTTACCCGACGGCGACTTTTCGCCTCCAAGTGGCGACAACTTCCGGCGGCTTTTGCTCACGCGCACAATTAGCTTGCGGAACTTATAGGGGCGTGACAATGCATCATTATCAATCAGGCCAAGGCCAACGCAATTGTTATCGCTTGCGAAATAAGCAGCGCGGTAGCGCGCTCATCACGGCGCTTATCTTTTTAGTCATTCTCACAATTCTCGGCGTCTCAACCATGACGACCTCGCGCTTAGAAATAAAGATGGCGGCTAACACGCAATTCGCACACCAAGCGTTTCAGGCAGCTGAGTCAGGCATCGCACAGGCGCTGGACTTTATCGAAAATGACGATTCGAATAGCTTGCTGGTGACCAGCAGCACTACTGGCGTTGATACCGATTATTACTTCAATCAAAGCGCCAACGGCGCATATACCAACACCGCGGACAGCCTGAAGTACTTAGAAAAGTCCCGTGCCAATGTTCTCTACGAAGTCAGTGCAAAGGTTGTGGACGGATTTAGCTTGGGCGGACCGTTTTCTGCATACCATTTTCGAATTCTCGCCACTGGCCAATCTTCGGCAGGTGGCGAGTCGCAGAACGTGCAAGGATTCTTCAAAGTTGGGCCAGGATAATTGAAAAAAACACTAGTTTTGCCGAGCGGGTCACGGTCTCAAAGTGGCCAGCTCGCTAGACTGAATTAATCGGAAGTAACTAGAGCCCATGTCAATCAGCCGCGCGCATAGAAAGACCCAATATTGGCGCCGACATTTGTGACGACATGGCACTTTAAATAGACATTTATTGGAGCGCGATGATGATCCAGAGCATCTTTAACTTTCGCACTGTGGCGGCACTAGCCCTGACGCTGACACTGTGTCAAACAATAGTCGCCAATGATGCACGAAAAAACTTTATTGGCGGCACTAAGCAAAGCTCTGTCGAATTTTCGACCGCCAAATTTTATCTGACTAATAGTCTCACTGGGACCGCGGTGGTTAGGGAATGTCCCGACTGTGATCCACTGCGCCTTAAAGTCACACCTTCCATGGTGGTAATAGATCGCGACGTATCGCCGCTACCGATCCAGTGGAATGCACGTTTATCAACTGGCTTGCGCAAAGTTGATGTGATTTACACAACCGATAGCAAGAACATTGACCAGGTCCTAATTTACTCGGCGCAATAGCTGCATCTGAATCATTCAGATACAGCCGTTACCGTGCACGAGTTCGAAGGGTTGAAGATGAAAACATATCTAAACAAGACCACAAACCTCTGCCTCTACATTATGCTGGGCATGAGTGCTGCATTGCCGAGTCACGCCGATGACACCGAGATTTATACCGGCGCGGATAACCTCACGCAGGAAGTCAATCCGAACGTGTTATTCATTATCGACACGTCCGGCAGTATGGGCATCAGCGAAACTATTGTGTCGGATCCGTACAAACCAGGCACCACCTACTCCGGGTCATGTAGCTCAAGCTCGGTGTTCTGGTCAAGGAACGGCAATCCGCCGTCATGCACATCAAATAAGTACTTTGAAAAGTCCAAGCTGCGCTGCGACGCGGCACAGACGCCGCTGTTTAATGGCACAACAGCGGCGGGTTTCTACCAGGACCGCTTGGCCCGTTATTCAGCGGGTGGACTCTTTTCGTCCGCGGGCTGGAAGCCGCTTTCTGGGTTCATAACCATTCCGCCACATGTTGAGTGCAAGGCAGATGAAGGCATACACGGGGAAAGTACCGGCGACTCAACCGTATTTATTGCGAAAAAAAACCAACCCTATACGGCAACGAAGAAAGACAGAGTTAAATGGAACAAGGCGGGTGCGTTCTACACGCTATTTAGCGCCAACTATGTGAATTGGTTTAACAATACCGGAACGATCGCTTCGGCAACCCGTATCAGTATCGTGCGAGATGCGGTCAAATCGCTGATTGAAGCTAACAACAACTTGAATGTTGCATTGATGCGCTTTGCCAGTTCTGGCTCCGGCGGTCCAATCGTTTTCCCGTTCACGGATATCGACGGCACTAACGTTAAGGCCGACTTCAAAGCGAAAGTTTCAGGGCTTGGCGCGAGCGGCAATACCCCTTTAGCGGAAACCATGTCTGAAGCGCTGCGCATCTTCCGAGGCAATAAAGGCTTCTTCGGCATTCAGCCGAACAACTCATCAAGTAACCTCAGTGTTACCACTGCATTCGAAAGTAATAATCGTGCGAATGACTACAACACTCCTATAGCAGTGCAGTGTCAGAAGAACTTCATCGTGTATTTGACTGATGGTGAACCTACCGGGGACACACAGGCAGACACATTTATCGCCAGCCAGATCGGTGGCGCAACAGTGCCTAGCGGCGATACAACGTGTTCACACAGCTCTGGCGACAACTGCCTTGATGAACTGGCAGAGTTCATGAGCAAGACGGATCTGTTTCCCGGCTTGGACGGCAAACAAAGTGTTTCCACCTATACCATCGGCTTCGGTTCTGGTGCAGACGGAACGTTGCTCAGCCTACTCCTGCAAACTGGTAGCAAAGGCGGCGGTGCCGCTTATGTGGCAGGCGATTTCAAAGAATTATCCAACGCGTTTACGCAAATCATCACTGAAATTCAGGCCGTCAACACCACGTTTACTGCACCGGCGGTATCGGTGAACGCATTCAACCGCGTAACTAACAGAGAAGAACTCTTCTTCACGCTGTTCAGGCCGTCAGAGGCACCAGTTTGGACCGGCAACATGAAACGTTACCGTATTGGGCAGTTGCTCGATGGTAGCGGCAACCCGGTCGACAGTAACGGTGATGGCATAACCGATCCTCCGGAAGTACTCGACGCAAATGGCGATCTGGCCGTGAGTGAACTCACGGGCTTCTTTGACATCGGCGCAACTAGCTTTTGGACTACACCGGCCGATGCTCCAGATGGCGACGAGACCGACAAGGGTGGCGCCGCGCGGATACTGGGTGGCGGTGCTTCAGACCCAGCAGCCTCGCGCAACATCTACACTAACTTTGGCAGCAGCGCCGTCCTGACTGACAGCACTAATCTCGTCAATAAAGATAATGCCTCTTTGACTGACGCACTCATCGGCCTTACCGGTGGCGCTGGTGAGCCTACTCGGGTGGATTTGCTCAAGTGGCTTTCTGGTATCGATGTTAAAGACGACGATGGTGACGGCTCGGACACCGACGCCCGGCGCATGATGGGTGACCCCTTGCACACCAAGCCCTTGCTACTGGAATACGCTCCGGCACCAGCCAGCGGCGGCACTACAACAACGTCCGACATCACCATTTTCATGGCTACTAACGAAGGTGTATTGCACGCTATCGATGCTGATGACGGCACAGAAGTGTTCGGTTTCATTCCGAAACAACAGCTAGCCCGCGCCGCTACATATTTCACTAACGCCTCAACCGGCTTTAAGGATTATGCTCTGGACGGACCGCTGGCCGTGTACTTTAAGGATACCAACGGCAACGGCTTTCTTGATAAGGCCGCGCCCGACTTGGATCGATATGTCCTTATTTTTGGCGAGCGCCGTGGTGGCAATCGCTACTATGCCATTGATGTCACCGACCGCAGTGCACCAACATTTTTGTGGAACATTGTCGGCGGCACCGGTGACTTTCATCAACTTGGCCAATCCTGGTCGAAGCCAATTGCCACCAAAGTCAAAATTAATAACGTCGAAAAAGACGTCCTAGTATTTGGCGGCGGCTACGACACGCTACAAGACCAAGCTGACAACCCACGCACCGGCGATACCCTCGGGCGTGCCGTCTACATGGTTGATGCGCTAACGGGGCAATTGTTGTGGTGGGCTGGAAAGGCCGGCGTGGTGGGTTCAGGCACAACGCCTGTGTCGCCAACCTTGAGTTCGGTCTGTGCAGTAAGCACCGGCGCCAAGAACTGCAGCACAAATGCGATGAACTTCAGCATTCCGGCAGACCTTAGGGTTATAGACATAAATGCTGACGGCTTTATGGATCGCATCTACGCCGCTGATATGGGCGGCCAAATCCTGCGTATCGATTTCGACAATATAACCAACACCGGAGTCTCAAACCTTGCTGATGGCTACGTCATTGCAGATCTGCAACGCAGTAGCGCCTCAGCGATACCGGTCGCTAAAGACAATCGCCGGTTCTTCTTCGCTCCGGATGTGGCCTTGTTTACGAAAGATGTAACGCAGCCATTCTTGTCCATCGCAATCGGCTCAGGCTACCGAGCTCACCCGCTTAACATCACTATCGAAGACCGATTCTACTTGGTCCAAGACAAAGCTCCGTTTGCGAAGCCGGGGACCTATGAAGATACTTATACCGAAGCTAATCTGAAGGATGTTACTTCTGACTTGACCCCCGATCTGACTGGCTTTGATGGGTGGCGCATCAACTTGGTTGATACTGCTGGTGCATTTGTCGGTCAGAAAGTTTTGTCCGTTTCGACAACCTTCAACGGCACAGTACTGTTCACCGCCTTCAGCCCTGTAGCAGGTGCCTCAGCAGGCTCATGCGCACCGAACCAAGGCGCCGGGCAAGTGTTCGCTGTGTCAGCGATAGACGCGTCACCAACAGAGTTGTTCTCCACAACATCTGGGACATCGAATCCAGACCCGCGGGTCATCGCATCGTTGACCCGTGCCGGTATTCCGCCAGAGGTGACCATTTTGTTCCCACCCACATCAGCCAAAGGCGATCCGGTTGCCCTTGTCGCGGCAGAGAAGCTGAGCATCGAGCTAAGTAACATTCCGGAGAAGACCTATTGGTTTGGTATGGAAACCCAGTAAACTAACGATATGAGGTAGTTCTGGCGGGCGGCATCAGTGATGCCGCTTTTGCCGTTTGCAGATTCAAGGCCCGTCTATCAACCACGCGCTGGTTATTGGCGGAGCACTAGGAGTATTCGATATGCGTCACACGGTCGGATTTACATTGGTCGAACTGATGATCACAGTAGCGATTATCGGCATCCTTGGTGCGGTGGCCTACCCCAACTACCAAAATTATGTGCGTGAAGCACGCCGTACCGACGGTAAGGCCTTTGCATTGGCGCTGGCTGCGGAGCAGGAAAAGATATACCTGGCAAATAGCGGTTATGCCGTCGACGCGGCAACGCTATCAGCAGTTGCGGGGGGCCTGACACAGTCGCCGGAAGGCTACTATGTGATAAGTCCCAGCACGGAAAGAACCTTCGGCAATGCCACTGCGTATACGGTTACGGTTGAGGCCACCGGCGTCCAAGCAACGGACACCGACTGCTTTTTCATCCAAATGTCTAGTACCGGAGCTAAAACCGCGCAGACCCAGGTTGGGGTCGACAATTCCGCAGTGTGCTGGTGATTAACGTAGCCATTTTTATCGACGCGTCAATGGCGATGAAACGCTTCTCAATGCGCGCCTGTCCTAACTAGGCCCATCATCCTGACTGTACCCGTCCTGATTGTGCCCGTCCTGACTAGGCCTGTTTAACCGTATCGCTTACTGCAAACCCTTAGGCAGTGAAAAAATAACGTTCTCTGAGCGTCCCGCCGCTTCAACGCCGCGATTGCCGCCCCACTGCGCAAGTTTCGCTAACACATCTTGCACCAACACCTCAGGCGCAGATGCACCCGCTGTAACGCCAATCTTGTGCGCGCCATCGAACCAACTGCGGTCCAGCTCATGCGCGCCATCAACTAGGTAGGCGTTGGTGCCGAGCTTCTCGGCAAGCTCGCGCAGACGATTGGAATTGGAACTGGTCGGTGAGCCCACAACGATAAAGACATCACATTGCGGCGCCAAGCGCTTCACCGCATCTTGACGATTTTGCGTTGCATAACAAATGTCATCCTTGCGTGGTCCCAAAATAGCCGGGAAACGCGCACGCAATGCTTCGATCACTGCGGTCGTGTCATCCATGGATAGCGTAGTTTGCGTGACAAATGCCAGTGATTCAGGGTTCTTAACAGTAAGTTTACCTACATCAGCCGGCGACTCCACCAAATACATGGCGCCGCCATTGGGCTGCGATTCGTATTGCCCCAAAGTGCCCTCAACCTCCGGATGGCCAGCGTGGCCTATCAGGATGCATTCGCGCTGGTCTTTCTGATAGCGCGCAACTTCCATGTGGACCTTGGTCACCAACGGGCATGTAGCGTCATACACCTTCAATGCACGTGCCTCTGCCTCACGCCGAACAGCTTTTGACACACCGTGTGCACTGAAGATGACAATTGAGCCATTCGGTACCTGATCTAAGTCTTCAACAAAGATAGCGCCTTTATGTTCAAGGTCTTCAACCACATAACGATTGTGTACAACTTCGTGACGAACGTGAATGGGCGGCCCGAATAACTCCAGTGCACGCTCAACAATCGCGATCGCACGATCAACGCCAGCACAAAAGCCGCGCGGATTCGCCATGACGACGTCCATTTTGCTACTCCTTATGAGCGCAGTCTTTAGCGGCTCAATTTCATTCGTCTCAATGTATGCGATCTAAACTGTGTTTGTTAACAGAGCTTACACGCACACTTGTATTTGATGCCCTGCTAGCGGATGAATGCAATCAACGGGAACTTGATCATCACAGTCACCAACCACCGTACCAGCGAGGGTTTCACCGTTACTTCCGAACTCAACTACAACAACTCGCCGATGATAGCGCAATGCCATCATCGCTTTTTAGGTTGCTCAGCGTTCGCGTTCGGCTCGGTAAACATCGCCCAGATGAGTGCACCGGCACCACAACAGATGGCGATGTCAGCGACGTTGAACGCCGGCCAATGCATGCCATTGATGTAAAAATCCAGGAAGTCGACGACCATCGCACGACTCGGCATGATCCGATCCCAGACGTTGCCAACAGCGCCTCCGAGCAATAGCGCCAGTCCAAACGCCGTGACCCGCTCGTCTTTGTGCAGGCGATAAAGCCAAACTACAAGCCACGCGCTGATAGCAATCGCTAAGCCAATAAAGAACCAGCGCTGCCAGCCGCCCGCCGAGCCCAGAAAACTGAAAGCGGCGCCGGGATTATAAGCGAGGCGCAGATCGAAAAACCCAGCAATGACCGGACGCGGCACACCGAGGCGCAAATACGTTTCCGCCAGGTACTTGCTTACTTGATCGAGCAGCAGCACAACGGCGCTCAGCCACAGCCAACGGATCACTCGGGGCGACCCAATCCGAGGCACTCGCGTGCAGCATCTGCATCACGGGCAATCTGAGCGACCAAGGCGTTAATTGACTCGAATTTTCGCTCTTCACGCAAGCGCTTAACAAGTTCAACACGTAGCCGCCGACCGTATAGATCGCCAGAGTAGTCGAAAATATGCACTTCTAAGGTCACACCTTCACCGTTGACGGTTGGGCGGCGGCCCAAATTCGCGACACCCGCTCGAGGGCCACCATCTGCGCCATAAACCGTGACTGCAAACACCCCGGAGATCGGCGGCGGATGACGAGTGAGATTAATATTTGCAGTCGGGAAACCGATGGTCCGCCCGAGCGCGCGCCCGTGCGCAATACGCCCTTGGATACAAAATGGCTCACCGAGCAAAACATTCGCTCGCGCAATGTCGCCTGATTCCAGACACTCGCGCACCCAGGTACTGGAAATGCGCCGCCCATCGAGCAGATGACTGCGTTGCCGATGCACTTCAAAGCCCAGTTCTTCGCCACTTTTGCATAACAGCGCGTAGTCGCCTCGACCACGCCGGCCAAAGTGAAAATCGTCACCGACAACCAAAACTTTCACTTGCAAACGCGCACACAAGACATCGCGGATGAAAGCTTCCGGCTCTTGTGCAGCAAGCTTCGCATCAAAGCGTGCCACGACTATCTGGTCGAGTCGCGTGCGCGACAAGCGTCGGAGCTTTTCTGCTAACGATGTCAAACGCCGAGCGCCGGATTGCGTCCCCAGAAACTCACGCGGATGCGGCTCAAATGTCAGCAGTACCTGCGGCAGTTCCCCGCCCAACTCTTGTAGCTGATCGAGCACTGCTCGGTGACCGAGATGTACGCCATCAAAATTGCCAATCGTCAGCGCACAACCGCTTGTTTCAGTGCTGATGTTGTGTAAACCACGGACCAACTGCACTAAAGCTTACCTATCTAAAGGGGGCAGATTTGCTCATGCCCGCGCGTCATAGCCCGCCATTATAGTCGGCGCGCCGTGGGTACTCTACGGCTGACACTAGAATTAGCCGCAGCTTTTTCGCCAACGCATCACAGAACTTAACTTGGGGTGGTGAAATTCGGTGCGCTTAAGGCCTTAGGTCTGATGCCGAAAACCAACAATACCAGAGCATAGCTAGCCATACCTAGCGCCACCAACAGCGCCGTTCGACCCGCGCGTTCCCACACCCCATAGCTAAACCACAGCTCAATCGGGCCAGAAACCCAAAACAATACCGCTCCCATCAGGGCCCCAGCAAGCGTTAACACGCCGATGTAGCGCAGCCACCCAGGGCTCGGTTTGTACACGCCTGAACGGCGTAGACCACGATACAGCAGCGTCGCATTCACCATTGTCGCGAGTGAAATGGCGAGCGCCAGACCAACGTGCGCAAGCGGCCCCACCAACATCGCGCTAAACGCAATATTAGCGAGCACTGCAACGACGCCATAGCGCACCGGTGTTTTTGTGTCTTGCTGCGCAAAATACGCGGGCGCCAGTACCTTCACCGCCACAAAGGCTGACAGCCCAATGGCATAAGCATCCAAAGCCAACGCCGCCATGCGTACATCGCTCGGGCGAAATGCGCCATATTGAAACAAGGTTGCCAACAGATGGGCGGACAACACCCACAATGCAACCGCCGCAGGGATCGCAATGAGGGCCGCTAAGCGCAAGGACCAATCCAATGTTGCGGTAAAGCGCTCGGGTTCACTCGCGGAGTGTTGCGCAGACAAGCGCGGCAACATGACCGTGCCTAGCGCAACACCGAACACACCGAGGGGAAATTCCAGCAAACGGTCGGCAAAATAGAGCCAAGAAACGCTGCCAGTCACTAGAAATGACGCCAGCAGCGTATTCACCAATAGATTGACCTGCGACACCGAAGCACCAAATACAGCGGGCAGCATCAAACGCATAACCCGCGCAACACCAACATGCCCACGACGTAGCCGCGGCCAGACCAGCAGATTCAAGCGGCGTAAGAACGGCAACTGGAAAGCCAGTTGCATCGCTCCACCAATCGCTACCCCCCATGCCAATGCCAGCGCCGGCTCATCGAGATGTGGCGCCAGCCAGATAGAACAGCAAATCATCGAAACATTGAGCAATACCGGGGTAAATGCTGGCACCCCAAAGCGCTCATAGGTATTGAGCGCGCCACCAGCCAACGCCGCCAGCGAGATAAACAACAAGTACGGAAACGTGATCCGCAACATGTCTCCTGCCAGTGCTAGTTTATGCCCATCACCGGTATCGAATCCGGGTGCAAACATTGCGATCACAAATGGCGCTGTAAGCATGCCTAATGCGGTGACCAACAGCAGCACAGCGCCGAGCATGCCAGCGGTATGGGCAATAAGATCTTGCGCATCCGCATGCTCCTTACGGGTGCGGTACTCGGCCAGCACCGGAACAAAGGCTTGCGAGAACGCGCCTTCGGCGAACAGTCGGCGCAAAAAGTTCGGAATACGGAACGCCACGAAGAAGGCATCGGCGCCGACACCCGCGCCCAGCATTCGCGCGATGACCACATCGCGCAAGAGTCCAAAGACCCTTGAGGCGACCGTAATCGAACCAACCGTCAAAACAGACGCTAAGAGTCCGCGAGATCGTTGCTTTTGTTTGACTTTTCCTTCCTGTGAAGGCATATTTCTCGGCTGACCTAAATTCTATTGAGAACGCGTAAACCGTGGCAAATTCAGCACAAGCCCGCAAGCGGGCGACTACCTCCGAACGCCGTCGCCAACACAACGTGGGCCGCCGCTCGATGATGCGGACCTACCTCAAGAAGGTAACCTCCGCAATCGACAGTGGCGACAAAGAAGCGGCTACCGCAGCGTACGTTGCCGCAGTACCTGTTGTTGACCAGATGGCTGGTGAAGGCATCATCCACAAGAACAAGGCTGCCCGCCACAAACAACGCTTGAACGCACACATCCGCGCGATGTAGCTGTTATCGAACTCGATGACGGCGTGACCATCACGAGTCGTCGAGTTCGAATGCTGCGCGCCTTGCGCGGTATTTCTCGCAGCTTTCAGCTATCTGAACATCCCGCCTGCGCTTAACGCGCGCCTGCGGTCTACCCTGCCCGACCGCTAGATACACTGTGCCTCGGCTGGCTCACCTGCAAGCTTTGCTCGCAGAATCGTCACGTCAACACAACCATGTTGTCGCGATGAATCAATTCTGGTTCCGCCACATAGCCAAGTAGGCTCACGATCCGTTCACTCGGCTGCCCGCTGATCCGTTTGATCTCGCTGGCGCTGTAGTTCACCAAGCCGCGAGCAACCTCAGTACCGTTGGCTTGAACACATGTCACCAATGCGCCACGGGAGAAATTTCCTGTAACCCTTTGCACGCCAACCGCCAGCAGGCTGCGCCCATCGCGTGCCAGTACTTGCGCCGCGCCAGCGTCAATCGTCAACGTTCCACGCGTTTGCACTTGCCCGGCCATCCAGCGCTTTCTCGCCGCCAGCGGCGCTTGCGCGGGGCTGAGTCGGGTGCCAACACGCTCGCCCGCCATAATGCGTTTCAGCACATCGGCTTGACGGCCGCAGGCAATAGTCGTGGTGGTGCCAGAGCGTGCTGCCAGTTCCGCCGCGCGCAATTTGGTGCGCATGCCGCCACGCCCGTACGTACTGCCCTCACCCGCCATGCGGTTCAACTCTGGATCACCAGCGCGCCCATCAGTGACGAGGCGGGCATCGGCCACGATCCGAGGGTCAGCGGTGTACAGACCTTCCTGATCGGTCAAGATGATCAGATGTTCAGCCTCGACCAGATTGGCGGCCAGCGCTGCAAGCGTATCGTTATCACCAAACTTCACTTCATCGGTTGAAACCGTATCGTTTTCATTGACAACCGGCACTACGCCAAGCTCAAGGAGAGTCCGCAAGGTGCTGCGAGCATTCAAATAGCGTTGTCGGCTTTCGATATCATCATGGGTAAACAGCACTTGCGCGGTGCGCTTGTTGTGCCGCTGGAAACACACCTCGTAGAGCTGAATAAGGCCCATTTGGCCAACTGCGGCGGCTGCTTGCAGCTCGTGAATGGCTTCTGGCCGTACTGACCAATTGAGCCGTTGCATGCCTTCGGCAATGGAACCGCTGGAGACCAGTACAACCTCAAAGTCAGCATCGACAAGCTGGACAATTTCGTCGACCCACAATGCTATTGATTTGGAATCGAGTCCGCGCCCTTCATTAGTGACCAGCGCGCTGCCAACTTTGACGACTAAGCGACGTGGTCCGATGTCGGTTTCACGATCATCACGACCACACTCGGTCATTGCAACGCTTCCGTCTCATCAACATCGTCGGGTACAACATCGGAGCCGTCGTCGGCGGTGACATCGGGCGCTGTGTCGTTGGCAGCGGCGGCAGCATCGAGTGCAGCTTGCGTCGCGGCCGCCTCGGCAGCCGCATCGTCGGCACGCAAGACTTCGAGCCAATCCATCACGGCTCTCGTCATATCGAGCGCGCCCTCACCCGTTTGCGACGACAACATAAACACTGGGCCGCTCCACGCAAGTCCGTTGACGATGAACTCGCGCCGCGACTGCTGCTCTTCTTCGTCAAGTAGATCGATCTTGGTCAGCACCAGCCAGCGCGGCCGCTCGGCCAGATCAGGGTCGTAACTTTCCAACTCGCCCACGATCGCACGCGCATCGGCGAGAACGGCATCGTCATCACCAGGCGTTGCAATGTCAATGAGGTGCAGCAACAAACGTGTGCGGCCCAAATGCCGCAAGAAACGATGACCCAGTCCAGCGCCTTCTGCAGCGCCCTCGATGATGCCTGGAATATCAGCCATCACAAAAGTACGCATTGGGTCTGGTATTACCACGCCAAGACTTGGGTGCAGCGTGGTGAATGGATAGTCCGCAACCTTGGGTGACGCCGCTGACACCGCGCGCAATAGCGAAGACTTGCCCGCGTTCGGCAAACCCAGCAGCCCCACTTCTGCGAGTAGTTTCATTTCCAGGCGAAGCTGGCGACTCTCGCCGAGTTTGCCTTTTGTGGTTTGACGCGGAGCGCGATTGATACTGCTTTTAAAACGCGTATTGCCAATGCCGCGGAACCCGCCCGCCGCCACCAACAACATATCACCGGCCTTAATCAGCTCACCCAGGCATTCGCCTGTGTCTTCTTCCCACACGACCGTTCCAGCAGGTACGGGGATAATCAGATCCTCGCCGGCTCGCCCAGTGCGTTCCTTACCGCGCCCGCCGCCACCGCTCTCGGCCCGATAACGACGCTTGTGGCGAAAGTCCACCAGCGTGTTAAGGCTCGAGCTGGCTGACAACCATACGCTGCCGCCATGACCGCCATCGCCGCCATCCGGTCCACCACGTGGCAGATATTTCTCGCGGCGAAAACTCAAGCAACCATCGCCACCACTGCCCGCGTCTACAAGAATTTTTGCTTCGTCGACGAATTTCATAGATCCCTACAACGAAAAAGCCCCGTATCGAAACGGGGCTCAGTCGCACATATAGTGAAGCGCTTGCGCTTATGCAGTTTCGATACTCACAAATTTGCGATTGTGAGGCCCCTTCACATCAAAGCGAACGCGGCCTTCTGCTTTTGCAAATAAGGTGTGGTCTTTGCCACAGCCAACATTTTCACCGGGGTGAAATCGCGTGCCGCGCTGGCGGACTAAAATATTACCAGCGTTAACTTGCTCACCACCATAGCGTTTTACGCCAAGTCGTTTCGATTCTGAATCGCGCCCGTTGCGTGTACTACCGCCGGCCTTTTTATGTGCCATGCTTAATTTCCCCTAGTAAATGCTGCTACAAACGACGCTTAAGCGCCGCCCGCGATCCCAGTAATCTCGAGTTCAGTGTACTGCTGCCTGTGGCCCTTCTGGCGCAGATAACCCTTGCGGCGTTTGAATTTCACGATCTTGACCTTATCGTGCTTGCCGTGTGCTTTGACCGTTGCGCTAATGCGGCCACCATCAACATAAGGCGCACCCACTTTGACATTTTCACCGTCGCTCAATAGCAATACGGTATCAAAGTCGACTACGCTTCCCTCGTCAGCCTGCAGGCGCTCTACCTTAAGGCTATCGCCCTCGGCAACGCGGTACTGTTTGCCGCCAGTGATAAACACTGCGTTCATGAATTCAGTCTCCGCCGGCAAAACGCCGGGAACAAAAGAGCGGCAGTATATGTCGGTCAGGCGTCCACAACAAGGGCCGCGAGCAGACAAACAGCAGCCCCCGACGGTGTATACTCGCGCATACCTTTGCGCTGTCAGGGTTCAAGCGAAACCAACATGCCAAGCGTGGCCAAAATCGAATCAGCAAGTACCCCGAGCGCCGATGAACTAGGCAACCTGGTTGCCACCGAGTTACGTCAGGTGGACCAGTGTATCGCTTCCGCGTTGCACTCAGAGGTTGCACTCATCAATCAGATTTCCAGCTACATCATCGCTGGAGGCGGCAAACGCCTGCGCCCTACATTGGTGCTGCTGAGCGCTGGCGCCTACGACTATCGCGGCGACCAGCATATCGAGCTTGCCGCCATCATCGAATTCATTCACACCGCAACGCTGCTGCACGATGATGTTGTTGATGCATCTGAGCTCAGGCGCGGGCAAGAAACCGCCAATGCGGTGTGGGGTAATGAAGCCAGTGTGCTGGTGGGCGACTTCTTGTACTCGCGCGCCTTCGAGATGATGGTGCGCGTCGGCAGCATGCGCGCGCTGGAAATATTTTCGAACACCACCAACGTAATCGCTGAAGGCGAGGTGTTGCAGCTACTTAATTGCAACGAGCCCGACACCAGCGAAGAACAATACTTGGATGTGATCCGCTCAAAAACAGCAAAGTTGTTTGAGGCCGCTGCACGTCTGGGCCCGATGTTGGCCGGTTTAAGCCTGGAACATGAAACGCCGATGGCAAGTTACGGTGCACACCTCGGCACTGCCTACCAATTGGTCGACGACATGCTCGACTATCGCGGCTCTGTTGATGAGATTGGCAAAAACCTCGGTGACGATCTGGCCGAAGGCAAACCAACGCTACCGCTCATCTACGCGATGCGTAACGGCAATGCCAAGCAAATTGCGATTGTGCGCAAGGCAATTGAGCACGGCGGGCGAGAAAACATCAACGAAGTCATTCAGGCCGTTGAATCAACCGGCGCCATTTCGTACACTGCGCGGGCTGCGAGGGTCGAAGCCGAGCGTGCCGCCACCGCTTTGAGGGATGTTCCCGACTCCCAATACACGCAAGCCCTCAGTGCACTCGCGCAATTTGCGATAGAGCGAACGCACTAACGCGCAGCAACGGTCGCATACGTGCGTTCTTCAACCTGACGCCGATCGCGTAAAAACAGATCACGGGGTGTAGCTCAGCTTGGTAGAGCACTGCCTTCGGGAGGCAGGGGCCGGAGGTTCGAATCCTCTCACCCCGACCA
>Ga0055584_100002727_pt1 | contig 17496 bp, 29 predicted proteins | sample OSDHelmetaG_FD_58716 | JGI IMG/M metagenome (GOLD analysis project Ga0055584, IMG submission 58716) | Pelagic marine sediment microbial communities from the LTER site Helgoland, North Sea, for post-phytoplankton bloom and carbon turnover... | ecosystem: Environmental > Aquatic > Marine >... | reverse complement strand
GCACGTGCGGGTAGCGCAAAAAGTGGTTTAATGAGAGGCGGAGCAAGAATGTTCGGTCCTAAACCAAGAAATTATTCTTTCAAATTGAATAAAAAGCTGAAGCAAGTAGCGCGTCTATCTGCTTTAACTTATAAAGCAAAGCAAAATGAAATCATTGTAGTTGAGAACTTCAGTTTTGAAGCGCCTAGTACAAAAGAATTTATTTCTGTTTTGGCTAATTTAGGTGCAAGTAATGTTAGAACTTTAGTGATCACTCCAGAAACAGATAGCGTATTGGCTAAATCTGGAAGAAACTATCCAAATGCGGAAGTTATTAAAGCAAGTGATATTAACACGTACCAAATCTTGAAAGCAAAAAATTTAATTGTGCTTCAAGATTCAGTAAAAGCGATCGAAGAAATATTAGTAAAATAAGATGTCAGTACTAAAGAAACCAATCATATCCGAGAAGCTAAATCTTTTGCAAGAAAGACGCGGTCAGTATGGATTCATTGTAGACCGAAAAGCAACTAAGCCAGAAATAAAAAAGGCTATTGAAGAATACTTCGAAGTTGAAGTGGTAAAGTTGAACACAATGATTACTTCTAGAAAATCTAGAAAGAATCGTAAAACAGGTCAAATCACGGGGAAAACAAATAGCGTAAAGAAGGCTATTTTCTCATTAAAAGATGGACAGAGTATTGATTATTTTGAAAACGTATAACCATGCCAGTTAAAAGATTAAAACCCACAACACCAGGTCAACGTTTCAGAATTGCAAACACCAATTCTGAGGTTGGTACCCATAAGAAACCTGAGAAAAGTCTATTAGTTCCAAACAAGAAATCGGGAGGAAGAAACAACCAAGGTAGAATGACTATTAAAGGTCTTGGTGGAGGACATAAAAGAAAATATAGAATTATTGATTTCATTAGAGAGCGTCATGGCGATGTTGCAACGGTAACTAGTGTTCAATATGATCCCAATCGTTCTGCACGAATTGCATTGGTTGAATATGCAGACAAAGAGTTGAGATATATCATTTGCCCTACTGGATTAAAAGAAGGCGCAACCGTTGTATCTGGACCTGGTTCAGCACCGGAAATTGGGAATGCTTTGCCATTAGGAGAAATACCTTTAGGAACAATAATTCATAATATTGAATTGGCTCCTAGACAAGGTGCACGTATGTGCAGATCTGCAGGTAATTATGCGCAGATTTTGGCAAGAGAAGGAAAATATGCGACCATTAAGCTTCCATCAGGTGAAACCAGAATGGTTTTAACAACTTGTATGGCTGTTATTGGTTCAGTATCAAATTCTGAGCACATGTTGGAAAACATGGGGAAAGCCGGTAGAAACAGATGGAAAGGAAGACGTCCATCAACTCGACCTTCTGCAATGAACCCAGTAGATCATCCAATGGGTGGTGGTGAAGGAAGAAACAAGGGTGGACAACCTAGAAACAAAAACCTAGTTTACTCACAAGGACAAAAAACAAGAGATAAGAATAAAGCATCTAGTGCTTTAATCGTGGATAAACGAGTTTCAAAAAGAAATAAATAAGCATGGCAAGATCATTAAAAAAAGGACCATATATTTTCTACAAGTTGGATAGAAAAATTGCTGAAATGAATGAAAGCAGTAAGAAATCCGTTGTAAAAACGTGGTCAAGAGGTAGTATGATTTCTCCAGATTTTGTGGGGCATACAATAGCTGTACACAATGGAAATAAATTTATTCCAGTTTACGTAACTGAGAATATGGTAGGTCACAAGTTGGGCGAATTTGCTCCAACCAGAACATTTAAAGGTCACGGTAAGAAATAATTAAGGATATGGAGGCAAAAGCAATATTAAGAAAATGTCCGTTATCTCCTCGCAAGATGAGATTGATCGCTGATCAGATAAGAGGAATGGATGTAGTGAAAGCTACTGCTGTTTTATCTCATAATAACAGGATGTTGTATAGTGAGTACATGCTTAAAACACTTAAAAGCGCAACAAGCAATTGGTTAAATAAGAACGATAATGCGTCACTTGACAATTTAATTGTTAAAACGGTATTTGTGGACGAAGGCGTTGCGTTAAAGCGACTAAGAACTGCACCACAAGGAAGAGCACATCGAATCAAGAAAAGATCAAATCAAGTTACCATAGTGGTAGATAAAATGGAAAATATGGAATCAACTAACCAAAACGAAGCATAAGGATGGGACAAAAAGTAAATCCTATAGGTATGAGATTGGGTATCATCAGAGGATGGGACTCAAGCTGGTATGGTGGCGATGAATTTGCCGAAAAATTATACGAGGATGACCGCATTAGAAAGTATATCCAAGCACGTATTTCACGTGGGGGTATTTCTAAAGTAGTTATCGAAAGAACCGTAAAACGTTTAATCATAACCATTTTTACTGCTAGACCAGGAATTGTGATTGGTAAAGGTGGTTCTGAAGTTGATAAAATTAAAGAAGAGATTAAAAAGCTTACCAAAAAAGATGTTCAGATCAACATCTTTGAAATTAAGCGACCTGAGTTAGATGCTAAATTAGTATCAGAGAGTATTGCCAGCCAAATTGAAGGTAGGGTTTCTTATAAACGTGCGATTAAAGGTGCTATAGCTAGTACAATTCGTATGGGAGCTGAAGGAATCAAGGTAGGTATATCTGGAAGGTTGAATGGGGCAGAGATGGCACGTTCAGAGCAGTATAAAGATGGTAGAATTCCATTGCATACATTGAGAGCAGATATTGATTATGCATTAACAGAAGCTCAAACAGTTTATGGTAAGATTGGTGTTAAAGTATGGGTTTGTAGAGGAGAGAAGTTTGGAAAAGTAGATTTATCTCCAGTTCAAAAATCCGAGAAACCACAACGAAAGGGTTCTAACCGAAGACCTGAAAGAAGAGAAAGAGATTAAGATAAAAAATTATGTTAAGTCCTAAGAGAACGAAATATAGAAAGATGCAGAAAGGCCGTGTAAAAGGTCTTGCAACTAGAGGTCATCGGATCAATTTTGGTGATCACGGTTTAAAAAGCCTTGAGCCTGCATGGATTACTTCAAGACAAATTGAAGCAGCCCGTATTGCGATGACCAGATATATGAAAAGAGAAGGTCAAGTATGGATACGAATATTTCCAGACAAGCCTGTTACTAAGAAACCTGCAGAGGTTAGGATGGGAAAAGGTAAGGGAGCACCAGAATATTGGGTAGCAATCGTAAAACCTGGAACAATCATGTTCGAAATTTCAGGTGTTACTGATGAAGTAGCCAAGGAAGCATTGCGTTTAGCTGCTCAAAAGCTACCTGTATTATGTAAATTTTCAAGTCGACCAGGAGTGGCATAATTAATTAGTGATTTAAAATGAAATACGCAGATATAAAAGACTTACCAAACAATGAATTAAATAGCAGACTTCGCGAAGAACGAAGAATGCTTGATAAATTAAAGTTTGCTCATGGAGTTTCCACTTTGGAAAACCCTGGAAAAATTGCTGAGTCCAAGAAGACCATTGCAAGGTTAATAACAGAAATGAACAGCAGAAGAATTGCTAACCAAGTTAAAGGCGAAGAATAAAATGGAATTGAATAGAAATGCACGAAAAGTGGTTACGGGTATTGTTACAAGTAACAAAATGGAAAAAACCATTACTGTAGCAATGGAACGTAGAGTGAAGCATAAAATGTATGGTAAATATTTTAAGTCTACCAAGAAGTTTCATGCGCATGATGAGAAAAACGAATGCAATATCAATGATATTGTAGAGATTATGGAAACGCGTCCAACAAGTAAGTTGAAGAGATGGCGTTTGGTAAACATTGTAGAAAAAGCGAAATAAAATGATACAGCAAGAGTCAAGATTAAAAGTAGCTGATAACAGCGGAGCAAAGGAAGTACTTTGCATACGTGTGTTAGGCGGCACCAAAAGAAGATATGCTTCTGTGGGCGACAAGATTGTTGTTTCAGTAAAGGACGCAATGCCTAGTGGAGGAATCAAGAAAGGGGCTGTTTCAAAGGCCGTTGTTGTGCGTGTGAAGAAAGAAGTAAGAAGACCAGATGGTTCATATATTCGATTTGATGAAAACTCATGTGTTTTATTGAATCCTCAAGATGAGCCACGTGGCACTCGGATTTTTGGACCAGTAGCCAGAGAGTTGAGAGATCGTTCATTTATGAAAATTGTTTCATTGGCTCCAGAAGTATTATAAATAAGGATTATGAAATTGCATATTAAAAAAGGAGATTTAGTAAAGGCGATAGTAGGCGTGGATAAAGGAAAAGATCCAGCTAAAGTATTGACCGTAGATGCTAAAAAGCAACGAGCAATTGTTGAAGGGTATAATATTGTTACCAAACACCTTAAACCTCAGATTGATCAAAACAACCCAGATGGTGGTTTAGTGAAAACAGAAGCATCGATCCATTTGAGCAATTTAGCTTTAGTGGTTGGTGGAGAAATAGTAAAGACCGGACGGAAGCTAAATGATAAAGGTCAGCTTCAGAGATATTCAAAGAAAACGGGAGAATTTATAAAGTAATAAAATGAATTACGCACCAAAATTAAGAACAAAGTACACCGAAGAAATTGTACCAGCGATGAACGAAAAGTTCAAGTACAAAAGTGTAATGGAAGTTCCAAGAATCACAAAAGTTTGCCTTAATCAAGGAGTAGGTGAAGGAGTTTCTGATAAGAAATTAGTAGATGCTGCTGTAGAGCAGATGACACTTATTGCAGGGCAAGCAGCCGTAGCTACAATTTCCAAAAAGGCGATCTCTAACTTTAAGTTAAGAGAAGATATGCCAATTGGAGCTAAGGTAACTTTGAGAGGCGATAAAATGTATGAATTTCTTGAACGTTTTATCGATATTTCTTTACCACGTGTTAGAGATTTCCAAGGTCTTGCTGTAAAAGGTTTTGACGGAAGAGGTAACTACACGATTGGTGTTAAAGAACAAATCATTTTCCCTGAAATTGATATTGATAAAGTAAGTAGAATCACTGGAATGGATATAACAATTGTAACCAATTCAGGTAACGATATTGAGTGCCTTGAGCTATTAAAATTGTTTGGGATGCCTTTTAAGAAAAAATAACAAATAGAAAAAGAAGAAAGATGGCAAAGGAATCAATGAAAGCAAGACAGCGCAAACGAGAACGAATGGTAGCGCGTTTTGCAGAAAAAAGAGCTAAGTTAAAAGCAGAAGGAGATTGGGAAGGTTTACAAAAACTTCCTAAAAATGCTTCTCCTGTTCGTTTAAGAAATAGATGTAACATTACGGGAAGACCTCGTGGTTATATGAGAGACTTTGGTCTTTGCAGAAACGTTTTTAGAGAAATGGCTTCTGATGGAAAAATTCCAGGAATAACAAAATCAAGTTGGTAATTTAATAAAAAAGAAATGTATTCAGATCCAATATCAGATTATTTAACGAGGTTGAGAAATGCGATTAAGGCTAATCACCGAATCGTGGAAATCCCAGCTTCCAATATGAAAAAGGCAATGACCGAAGTGCTTTATGATCAAGGTTATATTTTAAAATATAAGTTTGAAGATACAGCGAATAACCAAGGTGTTATCAAAATTGCCTTGAAGTATAACCCAGTGTCTAAAATCCCTGCAATTCGCGAGATTAAACGATACAGTAAGCCGGGTTTAAGAAAATACTCAAGTGCAGATAAATTGCCTCGCGTATTAAATGGTTTAGGAGTTGCAATAGTGTCAACTTCTCACGGAGTAATAACAGATAAAAAAGCAAGAGAACTAAACGTAGGTGGAGAAGTTCTATGTTTTGTAAGCTAAAATAAAATTATGTCTAGAATAGGAAATGCAATCATTGAAATCCCTTCTGGAGTTGAATTTAATTTCGACTCAAAGGCTTCAATCGTAACCGTTAAAGGCCCAAAGGGCGAGTTAACACAAGAGATAAAAGGTGGTTTAGATGTTAAAGTAGAAGATGGGAATATTATTGTTAGTAGACCCAACGAAGAAAAAATATCAAAATCGTTACATGGTTTATATAGATCATTAATCAATAATATGGTTATTGGAGTGAGCCAAGGACACAAAACAGCGCAAGAATTGGTTGGTGTTGGTTATAAATGTAGCAATCAAGGAAATTTGTTGGAAATGTCTTTAGGATATTCACATAAAATTATGATGGCTATACCAACTGAAGTTAAAGTTGAAACGGTAACGGAGAAAGGAAAAAACCCAACAATACTCTTAGAATCAATGGATAAACAATTGGTTGGACAAGTTGCGGCAAAAATTAGATCATTGAGAAAACCAGAACCATATAAAGGAAAAGGTATTCGATTTGCAGGAGAACAAGTTAGAAGAAAAGCCGGTAAAACAGCTGCTAAATAATTAGAATCATGGCGAAAGATAAGAAAGTATTAAGAAGATTAAGGATCAAAAGAAGGTTTAGAGACTCTGTTCAAGGAAACTCTGAATGTCCTAGATTATGCGTGTTCAGAAGTAATAAAGAGATTTATGCTCAAGTAATAGATGATTCTCAAGCACACACTTTGCTTGCAGCTAGCTCCAGAGAAGAAGATGTAATAAAAGCTTCTGGAACTAAAGTAGAAATAGCAAGCATCGTTGGTAAGAAAATTGCGGAACGCGCAATTGAAAAAGGGATCAAGCAAGTTAAATTTGATCGTAATGGGTATTTATACCATGGTAGAATTAAAAGTCTTGCAGACGGAGCAAGGGAAGCTGGTTTAGAATTTTAAAAGAAAAGATAATGTCAACTCAAAATATAAAAAGAATTAAATCAAGTGAGATTGAACTAACCGAAAAAGTGGTTGGTATACAACGTGTTGCTAAAGTAACAAAAGGGGGTAGAACTTTTAGTTTTACTGCAATTGTTGTTGTTGGAGACGGTAATGGTGTTGTTGGTCATGGTCTTGGAAAAGCCTCAGAGGTTATTACAGCTATTTCTAAAGGTATTGAAGATGCCAAGAAGAATTTAAGAAGAGTGCCGATTATTAATGGTACCCTTCCACATGAACAATACGGCAAGTTTGGTGGTGGATATGTGTTTTTGAAACCAGCAGCGGGTGGTACAGGCGTTATTGCCGGTGGTGCAATGCGTGCTGTATTGGAAAGTGCAGGTGTTCACGATGTTTTGGCTAAATCAAAAGGTTCCTCTAACCCACATAACGTGGTAAAAGCAACTATTGATGCATTGGCTAAATTAAGAGATCCGTATACCGTTGCTCAGCAAAGAGGAGTTTCATTGGAAAAAGTTTTTAAAGGATAAGAAAATGGCAGCTAAGAAGATAAAAATTACTCAAATTAGGAGCAGTATTGGTAGACCTGAGAACCAGAAGAGAACTTTGGTAGCCTTAGGTTTAAATAAAATTAATAGAAGCAGAGAAGTTGAAGCATCTCCACAAGTGTTGGGTATGGTTCGTACGGTTGCTCACCTATTGAAAGTTGAAAATTAAAAGTATAAAGAAATGAATTTACATTCGTTAAAACCTGCAGAAGGTTCAATAAAAAAAGGAAAAAGAATTGGCAGAGGCCAAGGATCTGGAAGAGGTGGTACTTCTACTAGAGGACATAATGGAGCTCAATCTAGAAGTGGTTATAGCAGAAAGATGGGTTTTGAAGGTGGACAAATGCCAATCCAAAGAAGACTTCCAAAACGTGGATTTAAAAACCCGTTTAGAGTTGAGTACATTGGAGTAAATCTAGACTTTTTAGAAAAGCTTGCTACGGAACATAAAATTAAAGTAATCACTCGTGAAACTTTCATTGAAAAGAACATGATTGGTAAAAATGATAATGTTAAGATATTAGGACGTGGTGAATTAAAAACTAAGATCGATGTTACTGCCGATGGTTTTAGCAAATCGGCCAAAGAAGCTATCGAAAAGCTTGGTGGCAAGGTAGAAATATTTAATAAACACGAGAAAAAAGACGCGTAATCAATGCTTAAATTGAGATTCATACAAAAGCTAAAAGAAATCTGGAGTATAGATGATCTAAGAGTACGTATTATTAATACTCTTATGTATCTCTTTATTTTTAGGTTAGCTACCTATATCATTCTACCCGGAGTTGATTCTGCTCAATTAACTGGATTGCAGCAACAGGCATCTGGTGGTTTGGTTGGACTATTGGGCCTATTTACAGGGGGTGCTTTTGATAAAGCATCGGTAATTGCATTAGGGATTATGCCCTATATCTCTGCAAGTATCGTGATGCAACTGCTAACGCTAGCAGTGCCTGCTTTCCAGAGACTCTCTCGAGAGGGTGAAGAAGGAAGGGATAAAATGAATCAATATACGCGTATTCTTACCATTGGTATTACGCTATTCCAAGCAATAGGATATGTAGCCAACTTGAAATCTAATCCGGGTAACCACGGTGCATTATTGTATTTAACTGATCCTGGCGCAATGAGTAACAGTATGTTTACCGCTGTTTCAGTTGTGCTATTAGTTGCAGGAACCATGTTTGCAATGTGGATTGGAGAACGTATTACAGATAAAGGTCTTGGAAATGGTATATCGCTCTTAATTATGATTGGTATTATCGCGAGTTTCTTACCAAGCTTATTAGGTGAAATTAGTTTGAAGTTTACTTCAGGAGATTTACTTTGGCCTATTATTGAATTAGCTATTTGGGTTGCTGTTATTATAGCTACTGTCTTGCTAATTCAAGGTGTGCGAAGAATACCAGTTCAATATGCCAAACGGATGGTTGGAAACCGTTTAGCTGGTGGGGCAAGACAATATTTGCCTTTAAAAATTAATGCGGCTGGTGTAATGCCAATCATATTTGCACAAGCACTTATGTTTATTCCGGTAACATTTACTTTACAGAAATCAGTGAGTTCATTAAGTGCGTTTGTAGACTATACATCTTGGCAATACAACTTAGTATTTGGCTTATTAGTAGTTGTATTTACTTATTTCTATACCGCAATAACCATTGACTCGAGAAAGATTAGTGAAGAAATGAAACGAAACGGTGGATTTGTTCCAGGTATTAAACCCGGGAATAGAACTACTGAATTTATTGATTCGGTAATGTCAAGAATTACCTTACCAGGTTCTATCTTCTTAGCATTAGTAGCAATTTTACCTGCCTTTGCACAAAGGTTAATGGGAGTTTCACCAAGTTTTGCCCAATTCTATGGTGGTACTTCGTTGTTGATTATGGTAGGGGTAATTTTAGATACCCTTCAGCAAATAAATAGTTACCTTCAAACACGTCATTATGATGGGTTAATGAAGTCAGGAAAAATGAGGGGTAGAAATGTTCAATCAGGAATGTAATTTGATATTGATAAAGTTAAATAAAGTTCATATTTTTGCAGCCCGAAAAAAATAGCCATGCCAAAACAAAGTAGTATAAAACAAGATGGAGTTATCAAAGAAGCACTCTCAAACGCAATGTTTAGAGTGGAGCTTGAAAATGGACATCTTATTGTTGCTACAATCTCTGGAAAGATGCGAATGCATTACATTAAAATTCTTCCAGGAGACAAGGTACAGGTTGAAATGTCACCTTATGATTTATCAAGAGGTAGAATAACATATAGATATAAATAGTACGCATAATGAAAGTTAGAGTATCCATAAAAAAGCGCAGTGTAGACTGCAAGATTGTAAGACGTAACGGTAAGTTATACGTCATCAATAAAAAGAACCCAAGATTTAAACAACGTCAAGGATAGTATAAAATAATGGCACGTATAGCAGGAATAGATATCCCTAAAGGGAAAAGAGGAGTTATAAGTCTAACTTATATCTACGGGATTGGAAGATCACAGGCGGCATCTGTATTAGATAGAGCTGGAGTTGATCAAAGCAAGAAAGTAGAAGAGTGGAGTGATGAAGAAACTGGAAAGATCAGAAGTATTATTACGGACGAAGTAAAAACAGAAGGTGAATTAAGATCTCAAGTTCAATTGAACATTAAGCGATTAATGGATATTGGCTGTTACAGAGGACAACGCCATAGAAAGGGTTTACCTTTAAGAGGTCAACGCACAAAGAACAACTCAAGAACTCGAAAAGGGAAACGTAAAACAGTAGCTAACAAAAAGAAAGCTACTAAATAGTGATAGAATAACATGACAAGTAAGAAAGTTATAAAAAAGAAAGTAAAAGTAGACCCGTTAGGACAGGTTCATATTAAGGCTACTTTTAATAATATCATAGTATCCATTACAAATGGAAACGGAGATGTTATTTCATGGTCTTCTGCAGGCAAAATGGGTTTTAGAGGTTCTAAAAAGAATACTCCATATGCTGCTCAAACTGCAGTATCAGATTGTGCACAAGTTGCATATGACGCTGGTTTGAGAAAAGTAGATGTATACGTAAAAGGACCTGGAAGCGGTAGAGATGCAGCAATACGTACAATAGCAGCTGTAGGAATCGATATTACATCAATCAATGATGTTACACCTTTACCACATAATGGTTGCCGTCCTCCTAAAAGAAGACGTGTTTAATTTCTATTGGATAAATATTTAAAGAGAAAACAGAATGGCAAGATATACAGGACCAAAAAGTAAAATAGCAAGAAAATTCAAAGAACCAATCTTTGGACCAGACAAGCATTTGGAGCGTAAGAATTACCCTCCAGGGCAGCACGGAAACGCAAGGAGACGTGGAAAAAAGTCTGAATATTCTATGCAGTTAATGGAAAAGCAAAAAGCAAAATATACGTATGGTTTGCTTGAAAAACAATTCCTAAACACTTATAAAAAAGCAAGTATTAAAAAGGGTATTAAAGGTGAAAATCTTTTAAGATTACTCGAAGCAAGATTAGACAATACGATTTACAGAATGGGCTTTGCAAGAACAAGATCTGCAGCACGTCAGTTTGTATCTCACCGGCATGTAACTGTAAATGACCATGTTGTAAATATTCCTAGCTACTCACTAAAACCAGGAGACAAAGTATCTATTAGAGAACGTTCTAAATCATTAGAGGCGATTGCTGATGCTGTTACAAGTAGTAACAATTCTTTTTCTTGGTTAGACGTTGATCGCAAAGAATTAAGTGGAACATTTTTGAACCTACCAGAGCGTTTAGAAATTCCTGAAAACATCAAAGAACAATTAATTGTAGAACTATATTCTAAATAAAAATATGCCAGTAATACCATTTCAGAAACCGGACAAAGTAATAATGCAAAAAGACACAGACTTTTATGGTCTGTTCGAATTTGCCCCATTAGAAAAAGGATACGGAGTTACCATTGGAAACTCTCTTCGCAGAATATTGCTTAGTTCCCTCGAAGGATATGCTATCACTAGCATAAAGGTTCAGGGCGTAGACCATGAATTCTCCTCCATTAAAGGAGTTATTGAAGATGTAGTCGACATCGTGTTGAATCTAAAACAAGTAAGATTTAAAAAGCTTACTGAAACAGATGAAACTTCAGAAAAAATCTTCATTTCTCTTAAAGGAAAAGATCAATTTTTAGCTGGAGATATTAGCAGATATACGAATACCTTCCAAATTCTTAATCCTGAGCATGTAATATGCAACATGGAGCCTACTGTAAACATCGAGTTAGAGCTTACTGTAGATAAAGGTAGAGGTTACTTACCTGCAGAAGAAAACAGACCTAAGGATGCGGCTATTGGACTTATTCCAATAGATTCAATTTTTACACCTATCAAGAATGTAAAATATTCAGTTGAGGATTTTAGAGTTGAGCAAAAAACAGATTTCGAGAAACTTATTCTTGAGGTTAGCACAGATGGCTCAATTCATCCTGAAGAAGCTTTGAAAGAAGCGGCTAATATCTTAATTCAACATTTTGTGTTATTCAGTGATGAAAGCATATTATTGGATGCACAAGTTCAAAAACCAACTCAAGAGGTTGATGAGAACTATCTGCACATGCGTAAGATACTTAAGTCACCATTATCTGACTTAGATTTATCTGTAAGAGCATATAACTGTTTGAAAGCAGCGGAAATTAAAACACTTGGTGAATTGGTGAGCTATCATATCGATGACTTGTTGAAATTTAGAAATTTCGGTAAAAAATCGCTTGCAGAATTAGAAGAATTTGTGCGCGAGAAGAACCTTAATTTCGGAATGGATGTAAGTAAATACAACCTTAATGACGATTAATTATAATGAGACACGGAGATAAAATAAATAATTTAAGTAGAACAGCATCTCATAGAAAGGCGATGTTAAAGAACATGGCGTGTTCTTTAATTCAACATAAATCGATCAATACAACCACAGCGAAAGCGAAGGCATTGAGAAAATTTGTTGAACCATTAATCACCAAATCTAAAAACGATACGCAACACAACAGAAGAGTAGTATTTAGCTACCTTCAAGATAAACAAGCCACAAAGGAACTATTTACAAATGTAGCTGATAAGGTAGGTGACCGACCAGGTGGATACACGCGTATTCTTAAAATTGGGATAAGATCAGGAGACAATGCTGACATGGCAATGATCGAGTTGATTGATTTCAATGAGTTTTATACCCCTAGAACCAAAAAATCTGATAGCAAGAAAAAACGCTCAAGAAGAGGTGGAACTGGAAAAGGGACTGAGAAGAAAGCTGAAACTGCACCTGTAGTAGAAGATGCAGTTGAAGTGGTTGAAGCTACTCCTGAGGCGGTTGTTGAAGCAATTGCTGATACTCCTGAAGCAGAAGTTGTGGAAACAGTTGCAGAAACAGAAGTGCCTGTAGTTGAAGAATCATCAGAAGAGACTCCAGAGGCTCAATCTACGGACGAAAGCTCAGACGAAGAGAAAAAAGCCTAACCTCAATAACATATTAAAAATCCATTCGCCAAAAGCGGATGGATTTTTTATGTCTAAAGGGTTAGTTTAATTACTTTTGAATTTAGAATGAATATTAAGCTAAGTGTGGTCATTGCTTATTATAAGAATAAAACATTTCTTAAACTATTGCTCCGTGCATTCCAGCAACAAACCCGTAAAGAGTTTGAGTTGGTTATTGCAGAAGATGATAATGCGCTCGATATAGATACGCTTGGTATTGCAGATTACACATTTCCAATTCGCCATGTCAGTCAAGAGGATAGTGGGTTTAGAAAATGTCGAATACTGAATCAGGCCATAAAACGAGCAACAGCAGACCGAATCGTTTTTATTGATGGGGATTGCATACCCCACCCTAGGTTTATTGAATCATATTTGAACTTGCTAGAGTATCCATGCATATTTGGAAGAAGAGTGATGTTGAGTGAAGGTCATACTGAAAAGCTTACCAATGGTAAATCTTCACTCGCCATATTAAACTTGATTGCAGAAGGAAGCAAGCAAATAAAGCACGCGATTTATTATCCAACACGGAAACCCAATCAAACAAATAGTAAAGGCATTTGGGGATGCAATTGGTCCATTGATAAAGAACTTCTGTGCCAAGTGAATGGGTTTGACGAGGATTACACATTAGCCGGCATTGGAGAGGATGTAGATATTGAATGGCGTTTAAGAAAAAATGGAGTACCCATCTATTATGCAAAACATAGACCCATTGTGTATCATTTGTATCACCCAGAGCATTATAATGATGCAATTGTTAATCAAAATCTGAAAAAGTTAAAGTCTAAAAGACAACTTGGTGCGGCTTATTGTATTAACGGTATTAAAAAGGCCGATTAGGACTTAGATCGAATTGCATCCACTGGAAGCATTTTGGATGCTTTGCTAGCTGGGAAATATCCAGCCAATACCCCAATAATTGCAGAGAATATAACTCCTCCTAGAAAGATTTTGAAACTTAGGATCAGTCTAAATGTGTTGTCACTGGACGAAAGTGCTCCATTGGCTATTAAACAAATTAAATAGACCAGTAGTATGCCCAATAGGCCTCCAATTATACACAGCATGACCGATTCTGCAATAAATTGATTTTGAATAAATCTTCGCTTGGCACCTAAAGCTTTCTGTATACCGATAAGATTGGTTCGTTCTTTTACCGAAACAAACATAATATTAGCCACGCCAAACCCTCCAACAAGCACGGAAAAAATGCCAATAAGTAGGCCCGCTATATTAATGCTATTAAAGAGTACAGATAAATTGGCGGTCAGCATGGATATCTGATTAATCGAAAAATTATCCTCCTTTTTTATTTTTAATTTGAGCAGGGTACGAAGAATCCCTCTTACTTCGGCCTTTGCTTCATCTAGAGGTATGTTGTCCTTCACTTTAAGCATCATACTGGGTTCTGAGCCTTCTTTTTGGAGGTTATAGCTCTTGTTTAAGAATAAATAGGGTGTAAATGCCAAGTCATCGTTGTTCTTGCCTAAAAGATTGTCTCCTTGCTTCTTAAGAATGCCTATCAATCTGGCTGGAATTTTATTAATCGTTATTTGTTTACCCAGATCATTTTCACCTAAACTTAAATTTTCAGCAATACGGTTACCAATTATTACAACGTTACCACCTGTCCCACTTTCAAATTCTGTAAAATACCTCCCTTTCTCTAAATTAAACTCTTGAACATGTCTGTAATCATGCGTGCATGCAACTACACTTGCATTATCAATAATGATTTTATTGCTTACAATTTTAACGTTGTTTATCCCTGTAACGTATGAACTATGCTTGATAACCGTTCCTTTTAGTTGCTTCTCAAGTAATTCAAAGTTCTTATATGTAGGTGAAGGTCTTCGGTAATACTTCCACCATGGATAATCACTCCCAAAGGTCCAAGGCCATTTTTGAATGAAAATAACATCTGTGCCAAAGCTTTCTACACTGCTTTTGACGTGTTTCTCTAATGAACTTACGGCAGTAAAAACCATTATAATGCAAAATATACCGATGGTAATGCCAAGAACTGAGAGTACTGATCGTAATTTGTGGCTTAGTATAGCCTCAAATGCGAGTTTTATATAGGCAATATGGTATTTGAACAATTCAGCGCAAATTAGGAAATTTGTTTATAGCAATTGCCCAAAATCGATAAGAGGCAATATTTATATGGTTGAATTTTACGCTATTTTATTTTTGTTTCAAGACATAAACAAGTACTTTTGCACTCCTTAAAAAATTGCTTTAAACTAGCGCTACTCCTATATGAAATTATCCAAATTCGGCTTTGAATTACCCCAAAACTTAATATCACAAGGATTAAACAAAGATCGTCATGATTGCCGTTTAATGGTTGCTGACAGTAAAACAGGGAAAATTGAGCACAAAAAATTCGTTGATCTACTTGAAATATTTAATGATAAGGATGTTTTTGTGTTGAACAATACGAAAGTATTTCCAGCTAGAATGTATGGCAACAAAGAAAAAACCGGTGCTCAAATAGAAGTTTTCTTGTTGCGAGAGTTGAATAAAGAAAACCGATTATGGGATGTATTGGTTGATCCAGCAAGGAAAATTCGTGTCGGAAATAAACTCTACTTTGGAGAAGATGAATTGGTAGCTGAAGTGGTGGATAATACAACCTCTAGAGGAAGAACGATTCGGTTCTTATTTGATGGGTCTGAGGAAGAATTTACCAAAGTGGTGGACAAAATAGGTCAGACACCCATACCGAAGTATTTAGAAAGAGAGCTAAAGGAAGAAGATAACGAATGGTATCAAACCATCTTTGCTAAAGAAGTTGGAGCAGTAATGCCACCTGCAGTAGGCTTGCACTTTTCTAGAGAGTTTATGATGCGTTTGGATATTAAAGGCATCAACTTTACTGAAGTAACACTTCATCAAAGTTTAGGCACTACCAAAGACGTTGAGGTTGAAGATTTAACCAAGCATAAAATGGACAGTGAGTATTACTTTATACCACAGGATACTTCCACATTGGTGAATGATGCCAAAGAGAATAAAAGAAAAATTTTGGCAGTAGGTTCTGGTGCTCTTAGAGCTCTAGAGTCATCCGTTTCATCTATAGGCACTCTAAATATGGGCGAAGGATGGACAGATAAGTTTATTTTTCCTCCACACGATTTTAAAATTCCTAATTGCTTTTTGACCAATTTCCATGCTCCAAAATCTACATTGATGATGGCTACTGCAGCATTTGCTGGTTATGATTTCGCAATGGAGATTTACGAAACGGCAATTAAGGAAAAATATAAGTTTAGAACTTACGGTGATGCTTTGCTCGTTCTGTAGCACGTCAACCATTAATTGTTTTATTTCATTTTTTAACCCTACTTTGCAGTAGGTGCAGTCAAATTATCTCAAATTGACCATTTTTATTCGGATTCTACTTTGTGTAGTATTGATGTCGGGTACTCGGATATATGCCCAAAGCTGGTATAGAAATTCAGGTTCATTACAGGAGTTATGGTATAGCAATTATGATGTTGAAGCAAAAAAACTGCATAACAAACAGCATTTTGCTAATTTGGCACCTGACGGGTCGTCACTTGTTGCACTTAATTTAAGAACAGATTTCAACCCAGATGGTATGGCTAAACGTAAATTGCCTTTTTATCTGAATCGAGGGAATTTATACTATGAGAAGGGTCAGAAGTATCAAATTTTCTTGAACCCAGTGTTAAGTTTAAGTGGAGGAAAGGCGGGCTCAAAATCAACCTTTGTTAATTCAAGAGGAGTGGAGTTTAAAGGAAACCTTGGCGGGAAGTATGGTTTAGGTTTTTATAGTCGTATTACTGAAAACCAATGGGTAGGTCCTGGCTTTGTTGATAGTTTTCGCAATCGAAACGATGTTATACCGGGGCAGATTTGGTGGAAAAATTTCAAGAACAAAGGGTATGATTACATTGGCGCTACAGGATACATAACCTTTAGCCCAATTAAGGATTTTGTAACCGCTCAATTTGGGAATGATCGAAATTTCATTGGTTTTGGAGAAAGGTCCCTAATATTAAGTGACTTTGCAGCGCCTTACCTTTTCTTAAAACTAAACACCAAATTTGGTAAGCGAATTGAGTATCAGAATATATTCTCGAAATATACCGACTACTCTCCATTGCTAGGGAATAGTCTTTTTACTCCAAAGTATGGTGCAATGCATCGAATTTCTGCCAAGATTGGAAAAGGTACTTTTATTGGCCTTTCAGAAATGGTAATGTTTCAGCGCGCAGACAGTACGCAAACAGGGTATGATATCAGTTACTTAAACCCAATTATTTTTCTTAGAGCCGTTGAAATTGATGCAGGGAGTAATGATAATGTTATGATGGCCATTGACTTTAAACAACACACTAATTTTAATATGATTTTCTATGGTCAATTTGTTTTGGATGAGTTTAATATCAAATTTGTGCGCCAGAAAAATGGATGGTGGGCTAATAAGTATGGTTATCAATTAGGTGCGAAGTATGCCAAAACAGAATCAAAATTGGGCCTGTTTAGTATAAGTAGTGAGTACAATAGAGTAAGACCTTATACCTATAGTCATTTTAATACCGGCAGTAATTATGCTCATTTTAATCAAAGTTTGGCGCATCCATTGGGCTCAAATTTCCATGAGGTATTTACACGCATACATTATGTACCTAAAATCAGAAAGTTGTTTCGCAAAGATGATTTGATCATGTTCAATGCTTCG
>Ga0055584_100002726_pt1 | contig 17497 bp, 18 predicted proteins | sample OSDHelmetaG_FD_58716 | JGI IMG/M metagenome (GOLD analysis project Ga0055584, IMG submission 58716) | Pelagic marine sediment microbial communities from the LTER site Helgoland, North Sea, for post-phytoplankton bloom and carbon turnover... | ecosystem: Environmental > Aquatic > Marine >... | reverse complement strand
AAAAAATTTTAAAAAAAGGTACTTTGCTGCACCTCTTTATTATCAAAGCACACAGAGGAGCATAGAAAAAATAGCCTCAGACACGCCGAAATTATTCTTTGGCTAAAATTATTAATCATATAAATAAAGCCTTACTCCGCATGGTAATAGACCACAACTAACCAATAAAATTAAAATTGTATTACCAAAATAACAAAATTCGCGTATTATTGGCTTGACAGTTTATATAGCATCTCAGTACCCTTAGTATTGATTCATAAATTATTACTTTATCAATTCAACGCTAAGTTGCATCATTTTTAATCTATTTAAATGATGGCGCACAACGAAATTGAAAATAAGGAACACAAATAACATGACCATAAAAAAAATCACTACGCTGGTGTTGATGATCACTTCATTGGCAACATCGTTACTCATACAAGCACAAGATCACCCTAACCTGATATTAACCAAGTCAGGTGTTGAAAAAATAAGATCAAATTTGGGTAAAGTGCCGTTATTTGATGCAACCTTAAAAAGTGTTAAGCAAGAAGTTGATGCTGAAATAGCACTAGGCATTGATACACCGATTCCTAAAGATTTTTCAGGTGGTTATACGCATTATAGACATAAACAAAATTTTATCATTGCTCAGAAAGCCGGTGTACTTTATCAAATATTACAAGATGATAAATACGCTGTATATATACGTGACATGTTGCTTCAGTATGAAGCAATGTACAAAGATTTACCGGTTCACCCACAAGAAAGATCTTACGCACGCGGCAAACTATTTTGGCAATGTTTGAACGACAGTAACTGGTTGCTTTACATGAGCCAAGCTTACGACACTATTTATAATTTTCTATCAGAAAACGAGCGAAATAAATTAGAAACTAACTTATTTCGTCCATTTGCTGACTTTATTTCTTTAGAAAATCCACAATTTTATAATCGCATACATAACCATAGTACTTGGGGCAATGCTGCTGTTGGTATGATTGGCTTAGTAATGGGCGACGATGAACTCATTCAAAGAGCGTTATACGGTATAAAAGATGATGGTCTTGAAGCCGGAGGTAGAGACAATGACGGTGGTTTGATCAAGGTAGAAGGACAAGTAGTTGGCTTTTTAGCTAACCTTGAAGACCCTTTTTCACCTGATGGGTATTATACTGAAGGTCCATATTATCAACGTTATGCTATGTACCCATTTTTAATTTTCGCACTAGCAATGGAAAATGAAAGACCGGAATATAAAGTATTACAACACAAAAACAATGTACTACTGAAAGCAGTGAACGCACTACTTAACCTTTCTGATGCCGATGGCGAGTTTTTCCCATTAAATGATGGTCAAAAAGGCATGTCTTATTATACTGCATCATTAGTGACTGCAGTTGATATTGCTTATAGTCAAGGTAGTCAAAACCCACAATTACTTAGTATTGCTGAAAAACAAAATGAAGTATTGTTAGACGAGTCTGGCCTAGCGGTTGCTATTGGTATTCGTGATGGTAAGGCACAACCTTTTGTTAAAAAATCAATTAACTTAACAGACGGTATAAATGGCAAGCAAGGTGGCGTAGGTGTACTTCGTTACGGTAATGAAGATTTAACTCTAGTATTTAAATATGCTGCTCAAGGCTTAAGCCATGGTCACTATGACAAACTGTCTTTTTCTTTATATGAAAAAGGCGACGAAATTGTTCAAGATTACGGTCTAGCGCGTTTCGTTAATATTGGTCAAAAAGGTGGCGGTAATTATTTAAAAGAAAATAAAACCTGGGCTAAAACAACGATTGCACATAATACTATTTCTCAAAATGGAAAAATGCATTTTAATGGTGATTATGTCACTGCAAGTCAAAACCACTCTGATCTATATTTTTATAATGCGTCAGATGATAATGTTCAAGTTGTCAGTGCGACAGAAAATAATGCCTACCCTGGTACAAAAATGCACAGAACAATGGCATTAATCAAAGATGAAAACTTTGAAAAACCATTTCTATTAGATATTATGAAAATTAATTCTGATACTAAAAATGAATATGACTTCCCATTCTATTTCATGGGACAAGTAATCCAAAGTAACTTTACCTATAACTCTCCTGCCAGCTTGAGCCCCTTGGGTAAAAAGAATGGTTACCAGCATTTATATGTAGAAGGCGAAGGTAAACCTGACACTAACAGTACTCAGTTTTCATGGTTAGGTAACGGTAAATACTACACATTAACTTCGGCCACAGACAAATCTGACGAATTGTTTATTACGCGTATAGGTGCACATGACCCAGAGTTTAATTTACGCAGAGATGCGGCTTTAATGATTCGCAGAAAAAATACTAGTGACACTACGTTTGTATCAGTTATTGAACCACATGGAAGTTATAGCCCAGTATCTGAGTTGTCTATCAACTCAAACAGTAATATTGCAAAGTTAGAAGTTGTTTACGACAATGATAACTACACAGCAGTAAATATTACCGATGTAAAAGGCAATGAACAACTGTTCATTCTTTCAAACAAAGACTCATCTAGTGCGACTAAACACCAATTATCAATCAATAATAAAGATTATCATTGGGTAGGTCCTTACTACTATAAGTAAAAATCTAAAGCTCCTAATTGATATTAGGAGCTTTTTTTATTAATGGTTGTTGCACAACAGTTTTACGATACCGCCTCAACTTACCAATAAAATATTTCTATACAATATAAGATAAGCATAAGCGGCTACTGCTTATTTGAATAGATCCAATGTAATCCTTGAATTGCAGTGGTTGGAAATGCAGTTTGGTGGTTAGCTTCTGGAATAATAACTATTTTTGCTTTTAACCCTGGTTGTTGCCAGCTCAGCATTTTGTCGTAAAACGCTTTCGCATCTTTAACCATTTCATAATCACTTTCCAGTGCTTTGGATTCACGCTCGCCAATCGCAATAAATACATTGGCATTAATTTTTTTAGGATTAATTGTTTTTTCTAATCGAAATATAAATTTATTATCAAACCAATATGATGGGCTACCCAGTATATAATTTTTGAATAAAGCCGGTTTAGTTAATAAAATGTACGTCCCAAGCAGCCCACCTAATGAGTTACCTATAAAAGTTCTATCCTTTGGGTCTGCACGATAATTTTCTTCCATGTACCTAATAACATCTTCTTCAATAAACCTAATGTGTTGCAGCGCACCTCCCGTTTGCTGTTGCCAAGATTTGTCTATTGAAGGGGTGTAATCTCGTACTCGGCTACTATCATTTTTAGAGCCTTTAGCATATGAAATACCGACAATAATCGCTTCTTGCATTGTTTTGATATTCATCGGATATCGAGTTGCCCCTGACACAATTTGAAAAGTATAATTCGCATCGGTTAAATAAATAACGGGGTAAATTTTATTAGGACTTTTATCATAAGATTTAGGTAATTTTATAAATAAAGGATAAATCCGATCAGACTTAATATCTTTTACCTCAACAACATTACTGCGTGGTATTTGAAAACGATTTGTTGCGGCTGCACCAAAAGAGTTAGCCATAAATGATAAAAATAAGGCTAAAATAAATAGGGGAGATTTCAAGTGATATTCTCATAAACAGATATTGTTACAGGATCAAAAAAACAATACACGCACTGTGTTGGTAATTATTAAACAAATTTTTTATGATTAGTAGAACTATTTTATAACTGCTAATATTTCTTTAAAACGATCCATTTTTGCACTTTTCATTAGCTCAAAAATGCACATTTCTAAACTGGTGATACTCGCGCCATTGTCTTTCATTTTTAATAACGCCAGCTCTTTATTTGATTGTAACCGAGATGAAATACAATCCGAGACTACATCTACTTCATAATTTTCACTTAACAAACCCAACACTGTTTGATAAACACAAATGTGCGCTTCTATTCCTACAGTTAGCCATCGTTTTTTACCTGTCGCTTTAATTGCTGCTTTAATTGGATCTTCAAACAACGCATTAAAATGATATTTCTCATTGATAATAGTCTGTCCCAATAATTCAGATATTTCAGGGACAGTTTTCCCTAAACCTTTGGGGTTTTGTTCAAGCCATATGATTGGAATTGATAATAGTTGGCAGCATTGAATAAGCTTTCTAGTGTTATCTATAAATAAATCGCTCTGTTGAACGATTTTAGCTAAACTACCCTGTATATCAACAACAATTAAACCACAATTTTCTTGTTGAAGCATAAAACCTCCTAAATAACTTAATTAAACAAAGAAACACAATTAAACAAAAATCAAATATAGCTAAACACTGAGTAAAATTCGATTTAACCAGTTAACTTATTCCAATATAACTTATTCTGGCATGACTTATTGTGGATAATTTACTTTTGTTGATTTCCTATGCTTTCATTGCTTCAATATTAACAATTTCACTACGGTTTAAAGTAATTTTAAAACGTTGTAAATGTTCCCCTTCTTTATCTACACTGCGTAAAATAAGATTAATTTGATAACGCCGTTCAACGGCTTGGCTTGAAACTTTTTGTCCATCTAAACTATATAAACGGCCTGCCCCTTTTTTTAAAAAACGAACAAAAGGTGTTAAATTGAAGAAAACCCGTTGTTGAATTTCACCATAGCCGGGTAAAAACTCTTTAGTGAGTACCTTATTATCACAACGAAAATGTAATAATTGTGCTGCTTGTTTGTTTTGCTGTCTACGCTCTTGAAATAGCGCATTAACTGTTTTAGGTAAATCTTGGGCTGTTATATATTCCAACCATAAAATTTGACTCAAAATACGTTTATTTTTAATACTGTGACGAAATAAATTTTGCCATTTTGGGCGGCCTTTTTGAATTTTTCGCCAAATAAGTCCTGTAACATCTTCTTTAAAGGTTTCACGTAAACCATAAATTAGCCCCAAAAAAGCAATTAAGGCTAAAGTAACTTCAGTAAAACTTGACCTAGCATTGAGCACCAAAAACATCACAAAAGTCATAATTATCGCTGTAACACTACCACGTACAATTCGCTTTAAATTGACATCTAAATAACGAGTATCTTTCTGAAATACAACACCGTATTCAATTAATCGTTGCAGTAAATGCATTTTATTCGTGATCCTATTCGGATCGTCTAGTGTAACTTGTGAGTTATATTTACATTCAGTACGGTAATCATTTTCATCACGGCATAATATAAATAAAAACTCACGTTCTGCTGAATATTCACTACTTTTAGGCCCTTTTGAAAGTAGCTTTAAGAACGATTGTTCAATATGCCAACTTAAATAGTTGTCGGCATTTTCAAAAAAAGAACTCAGTTTATTGTCTGACGGTGTATAACGACGTAACTTTTTAATTAAACCCGTTGTTTGCTCTGCTAACTCAATTGCTGCAGGATAAAACTCTTCAGCAGTTTTAAGTTTTAATGTGTGTTTGAGATCAGCATCAAGTGCCATTTTTAATTGATAAGAATATAAATTAAGATTCAAACGATAATCGCTCTGTGCCTCCTGCTTTTCGCCAACAAAACGTTGACTAATAAAACGACTTCGCACTAAAGGTAAATGTAATTTAGCTGAATAATAAGCGCTTTGGCTTTTTATATTACTATAAAAATAATCTTCCGCATTTAAAGTGCTTGGGCCAATACCCATTTCAACAGGAAGGGAAAAATACAAATCAATACGTTGTTGATCTTGTGGAAGTAATTGATGACTAATTTTAAATGATAAATTTTCATCTTGGGTCAATGTGACTTTTTTCACGCCTTTATAATTCTCCTTATAAAATAATACTTATAGCTGTTCCACTTGAAGAGACTAGTTTCAACTGAAGATACTTAAGCATAACAACAAAACCATTGATTAATACAGTTTATTTACTACTCATTAATAGTAATATTGTAAGAAAATTATGTTTTTGATGACCTTTATATTTTAATGAATATTTTATGCTGATATAACTTAAGCGAAATAAACCAAAATAGTACAACATGACTTACCGCAAATAAAAATGAAGCGAGAGTTGGGTTAGCAATTAAACGAAACTGTTGATATAACCAACCATATAGGCTGCTATTTCCAACCGTTATATTTAAATAAGTAGTAATAAAAACAAATGACAGCACAAAAACAAATAAAGGATTAGTGCCATAAACAAGTAGAGGTGCTACAAGTTTTGAATGACCTTTAACGTCTATTATCCACACAAACACAGCTAATAATAAACAGGCATAGCCTGCGGTGTAAATAACATAAGAACTGGTCCATAAAGGCTTATTAATAGGTAATACTAATCCCCATAATAATCCAATACCAACGAAGGCTCCTCCCAAAACAGTCAACTTTATTACACTATTTTTCTTGTCTTCTATGCTTATTAAATAACGGGTTAATTCAAAGCCAAGCAACACACTTACCACCGACGGAATAGTACTTAGCAAGCTTTCAGGATCAAAACTTACCCCACGCATGGTATACATATGGTTAGCACCTATTGTCGCTAAATCAAATTGTCTAATAATGTTCCCATCGATTGTTAAGCCATTATCGCCAGCACTAAATAATAAGCCCCAATAAGCGAGTAAAATAATGGCTGAAACAATAAATACACCACGACGATTGAATAATACAGTTAGACTTGCTGCAATAATATAAGCAATACCAATACGCTGTAGTACCCCCATAATACGTAATGCATCAAGTGGTGTGTCAAATGGAATGACATTTAGTAGGTAACCAATAAAAAATAGAATCAATCCTCGTTTTATGATTTGGTAAAACTGAATAGGCGTTGCAGCGAAGTCACTCTTTTTAAGAGAGAAAAACATTGCTGATCCAATAATAAACAAGAAAAAGGGAAACACTAAATCGGTTGGTGTACAGCCATGCCATTTTGCGTGTAGTAACGGCGAATAGACATGTGACCAAGAACCGGGCGTATTGACTAAAATCATTAAAGCAATAGTAAAACCTCTAAAGGCGTCAAGTGCAACGTAACGAGTCATATAATTTTCACCTAACAGATATAGTTTATAACGTTTAAATTCAGTGATTTTGAATTTAAAAATTAAAACACAAGCCATTTCAATAAGAATATTATATGGCTATGTTTTAGGTATAGCAACATAAAGTATTCTTCAAAAAATTGTAAATACTGTTTATTAAATTTGTTGTTTTATAGTACGGAAATGAGTGTAATTATTTTAAGTCTATTTCAACCTTATGTTCACTAAATCAGCGTTAACTAGAATAAAAACTGAAACTTAACACCTTATTATTCAGGCTTAGTATTAAATAAGTTAACAGACTTAGTGTTTTTACTTGTCTCTAGCACGCACATTCGGCAAAATGACACTGTCGAGAGTAAACTATCAGAGAATATAATGACCGAAGAATTATCTACCGCTTTATCTGTTGCCAAACAGCAAATCAATCAAATGCTAACCATGCAAGATGCCATGAACAATCGCGTTAGCGAAACATGGCGTGAAAATGGTTATGAATGGTATCGTGCTATTTGGGTAGAATGTGCTGAAATGCTCGATCACCACGGTTGGAAATGGTGGAAACACCAAGAAATTGACATTCCTCAAGTACAATTAGAACTAGTGGATATTTTCCACTTTGGTTTAAGCCTACGTCTAATGTCGGGTAATACCGTTGAAAGTATTTCAGCAACGTTAGCAAAAGAGTTGCATCAAGGCACTGCTGAAAATGATTTCAAAATAGCGTTAGAAAACTTAGCGTCAGCTGCAGTAACAAAAAAATCTTTTGACGCTAAAGCATTAGCTGACTGTATGTCATTAATGAATATGGATTTGAATGAACTATTCCGCCAGTATGTTGGCAAAAACACCTTAAACTTTTTCCGTCAAGATCATGGCTACAAAGAAGGTAGTTATATTAAAATTTGGCATGGCGAAGAAGACAATGAAGTATTAGCTAAATTAGTCAACAAGTTAGATGCTAGCGCTGATGATTTTCAACAGCAATTATACGCTGCGTTAGAAGAAAAATATCCAACAGAATAATCGTTCATAAAAAACAAGGATTAAAGACTACTAATATTACACCTTCGGCACAAATTTTGCTTTATTGAAGTAAAGTAATACGCTTTACTTCTTATTAAGTATAAAGCGTCAAAAATTTGAATCGCCGGAGATGTTCTATGGAACTTATATTATTCGCTTTAGTCAGTCTAATTGTTATTGTTGGTGTTTTAGCAAGTCGTTTAAATGACAACAGTTTCCCTTTCCCTTTTGATAGTAAAAAATCAGTATTTACCCCTGCAGAGAAAAACTTTCAAAATTTAGTTGAACAGGCGATGGGAACTCAATATAGAGTAATTAACCGCGTTAAATTAGCTGACATTGTGACTATTCGTAATGGGGTGTCTGACAGAGCAAGCCAAAGTGCTGTCAATAATGCAGAGGGAAAATATCTAGATTTTGTACTTTGTGATCGCAGTACCATGAAATTACTAGGTGCTATTGATTTAGTTGATACACAAGGTCGAGGTTATAAAATCAAAAAAGATTGGTTTGTGAGTGGCGCACTTGAAGCCGCATCAATCCCGCATCTTCGTATTAAAGTCAAAGCAAATTATACTCTAGAAGAAATTCGTACTTGCATTAATTCTCGCTTATTAGGTAAACGCTCTGCTTTACCTAAAGTTAAAGGTAAAGTCATTCCTGCGCCTATGGTGAAAGCTCGCCCAAGACCAGCTGGTGTTTTAACATCTACGGCAGCACAAGCCCAATTGTCACCACAGTTAGCTGAGCAATCGTTATCTGCTTTACCTCACTAGTTCAATGAATTAATGTGTTGTTAATGCCTTAATACTAGAATTCAAGAATATAAAACCAACAAATTTGTTGGTTTTTATGTTTAATATTTCGCTTTTATAAACTTGAATTACTGTGACTCAGATTATAAAGATTTTTTATCCGAGTCAGGTTATAATTCTTTCATATTTAAGTACAAAATAAAGAAGACATAAAGATGAAAGCAGGTATTATTGGCGCAATGGAACCCGAAGTAGCCATTTTAAAAGCAAAACTTTCTAACTCTAAAAAAACTACTCATGCTGGTTATAATTTTTATCAAGGTCAAATTGATAACAGTGAAGTTGTTATTGTTCAATCAGGTATTGGTAAAGTTGCTGCTGCGCTAGCAACGGCAATTCTAATTGATAAATTTCAGCCTGATTATGTAATTAACACTGGATCAGCTGGTGGTTTCGATCCTTCATTAAAAGTAGGTGATATTATTGTTAGTTCAGAAGTAAGATATCACGATGTTGATCTTACTGCTTTTGGTTACGAAATAGGTCAATTGCCCGCAAATCCTGCGGCATTTATACCTCACTCAACCTTGGTTACTGCTGCACAAATAGGTATAGAACAACTAGATAACATTAACGCAATACTTGGACTAATTACTACTGGTGATACTTTTATGACCAAAGAAGCCGATATTGCAAAAGCCCGCGATAATTTCCCAGCAATGGCGGCAGTTGAAATGGAAGGCGCAGCAATTGCTCAAACCTGCCATCAATTTGAAGTTCCTTTTGTTGTCGTTCGCTCGTTATCAGATATTGCTGGCGTAGAATCACCCACATCTTTTGAAGAGTATTTAGAAACAGCATCTGTTAATTCATCACAGTTGGTGATCAATATACTGAACGCATTAAAAGACAAAAAATTTACTTAATAGAGTAACTAACGGATAAAATAATGGCTGATATCATTGCAATACCTTCTTTTAGCTACCAAGTATTAATACTAATAGTAGTCATAGTTTGTAAAGCAACTCTCAGTCATTTTATTCGTCATGAGCCATTACGATTTTTTCAATTTTATTGCCGCCAATTAAGTAACAAAGTTAACAAACCACAAAATAGCCCTCAACAACAAACTATTTCGGGATTCGTTGCCGTACTAGTAACCTTAGTACCTATTGCTATCATTTTATACTTATTTGAAGCATTTATTGAAGTGGAATGGTTATGGCAAGCCTTATTACTTTATGTCGCAATAGGTGGCTTTGACCTTACCAAATTAAATAAAACACTTGCCCAAGCCTTAATGTCTAAACAAAATTATTTTGCTAAGCAAACACTTAACCCCTGGATATTAAGAGAAACTGAACCATTATCAAGCCTAGGTCTAAGTAAAAGTAGTATTGAAATGCAATTATTACGCACCTTGCAACAGGGTTATGCTGTTGCTATTATTTTTCTTATTACTGGTCCACTAATGGCGCTAATTTATCGTTTATTACTTGAAATGCACTATTGCTGGAATAGCAAACTTACTAACTATCGCTATTTTGGTCTTTATAGCAATAGATTAATTAATCTACTGCAGTGGATACCGGTAAGAATTTTTTCTTTACTATTGTTATTTACTAGTAAAGGAAAGGATTTCGTGCTTTTTTGGCGCTTGAGTAAGCAATACTTTTTTCAACTGAATAATAATATTGCGTTACTTTTATTAGCATTAAATTTAGAAATTAAATTAGGGGGTGTAGCCTTGTATGATAATGAAAACCAAGGTAAACAAAAACTTCGTAAAATAAGCTTTAATGATTTAGCCAGACAACCACAAATTACTGATATTGTTCACGCGAGCAATAAAATTAACCGTATTATTTACCTTAGTTTATTTCTCATAATATTTGCCGCTTGCATCTATGCATTAGCTTTTGCTAATATATAGCGTATTACGCTATTTTTAGTTTTATAAACATACAACATGAATAATGCCTTTTATTAATTTGAGGAAAGAACTATGTCTCCACTTAAGAAATTTATCACACTGACACTCAGCCTTTTTAGTTCAGTATTATTTGCCAATGAAACGCCCGAAATATCACAGCAAAACTTATTAAGCGCACTTCAAAAAAACAGTCATAATATCGTTGTGTTAGATGTACGTACCGCTGAAGAATATAGTAACGGTCATATTGAAAATGCAATAAATGTAAGTCACAATACTATTGCAGACCAACTAACTCACTTATCACAATATAAAGATAAAACAGTCGTTCTCTACTGTCGTTCAGGTTATCGCGCAGGTATTGCTGGAAATATTTTAACTAAAAATGGCTTTACCAATTTACAACATTTAACGGGTGACATGAATGGTTGGCTTGAAGCCAAACTACCCGTTATTATAGGCAATTAGTAACAGCAATAAGCGCACTTTATATAATGAATGATCTTTTATACTGGCTAGATATTTTTGGTATTATCGTTTTTGCTCTATCAGGGGCATTAATGGCAGGACGATATAAGCTTGATCCATTTGGCGTTATAGTACTTGCCTCAGTTACTGCGGTAGGTGGTGGTACTATTCGAGATGTTATTTTACAAACACCTGTATTTTGGGTAGAAAAACCTTATTACCTTTACATTATTTTAATCACTTCATTACTTACTATTATTCTTATTCGTCAGCCAAAGCGAATACCTAAACGTTTCCTACTGGTAGCTGATGCACTAGGGTTAGCCCTATTAGCTGTATTAGGCACACAAAAGTCATTAGTCCTCGGCTCCCCTATTCCTGTCGCGATTATAATGGGAATAATTACCGGTGTTGCAGGCGGCATAATTCGTGACATGTTGTGTAATGTTATCCCTATGATTTTACAAAAAGAGATCTATGCATTAGCGGCTATGGTAGGTGGTGGGCTATTCGTGATCTTACACGTTATTGGGTGGTCTGAAAATGAAGCACTTATTGTTGCTATATCAGGGACATTAATTTTAAGGTTAGCCGCAATTTATTGGCGGATATCACTACCCGCATTTGATATTATTGAAAAAGAAGAACAGTAAGACATATATTTTAATAGGATATTGTTATGCCTTTAGGCCTCTATCCCCCAACCATCACTATAACCAGAAAATTTACTGGCTAATTGTTCAAAATCAGCCTCTTGTTTCACGACTTCATCATAGCTTGGTATCATTTTAACCGTGCAGTCTACATCCCACACATTAGGTGTTTCATCTGAGTGTACACTGACAGTAACGTTAGCTAATGTTTCAGTAATAAAATCAGCCATTGCTTTCGCTTGAGTTTGTTGTTCAAACAAATGAAAAAAAACTACATCATGCGAGATGCTAAGATCAATACCAGCTTGCTGCATTTCAGCTAACACTTGACCTGTTTCATCAGAAGGAAAGTTCATATAGGTGTATTCTCGACTTGAATATAATTATTTATCTAAGGCGGACATTATAAACAGTGACAAACTCCTTGGGTAGTTTTTTGACTAATTTATTCACCTGCGTATGAACAAGTGTTGTTTTGGCAAAACAAGGTCGATACGGAGTTTTGAGAATAAGTTTGCTGACAATCATTAGTAGAAATATCCGTTAAATTTGCTTCACTAGCTGTTTTTAACAAAATAGCCACTCCTATTGCATTAACAGCCACAATACAACCTAGCGCTTTACTACCAGTGTGCACCATAAAGCATTCTTTTGGACTTTCGCAACTTGCATTGTCAGTAATTATTTTTTGTTGTGATAGTTCAAACTTGGTAAGTGTTTGCGTTAATAAGTGTGTTGGCTTAACGTTAAAAAGTGCTTTACGACGTGTCTCTCTATCTTGTTTACGTTGGGCGTCTTGCACTGACTTTATTTTAAGTTGGCTAGTCACTTGCTCATTTTCTTTTAATAAATACCCTAAAGCTAATAACACCGTTAAAAAAAGTACTAAAACAATCACTGTAATAACTAACCACTTAAATAAAGTGCGCATAATCATTAGTTTACTAAATTGCTGGCTTGAGGGTACATTGCTAACATTGAGTTGACTGCTTCTTGAATTTTTTCATTAAATTCTGCGCTATTGTCTTTACTATTAATATCTAACGGGTAAGCACTTCGCCAAACCGAGCGTTTATTTTTAGCGTCAATTAAGTCTAAAATTAAATTCCCTCTTGAAAGGTTTGAATATTGATTACTGGTTTGCCAAACGCTAGCCCGTAAACAATTAACACAAAACCTCACCACATCATTATAGTTAATATATTCTGAAGGTTTTCCATTAACTAAATAATAGGTAACAATAACATCTGCTTGTTCAAGCTCAGCATAATTAAATTTTTGCGCCCCCATTGCTCGCTCTATGGCAATTTCAATTGCATTTCGATGTGTGTAAATAAGGCTTTGGCTGTCAGAAAAAGGAGAGTTTCGATGATATAAACTGTAACTTTTAACCTGTGAAAAATCAAAATTACCATGATAAACCACGCCCGCGCTGAAGCGACTTGAACAAGCACTAAGAAGAATAAGTAATAGGCTAATAGAAAGGTTTTTAAGCATTTAATTTAACAATATAAAGTAAAAAACAGGCCCTAGACTAACAAGATCTTGATCAACAAACTACCCAAGTTACGTCAAAACACGTGATTGAGCAGTAAGAACTAAAGTTCGTATTTTTAAATGCTTAAGCTAGGGCCTAAACTACATTAAAGTATCGTACGTTATATCTGAAAAATTTATTACAGTGCCACCAAATTCTTTAGCAAATGCTTGTGCATCACTTTCTAGTCCAAAACTAGCTAAAGTTTCCCCCATAGCACCCATTTTTTCTGAGCCAGCAACATACCAAGCAGTTTTAGCATCAATAAAGTGTTTATCATCAATACTGTTGCTACCCCAAGGCATTTTACTCATGTCGTGTACAAACATTTGTGCTACATTGCGTTTATTCTCTGGATCTAAATAGTAACTGAATAAGTCTCGCGTTGAACAAAATTTAAAAACTTGATCGCCCGTTTCCTTGCGAAATACTTCACCTTTAGGGCCATCAAAGCGAGTGATTAACATACCACATAAGTGACATTCATCAGCAGACTCTATAGCAACCGCCTTATGTAACATTTGTTGCTCTACTTTGTCAGAACACGACATTAAAGACGTTACAAAAATCGAAAGTACGGTTATGAAGGTAAGTGATTTATAAAGTTTCATCGTAAATATTCTCATAGATTAAAGTGTTTTTTTCTTAAAAATCAATATTGCTAAGGCTAATGGTAAAACCACCCAGCCAACCAAGGCAGTTACTAACTGAGTTTGCGATAGGTTAGCGTTTATGGCAACAGATAATGCGCCATTGACATCACTACTGTCTAATCCTGAAAGATTAACTAACCTGAAAATGTCGGCAGGATTTAGCATCATTAACTGCGTCAAACCTTGTTGGGTAACACCGTCTTCAACACCCACTAATAAAGCGAGTAGTGCTAAATCAAAAGCCAGCGCAAACAAAAACCAGATGATCAGAGCAAAACCTGCCGCTTTCGATTTTTCACTCACCGAAAGACTAATAAGATAAGAAATAGCGATAAAACTTAACCCCAATAGTATAGCGCTACTAATAAACAAGCCAAAAGCGCTAAAAATATCAGTATCCCCAGACTGTACATACAAAAGTACGGCTGATGCACCAAATCCTAGCAGGGTAGCCAGTGATATAATGCCTCCTTGCCCAATAAATTTACCGAGTAACAATTGGCTTTTACTAATGGGATAAGTAAGTAATAACAACAAGGTACCACTCTCTTGTTCACCTACAAAACTGTCGTAACTTAGTAGTAAAGCAATTAGCGGAATTAAAAACACGGCTAAACTAGCTAAACTGGCTACAGTGGTTGAAAGTGAAGTAACACCAACCGCACCAGATGCTGCAGCACCAAAATAGGTTAATCCTACCGATAACAAAGCAAAAATAAGCGTAATTGATAATAACCAACGATTTCTTAAACCATCATGAAATTCTTTATTAGCAACAGTTAAAATTTGGTTCATTCGCATTTCCCTACTGGAGTATTCTTCTGGATTTTAACGTCGTTTTTTTCAAGAAAATGTTGATATACCTGTTCTAAATTTGCCGACTCAACATGAATATCATCCAAAACATCAAGGCTAAGTAGCTGCTTTAATACCGTTAATTTTTCTTGTTCTGGTACTATCAAGGTATTTTCACAAACACTTTTGAGAAAGCGACTTAATTTGTCATTTTTTGCAATAACATCATGTAACTTCTCTGCTTTGAAAGAAAACGGTTTAATTACCACTGGTAAGGCGGCTTGTTGACGTAATTCAGTTAAGGTACCTGTTGCTAAGAGTTGTCCGGTAGATAAAATCATGGCGCGATCAATATGTTGTTCTACCCCTGGTAAAACATGAGAGCATAAAATAACACTAGAGCCATTCGATTTTAATTGGTCAACAGTCTTATAGAAATCACGTGTTGCAATGGGATCTAAACCAACCGTTGGCTCATCCAATAATAACAATTTTGGCTCACCAATAAATGCTTGTGCTAAACCAAGCCGTTGACGCATACCTTTTGAATATGTTTTCACTTGTCTATTCATCGCATGGGTAATACCTACCTGCTCTAATAAATCTATTGCGTGTTTTTTACCTACTTTATTCGCAAAGCCTTTTAATTTAATAAAGTAAGTAAGTACTTCTAATCCGGTTAATTGTTCATAAAAACTGACATTTTCAGGTAAATAACCTACTTTACTACGGCTATACCAAGCCGCTTTTGAGTCAGGAGCCATTCCCATGACTTCTACTGTTCCTCTACTCGGTGAAATAACGCCAAGAATTAACTTCATCATGGTAGTTTTACCGGCACCATTGTGCCCAAACAAACCAAGTACTTCACCTTCATTCAACGACATAGTCATCGCGTTTAATACGTCTAATTGACCATAAGTTTTACCTGCCTCAACTAGTGAGACTAATGGGGTATTCATAATTTTTCTTCCTGCAAAGACTCTGGTTCTACATCGCTAGTTATTGTGTGTTGTTTTCGACTAACGTTATCTTGAGAAAAGTGAGGCGCCATTAACGGATAGCTGTCTTTTACGCCTGGCGGTTTGAGTACCGGAAATTGTTTTTGCACCCAACGTAAAATTAAAATAGCTGGGCTATCCATAATTATTTTCATTTCAGGGTATTGCCACACTAATTTATCGATACCATCATTGGGTTCAAAAATAGCATCACCAATACCATCATTATTCATATCCCAACCAAGATAATTACTCCAATAATTTCCACGTCCCTCTTTGCTCCATTCTTGTTTTTTATTAGAAACATATTTCACTTGGGTTGGGTTATTTATAAAGCTATTACCATAAATTTTTATATTTTCGGAGCCCGCTGTTAAATGAATACCAATTTCAGCAGTATCAATTATATTATTTTCTAACGTGTTGTAACCTGAGTTATAAACAAACAGCCCTTTACCATCTCGACCTAACACTTTATTTTCAGCTTTAGTCCATACATTTTTAACATAATTATTGGTAAAAGTTGATTGAGTAATAAAATTTAATAAAAAACCATAATCTTCACTGTCGGTAGTTTTATTGCCAGTAATAGTTAATCGCCTTGAACTCATTAAGGCATAACCTGCCCGTGTGTTATAGGCAATATTGTCTTTCACTGTATTATCATAAGAATACATATAGTGAATACCATAGCGTAAATGGTGCATGGTATTGGCTTTTATCAAATTATTTTGACTAGAAATCACATATATACCATCACGTACATTGTAAATTTCATTATTAAAAACATGACTATTGGTTACATTAGCAACTTGAATACCATTACCTCTATCAGCAGAGCGTATTGTTAAGTTGCCTTTAATGGTATTGTTAAAAACATTTGCGGTATTAACGTTATTTAGCCAAATACCAAAACCGTCTCCAGATAAAGTATTATTTGAAATAACCAAACCAACTGCTTTTTTCTTATCTGAATTTACCTCAACTTTTTCATTAGAATAAATACCTGAACTTTGCTTAGTAAGATCATTACCCCAATTGATAATATTAAGGTTATTTATTGTTATATTTGAGTTTTTTAACGTGAGTGCATGGCCCTTCCCGTGCGCATCAATAATGCTACCTTCTGTACCACGTAAGGTAATTTGTTTGGTAATAACGAAGTTACCCAAATATTTACCTGAATTTAAGGTAATAATGTCTCCATCACTACTTTTATCGAGTATTTGTTGCAAATTATCAGTTGTCTTAACAATATATTCTTCTGCAAACAAAAGTTCACTAGAGCTACATATGAAAATGAGCAACATTAAGCGTAAATAATGTTTTATATTCGTGAATAACAAGAGAGACTCATCACTGTGTTTTGATTTAATATCAGCATAACATTTTAAACTATTCATCTATTGATCTTAAATAAAAAAGCTCGATATTCTGCGATAAAGAGCTTTAAGTTTTTGATGTAATTCTAGTTATAGAATAATTCTACAATAAGCACTCAAAGTAAGCTTGAACTAGCATGGGACCACGCATTTCCATACTTGCATTGCATTACATAGCTATAGCTGCATGACAGAAACCGTTTTTCTCCTGTCATTCCACACTTAATATTATTAAGCTTCAACAAGCATACGACCGCGCATTTCCATGTGTAAAGCATGGCAGAACCAATTACAATAATACCATTGCACACCTGGC
>Ga0055584_100002725_pt1 | contig 17501 bp, 16 predicted proteins | sample OSDHelmetaG_FD_58716 | JGI IMG/M metagenome (GOLD analysis project Ga0055584, IMG submission 58716) | Pelagic marine sediment microbial communities from the LTER site Helgoland, North Sea, for post-phytoplankton bloom and carbon turnover... | ecosystem: Environmental > Aquatic > Marine >... | reverse complement strand
CAAATGCCAGCTCCAGGAGAGATCGGTTGTGCTTTTTCGCAAACGCCTCAAGGCCTTCAACAATGTCCCAGTTCTGGTCGGTCATATAGCGATCCGCCAATTGCGGCATAAAGGCCATGCGCGTGCCTTCCGGCGGCGGGTTGTTGCGCGAATATTTGCCGGTCAGAAAGCCGCTCGCCAAGGGAAAGTAAGGCAACAGCCCTAACCCGCGCCGGGTAATCGCCGGCAACAAGTCGTCATCGATCTCGCGCGCCAACAAACTGTAGTGGTCTTGGCACGACACGAACCCGGCCCATCCGTTGCCGGCGGCAGCGTCCTGCGCCTCATCCAGTTGCGCCGCTGAATAGTTGGAACTGCCGATATGGCGCACCTTGCCCTGTTTGATCAGGTCATCCAGTGCACCCAAGGTTTCGTCGATCGGTGTATCGGTGTCGGGTTGATGCACTTGGTAGAGGTCGATCCAATCGGTCTTTAACCGCTTCAGGCTCGCCTCGCATGCCTTCATGATGTAGCCGCGCGACGCACCGCTCATGCCGGGCTCGTCGCTCATCGGCATGGCGAATTTGGTCGCCAGAATGATGTCCTTGCGGCGACCGCCCATCACCGCCCCCAGGCATTCTTCCGACCCACCGCGTTTGCCATAGACGTCGGCGGTGTCGAAGAAGTTGATCCCCTCATCCAACGCCCGGTCAACCACGGCGCGGGTTTCGTCCACACCGATCTTGTTGCCGAAATTGTTGCAGCCGAGCCCGACTAACGAGACCGATAGGCCCGATGGCCCCAAGGTGCGATGTTCCACGTCGTTTCCTCTCCGTCAAAAAAAGCGCAGGCGCATTGTCCGGGGCGAACGGCGCGATGTCACCCGTGCGTGGCGCCTGGGTCTATTGGGTGGTCAGCAAAATCCGGCCGAAAAAATCCCGGCTTTCCATCAAACGGTGTGCGTCCGCCGCCCGCGCCAACGGCACAACCGTGTGCACCGGCGGTGCCGCGAGACCGTCGGCGCGTGCCGCAAACACCGATTCCAAGATCGGCCGGGTATAACGCCCGCAGCCGTAGATCGTCAGGTGGCGCCGAAACAGGTCCACCATGTCGACCGGCACGACCTCGCCGGCATGGGCGCCCACCAGCGCAACCCGGCCGCCCCAGGCCAACCCTTTGATTGCCGCCACCAGCGAATCGCCCCCGGCCACGTCGAACACCAGATCGACACCCTTGCCCCCCGTCAGGGTCAACATGGCGTCGGTTAAGTCGGTGTCGCGATAGTTGATGGTGTGGTCCGCGCCGGCTTGCTCGATCTTGGCGCACCGCGCGGCGCTGCTGGCAATTCCGATGACCCGTGCCCCAAGGTGCTTGGCCAACACCACCGCCGCCGACCCCACCGCGCCGCCCGCGCCGGTAATCGCCACGGTCTCACCGGGCTGGAGCGCCGCTGTTTCGACCAGCGCCTCCCATGCCGTCGCCAGTTTGTAACTAGAGACCGCGTCAAGCGCGCTCAGGCCCTCGGGCAGTTTGATCACGCGTTCAATCGGCAACGCGTCCTGTTCGGTGTAGGTCCCGGGGTCATGCGCCCCCAGCGTGCCGATCTTGGCGCATAGGTTGGGCCGCCCCGCGGTACAGGCGTCGCACGCCCCGCAACTGCGAAACGCATACGTGGCCACCGCGTCGCCAACCGAAAATCCGGCCGTGTCCGGGCCCACCGCCGCCACCACGCCGGCCGCTTCGGTGCCCAAGGTATGGGGCAGGGCCACCGGCAAGCCCGACAGGCCCTCGCGCACATCGATATCGAGATGATTGACACCAATGCAATGAACCGCGACCAAAATCTCACCGGCGCCTGGCACCGGCGCGGGGACGTCGCGAAAGGTGAGCACATCGGGCCCGCCAAACGCATCAAACTGAACCGCCTTCATGCCTAAGCGTCGCGCAGTTTGAACCGCTGTACCTTGCCGGTCTGCGTCTTGGGCAGCGAATCGGCAAAGACCACGGTGCGCGGATATTTGTAGGGTGCGATCTCGGCCTTAACATGATCTTGCAGCGCCTTGATCAACGCGGCATCGCCGGTCGCACCGTCTTTCAAGACGACATGCGCCTTGACGATTTGCCCGCGCTGCGCATCCGCCACGCCCACCACTGCACATTCCTGCACCGCCGGATGGGTTAGCAAGGCGTTCTCCACTTCGGGTCCGGCGATGTTGTAGCCGGCCGAAATAATCATGTCGTCGGCCCGTGCGATGTAATGCAAATACCCGTCATCGTCCTGCCGGTAGACATCGCCGGTGAGGTTCCAGCCATCCAGCACATAGCCTTTCTGGCGCTCGGGATCGGCCAAATAGCGGCACCCGGTGGGCCCGCGCACGGCTAATCGGCCTTCGCCGCCGGGCCCCACCGTTTCACCGTCCTCATCGATCAGGCGCGCTTCATACCCCGGGATCGCCTTACCTGTTGCGCCGGGGCGGATGGCGTCGCCCGAGGCTGACACAAAAATGTGCAACAGCTCCGTCGCGCCCAACCCGTCGACCAACTCAATCCCGGTGCCTTCTTTCCAGGCTTCCCACGTTGCGCGCGGCAAGTGCTCACCGGCCGAAACGCAGACCTTCAAGCTCGAGAGGTCATAGTCGCCAACCCTCGCCAACATCGCGCGATAAGCCGTCGGCGCCGTGTAAATGCCGGTACAGCGATGCCGCGCGATGGTCTCCAACATGGTGTCCGGCCCAAACCGCTCGACCATCACCGACGATGCGCCGTAGCGCATCGGGAACACCACCAAGGCCCCCAACCCAAACGTAAACGCCAGCGGTGGGGAGCCCGCAAAGACATCGTCCCGCCCGATCGCAATCACCTGCTTGGGAAACAAGTCGGCAATCGCCAGGACATCGCGGTGAAAATGGATCGTCCCCTTCGAGCCCCCGGTGGTACCCGACGTAAAGGCAATCAGCGCCACATCATCAGCAGCCGTATCGACGGTCTCGAAGGTCTCCGGCTTTTGTGCCATCGCCCGCTCCAGCGCGGTGTCACCTAATCCATCGGCGCTGAACTGCATCACGGTCTGCAACACCGGTGTCTGGGCGCGCGCCGCATCGAATTCTTTGGCCAACGCGATATCGCACAAGGCATGGCTCACCTGCGCCTTGTTGATCAGCGGCACCAGCTCACCGGCCCGCAGCATCGGCATGGTCGTCACGCAAACCCCGCCGGCCTTGAGTACGCCGAACCAAGCGGCCACAAGCATCGGGTTGTTGGGCGCGCGCAGCAGCACGCGGTTGCCCGGCACCAGCCCCATATCGTCGACCAATACATGGGCAATCTGGTTGGCGCGGGCTTGCAGGTCGGCATAACGCCACGTCACATCGCCAAAATGCAGGGCAGGGTGGTCACCGAACCCCGTTTCGACATGCACGTCCAAAAGATCGCGCGCCACATTAATTTGCGCGGGATAAGCCGCCAGGTCCGGCACGGCGCCATAGTCCATGGCAGGCCACAGGTCGCGCGGCGGTAAGTTGTCGCGCGCAAAGGTATCGCGGTGGGCGCTTTGGCCGGTCGGCTGGAACATCATCCCTCCCTCAAGGCGCCCCAATTGTGCCCCCTAGAGGTGATCGCCTGCAAACTGAGCGGCGGGCCCTGCTTCGCCTAGAACGCGTCGCGACGACAGGTCAGATGCGCATGGCTGGTGCCGGCGCCCACAATGACGCATTCCTCGGCGATCGCGCGAATACGGTCGTCCAGACCGTCGATCTTCGTGACAGCGATGCGCGGTGCCTGGGCCGCCGTCGGACCAAGTGAGAGAGCCGCCATCACGCCGGCACCAAGACCGACGGCAAAAGCAATCACGACAGCAAAGCGCGTTCCCATAGATCCCTCCATCGGCAGCGTGCCGGGTCAGGGCAGGGTCTGCCGCCTACGGGCGGGCCACATTGATTGCTATCAAGCGGTCTTGCCGCGGGAGAAGGTCTCGCCAAATCTGTCGCGCAGGTCGTTTTTGCGCACCTTGCCCATGGCATTGCGGGGCAGGGCGTCAACGAAAAGCACCTGCTTGGGCCGCTTGAACTTGGCCAACTTGCCATCCAACGCTGCCAGCACGGCATCTTCTGCAAGGGCGTCATCGGTGCGGGTGACCACCGCCACCACCGCCTCGCCAAAATCCGCATGCGGTACGCCGATCACCGCACTTTCCCCAACCCCAGGGACGGCGTCGATCTCCGTTTCGATTTCCTTGGGGTAGACGTTGAGTCCGCCGCTGATGATCAAGTCCTTGGCGCGCCCGATCAGCGACACCCGACCGTCCTCGGCAATCATCCCGAGATCGCCAGTGCGGAAATATCCATCCGCCGTCATGTCATCTGCGGTCTTCTCGGGCTTGCGCCAATAGCCCTTGAATAAGTTAGGCCCGCGCACTTCCAATCCACCGACGCCACCCGCCGGCAACACCGCACCGTCTTCCCCGGTCACCCGAACCGAAACGTCGGGCAGGGGATACCCCACCGTTCCCGCTAGCCGGTCGCCCTTCAACGGATTGGATGAAATCATCCCGGCCTCGGTCATCCCGTAGCGTTCTAGGATGCAATGTCCCGTGCGCGCCTCAAACTCGGCAAAGGTCTCCGGCAACAACGGTGCCGAGCCACTGACGAACAAGCGAATAGAGGCGCAGGCCTCGGCGTTGAATGCAGGTTCATTCAATAGCCGCGTATAGAACGTCGGTACCCCCATCATGACCGTGGCACGTGATAGCAGTCCCAGCACGGTCTTGGCGTCAAAGGCTTCCAGAAAAATCATCGGTGATCCGTTCAGTACCGCGCAGTGCGTCGCGACGAAAAGGCCATGCACGTGATAGATCGGCAGGGCATGCAACAACACATCGTCGGGCTTGAACCCCCAAATCTGGTGCAACGCCAAGGCGTTCGAGGCAAGGTTGTCATGCGTCAGCATGGCGCCCTTGGGGCGCCCCGTGGTGCCACTCGTGTAGATGATTGATGCAAGATCATCCGGCGCCACGGCTTGCGTCTCAAAGGCCGCGCCGTCATGTGCCGCACTGGCATCGATCAACGACCCCGTCCCGTCAGCGTTTAGGGTTTGCACCGCCGTATCCCGGGTCGCCTCAGCCAACGCGGGCGCGGCGGCGTCGGACGTCACGAACAACACCGGCGACGCGTCCCCGACGAAGTACTTAATTTCCTCGGCTTCATAGCCGGTGTTGAGCGGCAGGAAGACCAAGCCAGCCTTAAGGCAAGCAAAGTAGAGAAAAAGTGCCTCGGGCGATTTATCGACCTGCACCGCAATGCGGTCGCCGGGTGCCGCTCCGGCAGCCGTGAGATGGGTCACGAACCGGTCGGTCCACCGTTCCGCATCGGCGTAGGTAAAGATGCCCCGGGTGGGGCTGTCGATAAAAGGGGCATCACGGTCGGCCGGAAACCGGCTTTCAAACAGTGCATAGATGTTGCCGGTCACGTCGCGCCCCCGGGGCTAATGCCTAAAATCGGGGCGCATCGTGGCACCCCGGAACCCTCGCGCCAAGGGGTGCTGCCCGGTGGGCGTGCCATCGTCGCATGCCGTGTCGCTGGAACCCGCCGGGCCAGGATAGGATAGTCCGATGAAGGCAGCGCTGCTCTTTGGCCCGGAAGATCTCCGGGTGGTCGACGCCCCGGACCCCGAACCCGGCCCCGATGAGGTCACCGTCCGTGTCGTCAGTTTTGCGCCTTACGGCACCGACCTCGGGGTTTACCTCAATCGTGGTGGCCGTTATCCGCAGCCCTATCCGGTCGGCATCGGCGCCGATTTTTCCGGCATCATCGATAAGGTCGGTGCCAGGGTAAAAGATTGGGAACCCGGCGCCCGTGTGTCCGCGCTCACCCTTGCCCATTGCGGCCAGTGCACCAACTGCCAGGCCGGGCGCACCAACCTTTGCCTTGATCCCGCATTCACGCCGCCGCCGCGCCAAGTCTGTTGTCAAGAAATCACCCCCGTTTTTGCGCGCAAACTCGCCCGCCTCCCGGATGCGGTGACCTTCGATGACGCCGCCATGCTGGGCGGCATTGCCGATGCCCTCAACGCCTTCGACAAAATGCGTCCGCAGCCTGGCGAGACCATTGCGGTCGTTGGTGTAGGCGCCATGGGCTGGGGTGCCATCGCTGCGGCAAAAGCCTTTGACCTCAACGTGGTTGCCATCGGCGGCACCGGCAGACGTGCCGACCTCGCGCGCCTGTCCGGCGCCGACGATGTCATCGCCATTTCAGCCCACAACGAAGACGTCAAAGAACGTGTCCTGGCGCGCTATCCCGGCGGCGTGCCGCTCGTGATGGAAACCTCGGCGACGGAATGGGGCTTGCGCCAAAGTTTCGCGGTCGCCGCCACGTTGGGGCGCGTCACGGTAACGGGTGGCGGCGCGATGGATCTGAGCGGTTGGGATGTCGTCATGCGAGAGCTCGAAATCTACGGCAGTCGCGGCGCCCATCACCAAGAGCAGGCGCTAGACCTCATCGCCGCAGGTAAGATCGATCTCAAACCGACGATCACCCATCGTTTCGCATTGCATCAAGCACCCGATGCCTTCGCCCAACTCGTCGGGCCCGACGCCAAAGATACAGGCCGCGTTATCGTCGACTGCACGGCGCCCGCATAGTCTCAGGAGAACCCCATGAAGCCGTTGATTGAACACCTCGCCATCGACGACCTTCCCTGGGAAGCGCTCGGCACCAACGGTCTACGGCGCCGCGCCCTCGGGGTCGATCCGGAAACCGGCCGTGCCACCATGTACGTCGATATCCCCCAGGGCTGGAAGGGCGGCGGCACGGCGCATTACCACGACGCCTTCGAAGAGGTTTTCGTGATCAAAGGCGATGTCACGCTCAATGGCCGCGACTACCTCGGGGACGGTTCGTACATCTATCGTCCGGCGGGCATCGTGCACGGGCATGACGAAGGCGCCCAGGCCGGATGCTTTTGCATCATTCGCACCGGCGGCGCTTTGGAACTCAATCTTGTTCCCGAACCCGAGGATGACGAGGAATACGTCCTGTTCGACACCGAAGACGATCGGCCGTTCATGCTCGATCTACGCACCCGAATCATGCCGTGGCAGCGCGTTGACGACGACACCGGTTGCTACCGTCGCAAAGTCCTCAGTGCCAGCCCAACCACCGGGGATGCGACCCACCTCGTCAATCTCCCGCCGGCATGGCAGGGAAATATCGCCCTAACCGAAAACGAAACCTGGGAATGGTTGGTGCTTGAAGGCGATGCCCGTGTCGGCAACGTGACGGCCTCAACCCTGAGCTACGGGTGTCGGCCACCCGGTGCACCTGATGTGTCGATCAACGCCTCCATCGGCGGCGCCACGATGCTCTTGTGGCGCGGCGCTTAGGGCCTATAGCAGCGCGTCGATCAGCGGCACGGCACTCAAGAACCCGAATCGCTCGGCCTCAGCCTTAGCTGCTACCGTCGAAGGCAGGCGCTGATTGTGCGGGCGAAATCGGTCATGCAGCCCTAGGGTTTGACGCCCGAATGCGGGCATCCTATCAGAGCAACCCAGCGCGGTATGTCGCCGCCCTGAAGGAGCCGCCATGTACACCCCCAGACCCTTCGCGTTTTCCGCCGACCAATCGGATGCGGTGCGCCGCATCATGGACGAAAACCCGTTTGCCGCGATGGTCATTCCCAGCGCTGCGGGGCTAGAGACGGTCCACATCCCGTTTTTGCTTGATCCTACCCGCGGCGACCACGGCACGCTGCGCGCCCATGTCGCGCGCGCCAATCCGATCTGGCAGCACTTCGGCGACGACCCGGCGTTGGTGATCTTCTGGGGCCCGCACGCCTACGTCTCACCCGATTGGTACGTCTCCGAAGGGTTGGTGCCGACCTGGAACTACGTCGCGGTACATGCCCAAGGCGTGCCATCCATCGTGGATAAGCTCGATGAGGTTGAAGCCCTCCTCGCCGATCTCAGCGCGGCGAGTGAAGAGTCGCTGGCGCCGAAACCGCCGTGGACGATGGACCGTGTCCCGGCCGACCAGCGCACCGCCCTCATGCGAGGCATCGTTGCGTTCGAAATTCCCATCACCCATCTTGAGGCCAAGCAAAAGCTCAGCCAAAACCGGACACCAGACGACATTGCGGGGGTCGCCGCCGGCTTGCGTCAGACGGGCGGTGATGCCAACACCACCGTCGCCGCGTTGATGGAAAAGGCCGCGCGCTAAACGGCTATTGCCCGCGCTTATCCATGCCGTAGACGAACCGGTATAGCCCGATCTCGGGCGCATCGGTTACGCCTTGCGCTTTTAGGACGTCAGGGCCGAACGCTGCTTGCGCTGCTTCCCGGACGATCTGGTCGCTACTCGCCTCGATCACGGCAAGCCATTCGACCTTTTCCAGCACCGGCATCGCGCCGCCCAATGCGCGCGCCTTGGCGCCCGTGGCGTTCGCCGCATCGAGCATGTTTTCAGACAGACACACACCCAAAACGCCTTGCTGTTTGATCATTGGCGCGAACACTGCGTCACGAAGATGGCTGCGCAGTTTGTCTTGTCCGGCGGTGTCCTGCGGCGGGAAAAAGCGTACCGCCGCGACCGATCCGCCGACCCCGTGCATCATGTCGATCGTGATCCGTGCGGTCATGCGGTTCAGCACCGATAGTTGCGGGATCACCTTACGGCTCCATTCGGTCTGGTTGCCGACGCGCTCAAGATAGCCCTCGCCGGTCAGCACCGTATGGCTGTCGGTTTCGTAGGTCGCGAAATATTCCACCTTGGCGTCGACCGCATCGTAGAACCGCGAGCGATAGAAACCTGGGGTGTCTAGCGCGCGCTCATCGATGTGTTCGCGCACAAACCACTCGCGCAGCTCTGCATCAAAACCGGGGTTGGTTTCGGTCCACGAAACCAGCATGCCTTTGTCGTCAGCCATCTCTACCTCTGCAATTCTACGAGTTCATAGTGGGTCATCATGTAGCCCGTCACCGCGCCTTTCAGAAAGATATAGTCGCCATCGGCGGTGCACCACATGTCATAGGGCGGGTGGGTCTCGGGTAATTGGCCTTCCGTACCGACGATGCGAAAATGCAGCGCGTCGAACGTGCCCGCGCCGACCGTACATTTCTCCTCGCCGACAAATTCGATACCGAACCCAAGCTGAAAAATGGTCGGCCCCGTGGCACCGCGATGGTCCGGCGAGGACGTCATCATGTCTTCCAGGAACTGCGTCCCCGGTCCTTTGCTCAGGTCGTAGCAATTCAAAAGCCACCCGTCCGAGGCAATCGCGTGGTTACCGAACCCCTTGGGCTTTTCGCTCACCGCGACGCGTTGATCGAGCCGCCCTTCGTTGACGCTAAAGGTCTGGCATTCCACCTCGCGGTCGCTAAACCGGAACCAGCCCGTGCCCATGAAATCGCCGCCCACGGTCAACCGCACCGACGAATCGTTAGGTCGCCAGTCGCTGCCCACAGAGATCGAAACATCGCGGATAACCGCAGGTTCGTCGTCAATTTCGCTATGCGCGGTCAGTGTCCGCGAACCGTCACCATGTTTGGTCATGATGAACCATTCTCGGCCCCGGTCGGCGTCCATCCGGTCTGGCTTCTTGCTGGTATAAGCGATGCGGCCAAAAGCTGTTTGCTGGCTCATCTCGTCCTCCCCGACGCTTGCCGCTGGCAATGCCGCGCCAGCTTTGGTAGCACCATTGGTATCAGGCCCACGGGATGGGCGAAAGGTTGAACAGATGCACGGCGAAACCTCCCACGTGATGGTCGATCTATTTGTATTCTTGATCGCCGCCGTGGTGATCGTGCCGATCTTCCATCGGCTGCGCGCCAGTCCCATCCTGGGGTATCTCGCCATCGGCGTCGCCATTGGGCCGCACGGCTTTGCCCTGATCGCCGATGTTGAAAGCGTGGCGCCACTCGCCGAATTAGGCGTCGTCTTTCTCCTCTTCACCATTGGCCTGGAACTGCCGTTGCGCCGCCTCTGGGCGATGCGTCGCTTGGTGTTCGGCTTGGGCTCGGCCCAAGTGTTGACCGGCGCACTTGTCATCGGCGCCATCGCCTATGCCTGGGGTAATTCGCTTAACGCCTCGATCATTCTCGGGCTCTGTCTAGCGCTGTCCTCTACCGCCATCGTTGTGCAACTCTTGGCCGAACGCGGCGAACTCGGCACCCCTGGGGGCCATACCGGGTTCTCGGTCCTGTTGTTCCAGGACCTTGCCGTGGTCCCGATCCTGTTCCTCGTGCCGGTTCTGGCGGGCGATGCCGATAACTTTGCGGTCGACCTACTCCTTGCCCTCGGCACGGCGGTGGGCGCGGTATTGGTGATTTATCTCGTGGGCCGTCGCGCCCTGCGCCCGTTGTTTCGCGTCATCGCGGGAACCCGCAGTGCAGAACTCTTCGTCGCCACCACGCTGCTCGTCACCCTCGGCATTGCGACCTTGACCGGGCTTGCCGGTCTATCGATGGCGTTGGGCGCTTTCCTGGCCGGGCTGCTGCTTGCCGAAACCGAGTTCCGTCACCAGGTCGAAACCGATATCCAACCCTTCAAAGGTCTTCTGCTCGGGCTCTTCTTCATCACCGTCGGGATGAGCGTCGACTTCGCCGCTGTCGCCGACCGCGCCCTGTGGGTCGTGTTGTCGGTGATCGGATTGATGGTCCTTAAAGGTGTTCTCGCGGGCTTTCTCGTGCGCCTGTTTGGCCAGCCCCGGTCGGTCGCGGTCCAGGTCGGCTTCTTGCTGTCGCAGTCCGGTGAATTCGCCTTCATCGTCGTCGGCGTCGCGTTGACGCTCGGCCTTCTGCCCGCCGATGTGGCCCAGTTCATGGTCATCGTCACCGGTATCACCATGATGTTGACGCCGTTGGTTGCAACTGCGGGTCGGCGGATTGCGGCGCGCATGGAACGCCCCGCCGGCACCGACGTGCCCCACCTCGGCGACGAGGCACATGCGAGCGCAGACATGACGTCGCCCGATTTGGAGGATCACATCATCCTCGCCGGTTTTGGCCGTATCGGGCAGACCATCGGTCGCTTGTTGGAGGCACAGACCGTGCCCTACATCGCGCTCGACCTCGACGCCGGTCGGCTCGGCACCTGCCGTGCCCATGGATTGCCGGTGTTCTACGGCGATGCCAGTCGCCGCGACGTGTTGCAACATGCCGCGGCTGATCGTGCCGCTTGCGTCGTGGTCACGATGGATGACCCGGCCCGCGCCGCGCGCACCGTGGCGACGGTAAAGGCCGCCTGGCCGCGGGTACCCATCCTGGTCCGCGCCCGCGATCGCAAACAAGCTGCGGAACTGGCGCTCGCCGGCGCGGCAAGCGCGGTGCCCGAAACCGTCGAGGCCAGTCTGCAACTGGCCGCGCAAACGCTCCGCCTCCTCGGGCTACCGTCCGATGCCGTCACTCCCATCATTGAAAACGCGCGTGACGATGAATACGCGGCACCCACGCCCATCTTGGGCGAGCCGCCCGAAGGAAACCCCAAGGCATAGCGGCTGTCCGATCGCGGCCATGGTGCCACACCAACCCCTGGAGGTGAGCGATGCCGTTCTTTGAGTACCTAACCGACGACTCAGGGGTCACCGACATCGCCCGCGCCGAACCCGAAAAGTTCGTCCATCTCGGTGCCTTCACCCAAGCGGTCCTGCGCGGACCTTCACCGCTCAGCAAGGCCGAACGCGAACTCATCGCGGCCTATGTCTCTGGGGTCAACGATTGCGAGTACTGCCACGGGGTCCACACCGCCACCGCCGCGAACTTCGGCGTTGAGGCCGCGCTCCTTGAAAATCTCCTGGCCGACCTCAAAACGGCCTCGGTCGATGCACGCCTGCAGGCCCTTCTGGTCTACGCGCGCAAACTCACCCAAACCCCCAGTCGTATGGTGCCTGCGGATGCCCAGGCCGTGTTCGATGCCGGGTGCACCCCCGAAGAATTGCGCGACACCGTCACCATCTGCGCGCTCTTCAATTTCTATAATCGACTCATCGAAGGCCACGGCCTCAAAGGCCACGCCGATCTCTTCACCCGCAACGGCGCCCGCCTCGCGAAAGATGGTTACGGGAAAGCCGCCGAGAAGGAACTCGGCGGCAACACCTAGTCGCGTCAGCCCGACGCGCGTCCCGTCGCCATCAGGAACGGGAAGAAGTCGAGCGGGGGCACCTCTTGGCCCAAGCCGGTCAGCATGGTGTGGACCTGCCCGCGGTGGTGGGTTTCGTGATTGCACAGATTGGCGATCATCAGATTGGTCGGTAAGACAACCTCATTGCCGGCGCGCGCTTTGAACCGGATGGGTGCCGCCAACGCCGCATCGTCCATACCGTCGACCGCCGCAATCATGCGCGCATCGAGTGCGTCGCGGGCCGCGCGGGTCTCGGCAAAGGTCTCGTGCAACACCGTGTCCAAGTCGGCCTGCACTTCACTTTGGCCATCGATGCGGTGCATCCAGATCATGTCGGTGGTCACGATGTGGTTCAGCGTCTGGTGGATCGAGCCGAAGAACGCGCCGCGATCGGCCGTGTAGTCGGCGTCGCTTACCTGCGCCACCACATCGTAAAGCCGCGTATTGACCCACTGGTTGTGTTCGGCGCGAAGCGCCAAGTACTGCTTCATCATCGCTGGTTACGTCCTTCTACGGTTCTTTAGAGAGGGCGGCGGCAAACACCGCAGGATCGACGTTGCCGCCCGACGCCACAATCGCGACGGTTTGACCTTTCACATCCAGCGCGCCCGACAGCACTGCCGCCAACGTGATCGCGCCGCCCGGTTCGGCCACCACCTTGAGGTGCTCAAAGGCCATCGCCATCGCGTGTTGCACCGCGTCGTCATCCACGGTCACAACCCCGGTTAGCAATCGGGCATTGATCGGAAAGGTCAGCGCACCGGGTTCGGGCACCATCAAGGCATCGCACAAGGTGCGCGCGCCCGGTTCGTTGGCGACGCGCTTTTTGGCCGCCAGCGAGCGCATCGTGTCGTCAAATCCCGCGGGCTCAACGGCGTACAGCGCCGCATCCGGAAAATGTTCGTGGATCGCGAGGCACACCCCCGCCGACAGGCCACCACCGCCGCACGGGATCACCACCGTGTCCGGCACGAGGTCGCGGGCTTTCATCTCTTCGGCAATCTCCAACCCCACCGTGCCTTGTCCGGCGATAACATCGGGATCATCAAACGGTGGCACCAAGACGCGACCCTCAGCGGCAGCCATCTCAACCGCGCGCGCCACCATGCTGGGCCGGTCGCCCTCATGCAGCACCACGTCCGCGCCAAAAGCCCGGCACCGCGCGGCCTTGAGGGTGGGGGCGGTCGCCGGCATCACCACCGTCGCCGTGGTGCCCGCTAACATCGCCGAGGCGGCCACCGCCTGCGCATGATTACCCGACGAATAGCACAGCACCCCGCGCGATTTTTCCGCATCGCTCAGTTGCGCCAACCGGTTCCATGCGCCGCGCAATTTGAACGCGCCGGTCTTCTGCAACATCTCGGCTTTGACCAACAGCCGCGCCCCGGCCACCTCGTTCAGTAGCGCGGCCTCCAACAACGGTGTGCGCACGGCCACGCCGTCCAGCCGCGCCGCCGCTGCTTCAATGTCCTGGTAGGTCGGTGCCTCAGCCACGCCGCACCATGTTCTCCTGACCCTGCTTGGAGGGGGAGGGCAGGGAGGGGGTCGCCGCCCTCACGGCAAATCCTTCAAAAACGCATCGATCGCGGCCAAGGCCTCGGGCTCGTCCAGCAGGGGCGTGTGCCCGCGGTTCGGCACCGTCACCGACTGCAAATCAGGCTTGCGCGCCCGCATCTCCTCCACGGTCTCAGCGGTCAAAATGCTCGACCACTCACCACGGATCGACAGTACCGGTTTGACCATCAGGGCTTCAAATTTGGCCCAGCTATGCGGCGGGTTCGTCCGCCCGCGATAGGCGTCGGCCATCTTGGGATCAAAGTCAAAACGCACGCGCCCGTCCTGGGTTTCAACGAATGTCGCGCGCGCCCGGTCCATCCACTGCGCGTCGTTCAAGTCCGGCGTGGTTTTTTCCGACCATGCGCGATAGGCCGCACACGCCGCATCCCAGTTGGGGTAGGCGTAGGGCAACTCGAAATACTTGCCCACCTTGCCACGACCGCCGGACCGCAATGCCGGGCCTACGTCGTTCATGATCGCTGCAGCAATCAAATCCAGCCGGGACAATGCCAGGTTCATCGTCGTCAGTCCGCCGCGCGAGGTGCCCATAAAGATGGCTTCCGGCACACCGATCCCGTCCAGCAGGTCGGCCACATCCCCAGCATCGGTGTCGACCTGATAGTTCATGTAATCAAGATCGCGGTCCGATCGCCCGCACCCGCGGTAGTCCAGGCACATCACCGTCCGCGTTTGGCCCAGATGCAGCGCCAGATCATGAAAATCGCGCCCGTTGCGCGTCAATCCACTTAGGCACAACACCGGCGTGCGGTCGTTCTCTTCCGGGCCGTAGACCCGGTAGTACAGCGACAACCCGTCGCGCGTTCTGTGTGTGTATTCGCGGTATGCGGCCACGGCGGCTCCTCTCGGGGTGCCGCGGACTCTATCGGGCGGTTTTCGCGGGCGCTAGCCGTGCGCCTCACTCGCATCGATGCGCGCGATGAAGCCGTCCAATGCCGCCGTCACCTCGGGCTCTTCCAGCGTCGGGTTATGCCCACAATCGGCCACCGTCAGCCGGTCGAGGTCGGGCTTGGCGGCCGCCATCTTCTCGAAGGTCTCTTCGGTCAGCACATCGGACAGTGCCCCGCGAACGGCCAGGACCGGGATATTGGCGAACGCACCGAACATCGCCCACAAATCCGGCGGCTCGCCGACCTTCGCTTTGGTAATGGATATGTCGTAGTCGGGCACGATGCGCCCGTTCTTTTCGGCGAAACTATCATGCGCCAGCACCGCCCAATCAGCCTCGCTCTTTTTGGGGTGGGCCAGCCCATAGCGGTTCTTGCATTCGGCAATCGCCTCGTCCCACGACGCAAACGAATCGGCCTTCCCGGCATAGGCGCCAATGCGTTGCAGCGCAGCCAGCGGAATTTCGGGGCCGATATCGTTCAGTACCACACCCGCCAACAATGACGGCCGAGCAATCGCCAAGCCCATCGACACCAGTCCGCCCAACGACGTCCCGATCAAAATCGCGCGGTGGATACCCGTCACCGCGGCAAGGTCCAACACATCGCGCACGTAGGTTTCCGCCACATAGTGCTGCGGGTTGGGATCATAGTCCGACTGCCCGCGCCCCCGGTAATCCATCGCTACGACGCGCCGGTCGCCCGACAGGCGCAGCGCCAAGCGATGAAAGTCTTTCGAATTTCGCGTCAACCCGGACAGGCACACGACAGGCGTCTTGGTCGCCAGCCGATCGCCATAGTCGCGGTAGTACAATTGCGTGCCGTCGCCCACCGTAAAGCGGTGCGCGCGGAAGCCGGTCTCAGGCGCCGCCCCGTTCATCGTATCTGCCTCGTCAGTTGGTTAGGTCTTCGGTCAGGCGCAACCGCACATCGCCGTCTTGCGCCAGCCGCGTCCGGTATACCTGAAGATTGCCCATCACGCGCTGCACGTAGTCGCGCGTTTCCGTGAACGGAATCAGCTCGATCCAGTCCACCATATCGACCTCCTCGGTGCGCGGATCGCCGCTTTGGCGGATCCACCGCCGTACCCGGCCGCCGCCGGCGTTGTAGGCGGCCACCGCCAACACATAATTGCCGTCAAAGTTCTCCAACAGTTCCGCCAGATGCGCCGATCCCAACGTCGCGTTGTATTGCGGATCGCTGGTCAGGCGGTCGGCGCTGTAACGCACCTTGATGGTCTTCGCGGTGCGCCGCGCGGTGGCGGGCATCAACTGCATCAGCCCGCGGGCGCCGGCATGGCTGACCGCCTGCGGGTCAAACGCGCTTTCCTGGCGCGACATGGCCAGCAATAGGGCGGCGTCTTGCACATAGTCCTTCGGCATGTCGATCACCGGATAGGAACGGTCGGGCAGATAGACGCCGTCGCGTTCGGCGCGCTTGGCTACTTTTACCGTTAGGTCTCGTCGGCCGATCGTCTCGGCCAGCACCGCCACCAGCACGCGTTCGCCCGCCGTCCGCACCTGGCTATCGAGGTGCAACACAAAGGGATCAACCTGACGGCTTTCGCCCAAATCGTTCAGCAACCGCGTCACCCGTGCCATCTCCCGACCGGGGAATTCTTCCGCCTCGGCAATCGTCGGGGCGGGTTCTTCGGGCAAGATCAATTGCGGCGTGTCGCCTAAACGCTCGATCGCCAATTGCCCGTGATAGGTCAGGGGGTACAGCGCCGCGTCCGCGTACCACTGCGCCGCCAAGTCCGGGTCGTCCAGGGCGTCGGCGGCGCGCCCGGCCCAATAGGCCGCACGCGACACACTCACCGGAAAAAACACCGCGCTATGCAGTCGTGCGAAATGATCCAGCGCCAGGCCCGGTTGGTCGAGAAAGCGCAGCGCCACCCAACCCGCCAGCCACTCGGCCTCGGCATAGTCGGCACCGCCCGGCTCCAGGTCGCTCAACGTGGCGACCACATAAGCATCGGTGATCTGGCCCTCATACAGCGCCTTGCGCACTTGGATGCGCCGTTCGCGCCACCATTTGTCGGCGCGCTGTTCGTGCAACCGCGGCTCCAGCAAGATCTCGCGCGCCCGTTCGTCAAACCCTTTGGCGCGCCGCCACCGCGTGCGCTCGAATGCAAGACCCGGGTTATTGCGCATGGTCTCGGGCACCCGCGCGATCAACGTATCGACATTGCCCGCCGATTCGATCAACCCGATGCGGGCCAGGCTCAGCGTTTGAAGATCGTCTGGGATCCTTGGCAGCAACCGCCGCGCGTCCCCGCGTCGCCGGTCCCACAACAAACGATCGATCCGCGCCTCATGATCGTCCCGTGTCAGCAATTGCCGGTGGCGGCGTAACAACGTGCGTTCGTCCCGGCGGGCGAAATTGCCCTCGATCCAGGCCTCGCGCAGCAACTCATAGCCTTGCTCATGCAGCCCGTTGCGCAACTGCGCTTCGGCCAATCGCCACTTGCCGGTGGTGCTGACCGGTGGATACCGCCCGAACCAATCCAGCACGAACAGATCGTCCCCCTCGGGGCGCTTCTGGAGCTGGGCCTCGGCATTGCGCAGCATGCGCGCCTGACGCGGCCAATCGCGGCGGCTGTCGATGAACGAGGCGATCTCTTCAAACGACGGCGTCGCGCCGGGTTGGGTGTAAAAGCGCCAGCGGAAATAGTTCGTCGCCAGGGGGTTGCCGCCCTGGGCGGCGGCTTCAAGCGACTTGGACCACTGCCGCTTGGCGGCGGCGTCAAAGGCCTTGCTGTAGCTCAGTCTTTCGCTGGGTGAGAGCGCCGTGTTGGCCTGTGCCGGTGCCACACCCGCCCAGGCGCCAAAAACAATGGCGGCGGCAATCAGCGACCCGCGTCCTCGGTGCATCATTCCCTCGTCTCGACCCGCCGCGATCCTACACCACCCTCGCTTGCGAGGGTGACCCCTTAGCGCTATGGTCGCGCGAATTT
>Ga0055584_100002724_pt1 | contig 17503 bp, 8 predicted proteins | sample OSDHelmetaG_FD_58716 | JGI IMG/M metagenome (GOLD analysis project Ga0055584, IMG submission 58716) | Pelagic marine sediment microbial communities from the LTER site Helgoland, North Sea, for post-phytoplankton bloom and carbon turnover... | ecosystem: Environmental > Aquatic > Marine >... | reverse complement strand
CCGCTCTTTGAATTCCATGGATTGACCATCGACTGCATCGACAAACATCGACCCAACAGTGAGGAGCGTCGACTCGCCTATAAGAAAGACATCATTTACGGCACGAACAATGAATTTGGTTTTGACTACTTGCGTGACAACATGGCGAGTCGAACCCAAGACTTGGTGCAGCAAGTGCACAACTACGCCATCGTGGATGAGGTTGACTCCGTGCTTGTGGATGATGCCCGTACGCCATTGATCATCTCTGGCCCTACACCAAAAGGTGACCAACAAGAGTACCTGAATCTAAAGCCCAGAGTGGAAAGATTGGTAGGCGCCCAGCGTAAATTGATTACCGAACTACTTGCCGAAGCCAAGAAGTTGTTGGCATCCGATGAAACAAATACCACAGACAAGAAGCAGTTAGAAGCCAATCTGCGAAAGGGCGGAGAACAGCTGTTGCGATGCTATCGCGGATTGCCTAAGAACAAAGCACTGATCAAGTACCTCAGTGAGCCAGGAATTCGGACCACACTTCAGAAGTGGGAGAATTACTTTATGCAGGATCAGAGCAAGGAGATGCACATCATCGATGACGAAATGTTCTTCGTAATCGACGAAAAGCATAACAGCATTGAATTGACGGAGAAAGGCATCGACCTGATTACAGACCAAGGCGATGATCCCACCTTCTTCATCATGCCCGACATCAGTTCTCACCTTTCCGACTTGGATCAGCGCATTCCGGACGTGGATGAAAGAGCCATTGAAAAGGACAGACTTATCGCGGATTATGCGGAGAAGGCCGAGCGCATTCACGCAGTAAACCAACTCCTCAAAGCCTATGCACTGTTCGAAAAGGACGTGGAATATGTAGTCATGGAGGACAAGGTCAAGATTGTTGACGAACAAACCGGCCGTGTTATGGAAGGCCGACGCTATTCAGACGGTCTGCACCAGGCGATTGAAACGAAAGAAAATGTGAAGGTTGAGGCGGCAACGCAGACCTACGCTACCATTACCCTTCAGAACTATTTCCGCATGTACAACAAGCTGTCTGGTATGACGGGTACAGCGGAAACAGAGGCTGGAGAATTCTGGGAGATCTACAAATTGGACGTGGTTGTCATACCGACCAATCGTCCGATTCAACGTGCGGATAAGGAGGATTTGGTATACAAGACCGCACGTGAAAAATACAATGGTGTGATTGACGAAGTTGAGAAGCTGCGCAATGCAGGAAGGCCAATCTTGGTGGGAACAACTTCGGTAGAAATCTCTGAATTGTTGAGCCGCATGCTCAAGATGAGAAAGATTCCACATCAGGTGCTCAATGCGAAACTGCACCAAAAAGAAGCTGAGGTCGTTGCAGAAGCCGGTAAATCTGGAACGGTAACGATTGCTACGAACATGGCTGGACGTGGTACCGATATCAAGTTGGGTGCGGGCGTTAAAGATGCTGGTGGACTCGCAATCATCGGAACAGAACGACACGAATCAAGAAGGGTTGACCGCCAGCTGCGTGGACGTGCAGGACGGCAGGGTGATCCGGGATCTTCTCAATTTTTTGTTTCATTGGAGGACAACCTGATGCGACTCTTTGGTTCTGAACGAATCGCCAAGCTGATGGACCGCATGGGTCTGGAAGAAGGGGAGGTCATTCAACACCGAATGGTCAGCAATAGCATAGAACGAGCGCAGAAGAAAGTGGAAGAGAACAACTTCGGAATTCGAAAGAACTTGCTCGAATACGATGACGTGATGAATTCACAGCGAGAAGTGATTTATCGCAGAAGGCGTTATGCCCTCTTCGGGGAGCGTATGGGCGTGGAAACTGCAAATGCCATCCACGATGTCTGCTCAGCGATCGTGAACGAGTACCAAGAAGCTAGAGATTACGAAGGCTTTGAATTGGAATTGTATCGAACCCTAACTATTCAGTCGCCGGTCAAGGAAGGTGACTTTTTAGAGCATTCGTCAGATCAACTCGTCGACGTGGTGTTCTCCAAAGCCATTGAACACTACCAAAAGAAGAGCCAATTCATCAGTCAACTTGCCCTTCCCGTGATTCAACGGGTGCATGAGACGCAGGGAGAGCAGTACCGAAACATCGAGATCCCATTGACCGATGGCAAGAAGGCACTGCCTCTTGTGGTGAACATGGAGGAGGCGATTGCGAAGGAGGGAAGAAACATCCGCCTCGAGTTGGAGAAGGCTTCAACGTTGGCGATGATCGACCTCCATTGGAAAGAGCACCTGCGAGAAATGGATGATTTGCGGCAATCTGTGCAGAACGCTAGGTACGAGCAAAAGGATCCTCTTCTCATCTATAAATTTGAGTCCTATGACCTCTTTGAGAAGTTGATGGAGAAAGTGAACAAAGACATTGTCAGTTTCCTTTTCCGAGCATCACTTCCAAATCAACAAGCAGACCAGGCTCATGCGACACAAGGCCAGCAAGCAGATCCAGCCTTGGACAAGGTTTCGGCTACACGCCGCGATGTCACTGCAAATCCAAATCAAGCTACGAATGTCTCTACGAATTCTGGAGGGCAGAGTGAGGTGAAGCGTGAGCCGGTTAAAGTGATCAAAAAGCCAGGCCGGAATGACCGCGTTGAGATCCGAGACTTAAAGTCGGGGGAAACCCAAGTGGTAAAATTCAAAATGGCTGAGCAAAAGGTTGAGCAAGGATTCTGGGAGGTTCTTCAAGTCTTGGATTGACCCGCAGTCAGACGGTAATAGTGAAATCCCCCGGCTTCGTATAGGAAGGTCGCTCGGGGGTATTCTTCCTTGAATTTCTCGAGTCGATTGACGCGAACGGAGATCATAACGGGCCGGTCGGATGCGATGAGCGCATGCTCGCTCATCGTATGCGCGTTCTCCTGAGTAATCCTGCCATAGAAGTAGTGCGCATAGCTCTTATAGCCATACGTTTCGAAATACACCTCCTCTTGACTATGTTCTTCAAAGAACTGGATTGCGGAACCTTGACTGATGCGTTCGATCTTAGGGACGATGACGAGCATGGTGGTGAAGATGGTCACCGCCGAACCGAGGGTAAGTATCCTCAACCCTCTCATTAGATTGGTTCGCAAGGAAACCACTGCAAATCCAATGAGCGTGATATACGCCACTCCGATCAACCACTCCCAACCTCCGATGGGTACGATTACCGAGAGGTTCCCCACAACGAAGGGGTCATTGACCCAGCCGATCCACGTATCTTTGAAAGCGATGGCAATTGGAACCAGTGCGATGGCAGCGCCAAGGGCAATGCCTTGGATCAACACCCACTTTCGTATCCATGCAGGCAGCGTTGTCTTGGATTGAACGGTGCGTTGGACGACGAGTGCGGCTAAATAAGCGAGGGGCAAATACGCCATCGAGCTGTAGTGCACAATCTTAGTGGTGACAATGGAGAACAGGATCATGACCACCCAAAACAGGTATTTCATCCACATTGAAAAGCGGTGATCGTCGCCCATGAAATGCCGAGAAAAGGCAGGAAGTGCAATGGCCGACAATGGGAAACACCCAATCAGCACAACCACAAAATGATAGAAGAAGGGTTGTTTGTGACCTGCTACTGGGTGCAAGAGTAGGTCCAATTGGTAGGCAAAAAATTCTTGCAGAAACCAAGGGCCATTGGTCACCGTTTCGTAGCCAAACCAAAGCGTTGTCACCGCAAAACAGGCGACGATGAACAGTCCCACTTCCTTCCATGGTATGCGTACACGAAAGCGCTTGAAGCTCAACCAAACTAGGAATGTCAGCAGCAGAAGTAACAGTCCAACCGGCCCTTTGGTGAGGATGGCTAACCCACTGAAACACCCTGATAAGAGCGCATTTCTTGAGAGGTGTTGGTCCTTGTGTTCCAGCACCAGAAATAGATGATAGACCGACAAGAAGATAAAAAGGTTAAACCAAGGATCGATGATACCGGATTTGAAATACAGGTGGGGTAAAAAACTTCCTAGATATAGGAGAACCCATGTCCAAGCCATCGATCGATCATGCCACCGTTTACCAATTAGGAAGATGACTTGAAGGGTTAATATGCCGGCTACGGCATTGGGCAGTCGAGCTGCGTATTCACTTGTGCCTAAGGTGTGCATTCCAAGGGCCTGCATCCAAAAGAACAGCGGGGGTTTTTCCCAGAAGGGTTGAAAGTTGATCTGTACTTGAAACCAATTTCCCGTGAGTAACATTTCGCGGGCACTTTCCGCGAAGTTGATTTCGTCCCAATCGAAGAGATGGACGTATCCGAGAAATGGTAAAAAGAAAGCGGCGCTTAGGACAAACAATGCAATATGATCCCGTCGACTCATGATCGATCAAAGATTTCTACTAGCCCTTTTTCTCCCCATGCCCTGTGCTGAAGAAAGTGAATTGCGAGCAAGGTGATTGCCGTGCCTATGATGCTGCCAACGAAGATGTCTTCAAAGAAGTGTTGACTGATGTACACCCTGCTGAACGCCACTGTCAGTCCAATAAAGAAACACAGCATTTGCAATCGGTGATCACGGGCGATGAAAGCTAGCAATAAAAAAATGGCAAATGCGGCGGTGGAATGACCCGAAGGAAAAGAGAAGTGGGCGTGTAACTCGACGCCATCTACGTAGTGCAGTTCAGAAAGATGTTTAAGGACCGCTGACGGTCTGAAGTGATCGCCGAATACCTGTCGTTTTAAAAGCTGGGTCAAGAGGCCTGAACCTGCGAGTCCAATGAGACCAATCACCCCATAACGAATACGGTATACAAAGCCGAGCAGAACGATAAACGCACCAAAAATACCGTCTCCGAGGTAGGTAGTGTACTTGAAAAACACATCGAAAATAGGATGGTGAAATTGGTTGATCCCAACGTGCAACGCCTCTTTGTCGGTCATGAAAATGACCACTGATCCCGCCACTATCCACAGTGTAAATGGAAGGAGGAAATGGCGGAACGAGCGGAGCGTTGAGATCATATCACTACTTCTTGGCCTGGAAAATCCGTGGCTTGATTAAGCCACGTTTGCTAGCCCAGTATTGCATAGAGGTTTTAAGTACACCCAGTCCGTAGGTCGTGCTTCGGGCAAAGTTGATCGAGGAAGCTTCTTCGAAATATTTGGTGGGACAAGTAACTTCAGCGATCTCGAAATCGGCGTGGAAGACCTGACAGATCATCTGATTGTCAAATACAAAGTCGTCCGAATTGGATTCGAAGTCGATGGTCTGCAGAATGCGTTTTGAGAATGCGCGATACCCGGTGTGGTATTCACTCAATTTTTGACCGATGAGGATGTTTTGGGTGAGCGTAAGGAAGCGGTTTGCGATGTATTTGTACAAGGGCATCCCTCCTCGCAAGGCACCTTTTCCTAAAATTCGGCTTGCCAGCACCGCGTCATACAGTCCGCTCGCAATAATATCTGCCATCGCAGGCACCAGTTTGGGTGTGTATTGGTAGTCGGGATGTACCATGATGGTAATGTCAGCATCGAGTTCCAGCGCTTTGCGGTAGCAAGACTTCTGATTGCCGCCATAACCAAGGTTCTGCTCGTGCGTGATTACATGCTGGATTCCGATCTCCCGGGCGAGTGCAGAAGTGTGATCCGAACTTTTATCATCCACCAAGACCACGTCATCAACGATGTCGAAAGGGAGTTCTTCGTACGTTGTTTTGAGTGTTTTTTCCGCATTATATGCGGGCATTACCACTACTACTTTCTTTCCTCTGATCATGGAGGCGAAGGTAGCTATATCCCGCTATCGCACGGAAACGACACCGCCGGAGTCCTGAATTATTCAAGGATCCGGCGGCGCGCTCTGTGGTTTGTGTATGCTTTAGCTACTGCACGATGATCTGGCGTGTAGCGATTGCGTCTTCTTGCTCAATTTGAATAAGGTAAATTCCCTTGCTCAAGTCTCCTAGGTTGATGCTCGTCTGATGTGCATTGAATGCCTGCTGCATGACCATGCGTCCGTCAGATGTCAATACGCGTAGTACTGTACTTCCTTTGCTTCCTGACCCTAAGATTACAGACAGTAGACCTTGGGTTGGGTTCGGGAAGATGCTAAGCCCAGCTTCGAATGGAGTTTCTGCGATACTGACGCAGGCCTCTTCCACTACGAGCACGGTTGCTTCGCTCGAACAACCATTGCCATCGATGACCACTACCGTGTATGCACCTCCTGAGTCTACCGGTATACTTTGTGAACTAGCGCCTGTAGACCAGTTGAAAGATCCACCTTGGTTTCCGGCATCCAACGTAATCTCAAAGCCCGTGCATAATTTGGCGCTGCTGTCCAGCGGGATGATGGGGTCTTCGTTCAGATAGGTGATGACAACGCTTTCTTCGTACACACAACCACTGTCATCTGTAATGGTGACCACATAGCTGCCGGTATCAAGCGTGTTGATGCTGTTGGTTGCTCCGCCGTTTGACCAGGCATAGGCATAGGGAGCAGTAGCGCCTGTATTGGTTACAGTAGCATTGCCATCGTCTGAATCATGGCAGGTTGCGTCGGTAACATCAAAAGCAGTCTGAAGCGGATCGGGTTCACTGATGGTGTCGGAGTAGACCTTTTCACAAGCATTGGTGTCAGAGATGGTGACCGTATAAACGCCAGCAGCCACATTACTAATAGAAGGAGACGTCGATCCGTTAGACCAATTAAACGTCAAACTTCCGGCACCTCCAAAAGCAAGCATTTGCATGTAGCCACTTGACCCACCATTGCAATCCACATTGACCAATTGCGATAGGGCCAGTGTAATATCAGAAGGTTGAGTAATGATGGCAGTGTCTTTTAGTAAGCAGCCATTCGAATCCATGATTTCTACGATATAGGTATCGGCACCTACATTATCAATCAAATCATCCGGATCGCCATTAGACCATGAATAAATGTACGGCGCAATACCTCCGGTGACGCTGACCTGAGCCGAGCCGGTCTGATCGCCGAAGCAATCAGGTTCACTAAGTATGGTCATGGTAGAAGCTAGGGCATCTGGCTCGCTGATCGTAACATCATTGGTGTCAGAGCAGCCGAACGTATCTACAACGATCACTTCATATACTCCGGGTGGGAGGTTTGAGATTGTCGCTCCTGTCTGCCCGGAGTTCCATGCGTAATCATAAGGAGAACTTCCCCCAGAGGCGCTTGCTGTGATGGACCCCGTAGAATCACCATTACACAACACGTCTTGTACCGATGAGAAGACTACGGATGGAATGGGAGTGATATTCAAGGTGAACGAATCGCATAGGCCTAAGCCGCCGTTGAATTGGTTGTTTGAATAATAGGTTGTTGTGCTAGCGGGATCCACTACTGTTGAACTACCTGAGTCGATCGGCGTTGAATTGCAGGAACCAGTATACCAATACGTTTGGGTGCCGAATAAATTGGTTGCCGTCAACGTAACGGGACCATCCCCGTCGCATACGAAGGTGTCTGAGGCACTGATCTGTGGAACAGGAATCGCGTTTTGTTGCACGTACGAATTTCGACAGCTGAACTGCTCATCGCAGGAAGAATTTTGGAAAATGTGCATCCTTACGGTCATGGCAGAGGTAGCTCCAAACTGTACCGAACCTGTTCCTGTCAAAAGGACCACGTTGGAAGGATCGGTCAAGGTGATGTAATCCGTAGAGACACTGGTACTAAATGTCCAGATCCCAACAGGAATATTCACAATGGCGTAGTCTCCCGCGAAGTTGCACGAGAAGATCTGTTGTTGGTTAAAAGAACTTCCGTTCGCCGAATAGCTACCCACCTGAACGGTTGCGATGCATTGTGCATCACCGTCAAGCGGGGCAGTGAGCAGAAGAGTGATCAGTAGGAAGTAAAGATTTTTCATCGGCTTTTCAATTGATTCCACAAAATACAGATTCAACCGTCGGTTTAAAAATGATAGGTGTCACCTAAAAGCATCAAAACGCACAAGGACAGGTGCGATGATGCTTAATGCTCATCTAATAGCATGAGGTGAATTTTGTAGAAAGGAACGAATAAAAGGCCGAATTGAAGACCCAAAATCTGTGGGAAGTTGTTCCGAATCAACCAGCCCAGTCGTTCCGATCGAGACTGCGAAATTGAATAGCTTCAGCAATATGCTCTGTTCCAATGCTTTGTGAGGCGTCTAGATCCGCTATGGTCCTGGCTACTTTGAGGATCCGGTCGTAAGCCCGAGCAGAGAGGCCCAAACGTTCCATTGCTTTTTTGAGCAGACCCTGGCTCGTATCATCTAGGGTGCAATGCGCCGTAATCATTTGTTTGCTCATCTGAGCGTTGCAATGGATATTCTCTGCGCTTTCAAACCTTTTTTCTTGAACATGACGGGAGGTCATGACGCGTTCTCGTACAGCTGCACTTGCTTCAGACAAACGTTTGTCCGACAGTTCTTCGAAATGAACAGGTGTCACTTCTATGTGGATGTCGATGCGGTCGAGCAACGGGCCTGAGATTTTGTTGAGGTATTTTTGGACTACTCCTGGTGGACAAACGCAGTCTTTTTCGGGGTGATTATAGAAGCCGCATGGGCAAGGATTCATAGAGGCGACCAGCATGAATGCAGCAGGATAATCAACCGAGAAACGCGCCCTTGAAATGGTCACCTTTCGTTCTTCCATTGGCTGACGCATTACTTCCAGCACGGTCCGCTTGAACTCTGGGAGCTCGTCTAGAAAGAGAACCCCATTGTGGGCCAACGAGATTTCTCCCGGTTGGGGATAACCGCCGCCGCCGACAAGTGCGACGTCAGAGATGGTATGATGGGGCGATCGAAAGGGTCTGACGGTAATCAGCCCCGTGCCTTCGTTGGTTTTTCCTGCCACTGAATGAATTTTGGTGGTTTCGAGCGCCTCGTTGAGGTTCATCGAAGGAAGGATGGTAGGTAGTCGTTTGGCGAGCATGGTCTTGCCGGCACCTGGTGGCCCGATGAGGATGACGTTATGACCGCCAGCGGCGGCGATTTCGAGGGCTCGTTTGATGTTCTCTTGGCCTTTCACGTCGCTGAAATCGACTTCAAATGCGTCTACCGCATTGTTGAATGCCATACGGGTGTCGAAAACGGTAGGTTCGATCATTTCAGGGCCTTCGAAATGTGCAATCACTTCCGAAATGTTCGACGCTCCGAGAATCTGTAGACCGCTTACAATCGCGGCCTCCATTGCATTCTGCTTAGGAAGAATGATGCCTTTGAACTGTTCTTTTCGGGCTTGGATGGCAATGGGCAGGATGCCTTTTACGGGTCGAAGCGCTCCATCAAGTGCGAGTTCTCCCATGATGACATATTCGCCTACCCGCTCCGAGGTGATCTGTCCAGAAGCGGCTAAAATGCCCATGGCAATCGTCAGGTCATATGCCGAACCCTCCTTTCGTATATCTGCAGGCGCCATGTTGATCGTGATCTTTTTCCCCGGGATCTTGTAGCCAGTATTTGAAAGTGCTGCATCTATGCGCTGTTGACTTTCCTTCACCGCGCTATCGGGCAAGCCCACCAAGGACCAGGTGATCCCTTTGTCGATGTTGACCTCGATGGTAATCGTATTCGCGTCTACACCTTGGACGGCACTACCATAGGTTTTTATGAGCATTTCAATGGTGGCTTTTGAAAGGCTCAAATATGCTAGAAGCAACGCCTAAGGTGCATGCAGAAACTGCAAGCTGATACTGTAAGAATTGCGAATGTCAGTGATAAGCATCCTAATACATGCCATAACTTGCAAGTTGAATAGAAACGAGCGGTTTGAAAGAGGGGTTTCTGTACGGTCTTTGGTGGAAAGAACCCGCTTCCTTTCATTCGACCAAGACGGTAAACTGATTCAGGTCAATGAATTGACAAGGTTAGATCCTCCTTGGCTTCAAATGCATTCAGCCCACAATCAAGGAAAGCCTTGTATTCCTCCACATCAGGCGTGTATCCAACGGGTGGTGTTAGCAGCTCTTCACCTGGACTCATGAGTGCGTAATAGGGCTGGCTGTTGTTCTTAAACGTCTCGCTTTGCAGCGTGGCCCATTTGTTTCCTACAGTCTTGATTTTCTTTTTTCGTCCATCCTCGGTGGTGTATTCAAATTGTTCTCCGGCGGGCAATTCTTTGCGGTCATCTACATACAGGCTGATCAAAACGAAATCGTTGTTGAGGCGATTGTATATCTCCGGGTTAACCCAAACATTTTCCTCCATACGCCGACAATTCACACAAGCCCAGCCGGTGAAATCGATCATGATTGGCTTGCTGTTGGCTTTTGCGTAGGCCAGACCCGCTTCGTAATCTTTGAAACAGTTGATGTCGAGCGGACAGTTTGAATCTTTCTCGTACACGGAATAGAAGAGGGGTGGAGGGAATCCACTCAGCAATTGCAGGTTCGCATACTTTGTATTTGTCAAACCAGGGATCAAGTAGAGCACAAAGGCAATGACGACCGCTGCGAGACCTTTTCTGCCAATGCCGATGTTTTCATTCGGATTGTCGTGTGGGAATTTGATCAGACCTAATAGATACAAGGCAAGGCCCGTTCCGATGATGACCCATAACCCAAAGAATATTTCTCGCTTGAGCAGTCCCCAGTGTTCTACAAGGTCTGCGTTGGAAAGGAATTTTACCGCCAGCGCGAGCTCCACAAAGCCAAGAACAACCTTCACGGTGTTAAGCCAAGAGCCAGAACGTGGCAAAGAGTTCAACCATCCTGGGAAGGCCGCAAACAAGCCGAAAGGAAGTGCGAGTGCCAATCCAAATCCACCCATTCCAACGGTCAATTGCATCGCGCCGCCGCTGGAGGTGAGCGAGCCCGCGAGTAATGAGCCAAGGATAGGACCAGTACAGCTGAAGGATACAATCGCTAAGGTCAAGGCCATGAAGAAGATGCCCAATAATCCTCCGATACTGGAGGCAGAATCAACCTTGTTGGCAACGCCACTTGGGAGGGTCAGTTCGAAGTAGCCGAAGAAGGAAACTGCGAAAACGACGAAGATCACGAAGAACGAGACGTTGAGCCAAACGTTGGTAGAGATCGTATTGAGTATCTCGGGGTCAAGGCTGTCTAAGAAGTGAAATGGGAGCGATAAAATCACATAAATCAGGAAGATCGAAAGCCCGTAGAGAAAGGCGTTCATCAAGCCTTTCGTTCTGTTTTCGCTGCCTTTGGTGAAGAAGCTTACGGTCAGCGGAATCATAGGAAACACGCAAGGCGTGAGCAGTGCTACTAATCCGCCCAGAAATCCAAGTAGGAAAATGGAGAGGAAGCCTTTCTTCTCAGTTCCCGAACTTTCTTCTTCACCACAATTGTTTCGAGGGTTTTCTAGGTCAATCGAGCCAATCTTTAAAGAGGTCAGCTTGTCCCCGGTAGAGGATTCTGATCGGGCCGATTCTTCAGCAGTAACGATCTGGCCGAGAGAAGGATCATAAATAAAAGTGGCGGATTCCGGCGGAAGGCACCGCTGCTCGTCGCACGTCATGAAATAAACTTCTCCTTCAATCTCCTGGTCGCCAGTCACTACGATGTCCTGCTCCATGACCATCTTGTGAGAGAAATAATTCAGATCCATCATGAAGTTCGGATCGTATTCTGAGATGACCTCGCCTATCTCCCGGACTTCTCCAGCAACCTCGTAGCTGCCTGAAAGCAAATTAAACTCCGTTGCGATTGGACCGTCTTCATTTGGGAGGTCTTTAGAATATACATGCCAATGGTCATCAATCGTAGCGGTTGCGACGATGGTAACGGTGCCATTTTCGTTTGTCCTCGATGTGAATGCCCAAGTTACGGGTTGAAAGATCTCATCGTTACCTCCCGAGCTGTTGTGGGTTTCCAAAGTGGCCATTTCGGCGTCTGCTTCGTCTGCAGTTAGTTCCGCAACGTCTGCGACAGGAACAATTTCGGTCGTGGCTTCGGCAGCGTTGTTTGCTGTACCCCCACCGCTTGGCCTGATAGCTGCTTCAATGTCAAAACGAAAGTCGATGTACTCAGGTGGAAGGCATTTTGAATCGTCGCACGTCATGTAGGTCAACTCGCCCGTAACGGTCGCCATCGGAGCGGCGAGCTTTACGCGTTGACGCAAAGTGACTTTTTTATCGAACCAAGAAAGCTCCATGTCGAAGTTCGGATCGTACTCTTTGTGCGGCTTTGGCTCCTCTATTCCTCCCACTAATTCCGCTCCTTGAACTTCATCGAAAACAATTTCTGTTGGGATAGGGCCGTCGTTCTCAAGCTTGGTTGCGTACACGTGCCATCCATCATCGATGGTGGCCGTGAAGTTCAAAATCGCGTGCTCATCGCCGTCTAAAACGTAGTCAAACGTCCACTTGACAGGGTTGTATATCTGGCTAAAACCTTGGAGGGCCGTAAGCAGTAGGGTGAAAAACAGTATGGACTTAACCTTCATTTGCTTGAATTTGTAAGCGGACAAAAATAATGAAAGGCCGCTGTTGACCGATGTAAGGAAAGGCATAGATTGGATTCTTAATGACGTCAAGATATGCCTTTCCTTACAAGAGTTGACCTACTCTAGGAATCCAAATTAAAAAAGGCGGGACCACATTTGGGGTCACCGCCTTTTCAACCTACTACCTATGGTCTTTGATATGTTAGATATGCATCTCCTTGTCACCCGCAAGGCGATAGGCGAATCGTGTCTTGAGGTAATACATGACGGGCACAATCACCAGGGTTAAGAAGGTCGCGAATGTTAGACCGAAAATGACGGTCCAGCTCATCGGCCCCCAAAACATAACGTTGTCTCCTCCAACGTAAATTTTGGGGTCATATTCTGTCAGCAAGGAGATAAAATCGATGTTGAGTCCGATGGCCAGAGGAATCAATCCTAGTACAGTAGTAATTGCCGTTAGCAATACAGGACGCAATCTGGTCTTTCCACCTTCTACCATGCATTCGATCAAAACGGGAATGGGTAATTTGGTGTTTTCAGCAAGGCCGAGTTCTTCTCGCTTTCGGTCAATGATCAGCTTGGTATAGTCGATCAAAACAATCGCATTGTTTACGACGATGCCCGCAAGAGAGATGATGCCAATCATCGTCATGATGACCACGAAATCCATTTGGAAGATGACCAGGCCTAAGAATACACCGATCAAACTCAGGACTACTGAGCCTACAATGATGAAAGGAGTCAGGGCAGAGTTGAACTGTGCCACCAAGATCAAGAAAATCAGGAAGACCGCGATCATCAGGGCAGTACTCAGAAAAGCCATTTCCTTGGCTTGGTCTTCTTGCTGTCCGGTGAACTTTAGCGAAACATCTTCTGGCATTTCATACCCATCTAGTGCGTCTTTGATCTCTTGCACCACTTCGTTTGGATTTGCACTTTCCAGCACGTTCGAAGAAATGGTGATCAGACGCGTTTGGTCCTTTCTTTTCACCGCGCTGAAGGTGGTTGAATTCTCAGCATTTGCGACTGACGAGATAGGTACCTGCTGGATCTTACCATTGGTTTGGTCGCGGAAGGTGATGAGCTGATTCATCATCGCGTCTTCATCGTAACGGTACTTATCCTGCAAGCGGATCATAATCGGATAGTCGTCTTCGCCTGACTTGAAGCTGTTCACTTCAAGACCGAACAAAGAGTTTCGGAGCGTCTGACCAATTTGCGCTGTTGATAGGTTATATCGACGTGCTTTTGCTCGGTCTATGATAATAGGCATTTCAGGCTTTCCAAGCTCGACGTCCAATTTCAGCTCTTCGATTCCTCGAATGTTCTTGTCTTCGATGAATTCTTTCACCTCCTGTGCTTCAGCCAGCAAGAGTTCATAGTCATCACCTGAAACCTCGATGTTGATGGGTTTGGCTTGTGGAGGTCCAGCGGGATCTTTGTCGACTGTGATTTGCACACCAGGAACCCCGCCCAACAATGAGCGGATATCCTCCATAACGTCCGCCGTACTGGTACCTCTTCGATGTTGAAATTGCACGAAGGAAACGGTAATACGGGCTTTGTGAGGAGTGGCAGCCATTGATGGGCCTTCATTCGGATCACTTGTGCCGGCGCCTACTTGTGCTATGATGGACTCAATCAAGTAGTTGTACTGGTAAGTTAGGCCTTGGTCTTCTTCTGTTACTTCGAACTGCTTGGCATATTCGATGATGTCCGTCTCGATTTGTTTGGTGATTGTATTTACCTCCTCAATGTCGGTACCGATAGGTGCTTCAATGAACACGTTCACATAGTTCGGCATGTTGGAAGGGAAGAAAACCACCTTGGGCATGAATGCCCCTAAGAGGCCGAATGAAATGAACAGCATGACGAAGGTGCCCACGAAATAAGCAATCGGATTTTTCCGTCGAAAAACATGGCGTAAGGTCCGTTCATAAATGGCTTCCATCCAAGGAAGAAGTTTGGTTTGGAAGTACCTCGTGCCTGGTGTAAGAATGAACTTTGTCGTCATGACCAATACCCCGGCAATGATGACAAGGTTGCCCAACCAGACTGCTGCAAAGGAAAGCGCAATGCCAATCGCGATGAGCAGCATTCCCATCGAAATGGCTCTTCGCGGAGCCATTTCCTTTTCTTCCAACTTCATGTACATGGAAGTCAATACGGGGTTGATCACCAATGCCACGAACAAGGAAGAGCCAAGCACGATCATCAACGTTGCTGGTAGGTAGAACATGAATTCACCCATGAGGCCTGGCCAAACCATCAGCGGAGTGAAAGCCGCCAGGGTTGTAGCCGTTGAGGCTATGATCGGCCATGCAACCTCGCCCACGCCATATTTTGCTGCGTCAGACGCATCCATCCCTTCATCCATCAGTCGGTAGATGTTTTCCACGACAACGATGCCGTTGTCTACCAACATTCCGAGGGCCAATACCAGCGAGAACAGGACCATCATATTGAGTGTCACGCCCATGATGCTAAGCACGAAGAATGCGATGAACATAGACAGCGGAATCGCCGTTCCAACAAATAGAGCATTTCGCAAGCCAAGGAAGAAGAGCAAGACGGTGATTACGAGGATCATACCGAAAATGATGCTGTTTTCTAGCTCGCTTACTTGCGTTCGGGTTTGCTTGGACATGTCACCTGTAATGGTCACGTCTAAATTCTCAGGAAACACTTCATTCTTTGCTTTGACCAAAATGTCTTGGATCTGGTCTGAAGCGTTGATCAAGTTTTCACCAGCGCGCTTCTTCACGTCAACCATCACTACCGTAGCAGTGCTTTCACGTGCGTAGCTTTCGGGCTCCTCGTATTCAAAAACCACATCGGCTATGTCTCTTAGGTAAACAATATTGCCTTTTTCTTGCTTGACGATGACGTTGCCGAGTTCGTCTGCACTTTTAATATCACCCACCACGCGCACGGTTCGGCGCATGTCGTTTTGAAGCATGCTTCCTGCGGAGATCGTGAGGTTCTCGGAGCTAATCGCACCTGAAATATCGTTGAAGTTGATTTCATTCGCCTGCATTTGGAAGAGGTCTACGTTCACCTTCATTTCCTTTTCCTGCACCCCGCGAATGTCTACCTCGGTGATTTCAGGAAGCTTTTCGATCTTTTCTTCGAGGGACTCGGCATACTCATTGAGCTGCTCGACCGAGAAATCACCGCTGAGGTTGATGTTCATGATCGGACTCAGTTCGGAGATGTTCAACTCAAATACGTTGGGATCAGCGGGCAGGTCCCTCGGGAATTCGGGGTCTCCCATTGCGATGTCGACCTTGTCTTTCACCTTGCTAAGGGCCTCCTCAGGTGTCACGCTGAAGTCAAATTCAACGAAAATGGTAGAGTAGCCTTCTACCGATGTAGAGGTCATTTTGTCGATGCCGGAAATGGCCCCGATCTCTTTTTCAAGGGGGCGTGTAACGAACTTCTCTATATCTACAGGGGAGTTCCCGGGGTAAGGGGTGCCCACGTAAATCTGCGGCACCACCACCTCAGGAAAGGCTTCACGCGGCATGTTGATGTAGGAAACCAATCCTGCGATCACCATGATGATGAGTACCACGATTACCGTCATTCGATTCTGAATACTCGCGGTACTCAGCCCGAATTGGCGCATGTGTTTGTTTTTCTTTTGTTCCATCTGGCTCTTGTCTTATTGATTGATCTATCGGATCACGTTTACTGAATCTCCATCCTTGATCGAGCGCGCACCTTTTTCAATCATCACAGCACCAGCGGTGAGTCCGGTGAGCACTACCACTTCGTCGTTATAGGACATGCCCGTGGTGATTTCGGCCTTTTTCGCGGTTCCGTTTTCTAACAGATACACAAACGATTCGCCTGCAGGCGTCATTTGAACCAAGGATGTAGGAATGACCAAAGCACTGTCGTTGACGTAATCTCTGATGTTCAATTCTCCAAGCAAGTTTGGCTTCAGTGTTCCTTTCTTGTTATCCAGTTCCAAGCGCACTTTGAATGTGCGGTTGTTTGGATTGATGAACTCTCCCATTCTGGAGATGGTCGTATTATGCGTCTCATTGATGCTTGGAAACACAACTTTTACCGAGTCTCCACCCTTGATTTTTCCGAGGTAACGTTCGGTCACATCTGACTTGATGTACACCTTGTCTGTATTCACAAGTCGCATTACGGGCATTTGAGGAGCGGCCATTTCGCCTTCTTTGATGTTGATCTCATCGATTACGCCATTGAAAGGAGCGGTGATGACATACATATCGTTCTGGGCCATCAAGGTCTCCAAGTTTTGCTTGAGCGATTCATAGTTGTTCTTTGCTTCCAAGTATTGAATTTCAGATCCAACTTTTTGTTCCCACAATTTTTCCTGCTTCTTATAAACAGTCTCTACCAAAGTGAGCCTTGATTGCAATTCCTGAATTTGTTGAGTGACGATGCTGTTATCTAAGGTCAATAGCTTTTGACCTTTGGTGACCTTTTTTCCTTCGGCAACCCAAATTGCTGTGACTTTCCCTAGTGCCTCAGGAAAAAGCAATGCATTCTGGTCTGTTTCCACGGAGCCTTGAACGGTAAAAAAATGTTCGAAGCGTGAGGTGTTAACTTCAAGCGTGGTCACATTGGTGACACGCAACAGTTTGTTGGTGTCCAAAGCGTCGATCTTAGCTTCCAGCGCGTTGAGTTCGTCGGTCAATTCCGTCCGCATCGATTTGAGTGAATCCCGCGTCATCTTGAGTTTATCAAGGTCTTCTGAGCCGGATGGCTGTGAGCAAGCCGACAGCACTAATGCTAAGGCGAACAATTGAATCAAAGGTCTCATCGTAGTTGTGTATCGTTGGTTTTTTGTTTTCATGTTACTGGATTCCTAGTGCTTTGTTCAAAGCGAGTTTGGCATTGAATACCTCTTGGGCAGTGCTGATGTATGTCGACAAGGTCTGGAGGTATTGTGATTCTGACTGTGTGTATTCAAGGCTAGAAGCAACCCCCTCCCCGTACTTTTTCTCTGTGCTTATTTTGATGCGCTCAGCCAGCTTTAGGTTATCATCTACCAGCTGGAGGTTCTCAGATGCGCTCATGTAATCTCGTCGGGCATTCATAGCTTGCAATTGAAGATTTTGCATCACCATTCGCTTTTGACTTTGGGTCTTTTCCAACTCTAGTTTTG